>JAEEGG010006352.1_pt1 | contig 27742 bp, 25 predicted proteins | sample 9134161 | NCBI WGS metagenome assembly JAEEGG01 (sample SAMN16246543, study PRJNA631951) | gut metagenome | biome: gut microbiome; feature: rumen; material: CR-attached | host: Bos | place: Iran: Karaj | collected 2018-10 | reverse complement strand
TGCGGAAAACAAACCAGATAGCCACGTCGATGAGCAGCATCAGGACCAGGATGATAACCCAGTTCCAGAAGGATGCGTTGGGGGTATCCGCCGCAATCATGGGAAGACGCACGTTCATGCCGTAGAAACCCACGACGAGGGTGGGCGGCATGAGGAATACCGACACGATGGTGAAAACCTTCATGATCTTGTTCTGGTCCAGGTTGATAAGACCAAGGACGGTGTCCTGCAGGTATTCCAGCCTCTCGAAGCAGAAGTTGGAGTGGTTGATAAGGGACGATATGTCCTGCAGCAGCACGGAGAGCCTTGTATCCAGGGCGCTGGGGACCAGGGTGCTCTTCATCAGGTTGGAGATGAGGCGCTGTTTATCCACCACGTTCTCGCGGACCACCATGGTGTTTTCCTGCAGCTGGGATATGTCGATGAGGAGTTCGTCGTCGATGTCTTCGCGGCCCTCGATGCGCTTGGCGTACTGGGAGATTTCCTTGGAAAGGAGCTCGATCATATCGGCATCCAGGTCCACACGCTGATCCAGAATGGTGGCGAAAACGCTGAACCCGGAGGGATACAGGCGCGGATTCACCTGCATCCTGCGCTGAAGCTCGGTGAACGAGCGCAGGGGCACCTCGCGGAGCGTTACCAGCACGTTGTCCTTCAGGGTGAAGGATACGGGCTGCATCATGTATTCATCGGCCCCCGGGGTGAGGAAGTTGGTGTTGGCGAAAATGGCGTCGTCCGTCTCGAAATAACGGGAGGAGCTTTCGATTTCCTCCGCCTGCGCGCGGCTCTGGATTTCCATCTCCAGGAAGGCCTCCACGGCCCTTTTTTCATCCCCGCTGGGTTCTACGAGGTCTACCCACACTACGTCTGCGACGAGCATGGATTTGAGGTCCTTCTCCGAGCAGGAGACCGTGATCCTCCCATTGTCCTTGTAGAAGATGCTGATCATCGGGGTGCGCTTTTCCGGCGCAAAAATAAAGAAAAAATTTGGTAATCCAACCTCTTTTACCTTACTTTGTGACAATTTGACTGTTCAGGTATGAAGATTATCATCGAAGGAGCCGGCGAAGTCGGCTCCCATCTGGCCAAAATGTTAAGCCGCGAAGGCGGTGAAGTCACTGTCATTGACGACGATCCCGGCCGCATCGGCAAACTCAATCTCACTGCCGATGTCGTAGCCATCACCGGCGAACCTTCGTCCATCAGCGTACTGAAGGACGCAGGGGCCGCAAGTGCGGATCTGTTCATCGCCGTGAACCCCCACATGCCCCAGAGCGTGAACATAATAAGCGCCCTGCTGGCAAAGCAGCTTGGCACCAAGCGCGTAATCGCTCGCGTTGACGATGCGGAATACCTGGCTCCGGAGAACAAGCTTATGTTCAAGGATATCGGCCTGGACACCCTGTTCTGCCCGGAGAAAACAGCGGCCGATGAAATCATCGACCTCCTTCGCCACACCGCGGCCAACGACTCGCTGGACTTCGCCCGCGGCCGCCTGCAACTGTCCGTATTCAAAATCGACGACGAGTCTCCCCTCCTGGACATGAAGGTGGCGGAGTTCACATCGGCAATGGCGGAAAAGGACCCCATGGCACAGTTCCGCATCATCGCCATCTCCCGCCACGGGGAAACCATCATCCCCAAGTTCGACACCCGCTTCAAGTACATGGACAACCTGTACATCATCGCTCGGCGGGAGGGAATGGTGTCGCTCACCAAGTTCCTGGGCAAGGAGAATCTGGCCGTCGGTAGCGTGATGATTCTCGGCGGCAGCCGCATCGGCGAAATGGTGGCCGCCCAGCTGTCCCGCAGCCAGATGAAGGAAGTTAAGATTGTGGATTACGACATGGCCCGCTGCCGCGAACTGTCGGATGCCCTCCCGGACAACATATCCGTCGCCCACGGCGATGCCCGCAATTCAGACTTCCTCGTGGAAGAGAACATCAAGGAGTTCGACGCCGTTGTGGCCGTAACCGGCAACGACGAAGCGAATATCCTCTGCTGCGTGGTGGCAAAGAAATTCGGCGTTGCCCGCGCCATCGCCCAGGTGGAAAACATGGAATACGTGCGCCTGGCGGAGGAAATGGGCGTGGATGCCGTTATCAACAAGAAGATCATCACCGCCGGCCGCATCTTCAAGTTCACCCTTTCAGACAAAGTGCGTTTCGTCCGCTACATGAGCGGCACGGAAGCGGAAGTTCTGGAATACACCGTATCCCCGGAGGCCAAGATCACCCGCGCCCCCCTCAAAGACACAGACTTCCCCGCAAACGCCATCATCGGCGGCGTCATCCGCGGCAGCGACAGCTTCATCGCCGTGGGCAACACCCACATCGAGCCCTACGACCGCGTGGCCGTGTTTGCCCTCCCGGATGCCGTAAAAGAAGTAGACAAGTTTTTCAAGTAGGTTACAAAACGCCGAAGCGGTAGATGGTGCTGCTGGTGTACGTTTCACCCGGCTGCAGTATGGACGGAGTGAACGACGGGTTGTTCACCGCGTCGGGCCAACGCTGCGCTTCCAGGACGATTGAGCTGCGGAAGCCAAGCTCGTTCCCGTTGGCGCCAAACTCGCCGCCCAGAAAGAAGTTGCCGGTATACACCTGCAGGCCCGGCTGGTCGGTGAGCACTTCCACGCTCCTTCCGGAAACGGGATCGTACACGCTGGCGATGAGTTCCACCCCGCCCGTCTCCTTGTCGATGCACCAGTTGTGGTCGTAGCCGTGGGCGTTGCGGATCTGCTCGTCATCGGCCCCGATATTCAGGCCGATTGCGTGGGCCTCACGGAAGTCGAACGGCGTTCCCTCCACGGGCGCGATTTCACCCGTGGGGATGCTCAGGGAGTCTATGGGAATATAGTGCGACGCCTTTATGCACATGTCGTAATCCTCCACGTTTCCAACTCCTTCCCCACGAAGGCAGAAGAAGGGATGATGCGTAAGATTCACGGGAGTGGCTTTGTCCGTGGAGGCAGTGAAGTCCACATGGAACGCGCCCTCACTGTCCAGGGCGTACGTCATGGTGATGTCCAGGTTGCCCGGGAATCCCTCTACGCCATCGGCATGAATGAAGTGCATCACAATGGAGGTGTCGCTGTTTGAAACGACGTCCCAAACCACGTTGTCTATGCCTTTGAAGCCGCCGTGAAGAGAGTTTCCATTATTATTCAGAGGAGTGTGGTACTCCTCCCCGTCGAGTTCGAACGTGCCTTTGCATATGCGATTTCCAACCGGCCCCACGCTGGCGCCCAGGAAGCGCTCGCCCGGAGGCGTGATATAGTCCTGGATATTGTCGTGTGCCACCACAATGCTGGTGAGTTTCCCCTCCCGGTCCGGGGTGAAGAGCGACACTACCCTGCCCCCGAAATTCGTCACCTGAAGGGTTGTGGTGCCGTTCGAGAGAGTGTAGAGCTGAACCGGCTTGCCGTCAACATCGGCCTTGAAAGATGCCTCGTCGAAAAGGGCCGGTCCCTTGGGGCTGCACCCCGCCATCATAGTGATCGCCGCCAGCGCAGCGAAAAGCGTCTTTTTCATAGTTAAAGTTTTTGACGAGCGCTAATTTAGCGTTTAATCGTGAATAATACAAACGCGGCTTGTGAAATAGCACAATAATTGCATGTATTATGGGCAGTTAAATCACTGTATATGAATAGAATCGTTATCGCGCTCGCCTTCTTCTTCATGGCCTGCGGCGTATCCTTTGCCCAAAGCGATTACTACCAGAGAAAGGCTGCGGAATACACCCGCGAAGCCGAATACTATCAGCGCAAGGCGGATTCATACCGTCGCGAAGCCCAGTACTATCTGGACAAAGCCGCCGGCTACGAACGCGAAGCCGTCTACTACCTGAACCGCGGCGACACCTCCCGCGCCCAAACCCAGCAGCGCTACGCCGCCGACGCCCGCGACCGCGCCAACCTCCAACTCCAATGGGCCCGCGACGCCGACGACAAAGCCGCCATGTACCTCCGCTGGGCCTCCGACGCCCTCTCCCGGCACTGACGCTTCCGGCAGGGCGCTCCTCGGTGCGACAGGTTCGCCGGCCAGAGCGCATCAACCACGGCAAACCACCCAACCACCCTCACACTTCACTGACTCATCCAGGAAAAGGGGCCAGATCCGGGATGAACTGTGCAAAATGCCCATTTCATCCAGAAATACTGCCATAATCCTGGATGAGATTTAAAACACTACCGCACAAGGCCTACACACATAAGGAAAAATATTTCGCAAACCGTTCAAGCCATGGCTTTTCCGTTTTGCTTGGTTTATTGACTGAATTCTTCAGGGGTGGGCCTTCGGCCACGCAGAAATCTCATCGCAATGATTCCAAACGCTCATCTCACGCTCGAACCAAATGGGGCGGCATATTCTTATCAGCGACTCTTTTGCCGGGCTGAACGCCCAAGCCCTTTTCCAAACCATGCAGATTTTTCTGTTTTTTAATAAAAGTAAAAAAAGTATTTATGTTTCTTAACAAGGTGTGACGAAAAAATCTATATTATTGCGGTCCGGTTCGCCTCTTGAGGCGGGCCGGGCATTCTTCACGGTGAAGGATGCAGTATTGTTTAACCAAAACCTTCACTATTATGGCGAACGATTATTACAGCCAACTAAACGATGCCCTGGCTAACTCACCCAAAGAAAAGTACATGGACTTACGGGTAGACTGGGCCTTCAAGTATGTCTTTTCAATCAAGGAAAACCTTCTCAAATTCCTGAATGACATCCTCCCTCCTCAAATCGACGATTTGGAATACCTCCCCAATGAGATTCCGGTAATGAGCGAAAAGGACAAGCGATCAAGACTGGATGTGCTGTGCACCAGCCGTGATGGGAAATTCCTTGTGGAGATGCAGCAGAAGGATGAGGACGATTTCGACGACAGAGTAGCCTATTATGCGTCATCTATGGTTCAGAATCAGGTAAAGCGGGGAGATCTGCTGTACAAGGTAAAGCATGTCTATGTATTATGCGTGGCGGCATATGAACGGCGGCACATTTCATCGACCCCAAAGGACAAGGTCCTGTTCAACTATTATCTCGAAGAGTCGGACACTCATGAGGAATACATCAATGGCAAAATCTCGTATCATTTTCTGGAATTAAACCGGTTTCAGGAGGATGACTGGGATAAACTGATGAAGAATCCGCAGCGCTGGTGCTTTTTATTCAAAAAAATGCATAAATTTGCCACAGAGGAGAAATTACCCAAAGATTTGCACGGATTTGGCGGGGTTGTGGACGCCGCATTAAAGGAATGCCTAAGCGAAGATCAGACAATGGAATACGAAAAGGCAAAAGCTTTTGAATACGAAAGACTTCTTTCCCAGCTTTACGGGGAAAAGAAAGGCAAGGCAGAAGAAAAAATGGCTATTGCCAAGGCTATGCTTACAAAGGGCTTGGATATTAAAATAGTATCCGATTGTACCGGCCTTACCATTAAAGATATTGAAGCCATTAAGGCTCAGTGAGGTCTATGGCGGCACCGGATTTAGAACAATCGCGGGCAGGAGGTGATCCTGTCCGCGATGTTTTTGGGAACGGGCCGAGGCTACTGCGCCACAACGGTGAGCTCCAGGATGCGAACTTCGCCGGAGGCGAGGGTAACGTGGGCTTCAATAACGTGCGTGCCGGCATTAAGGGTGACGGAAGAGCCGGAAACGGGCTCGTCGTCCAGATACCAGGCCACGGAAGATACATTCCAACCGCCGTCGGTCAGGCTAAGATTGAAGGTCGATCCTGCCGTGTACAAACCATTGCCGGGATTCGATATGAGGTTGTAACTTAGTGTCGATGACGGCACAAATGCATGCAGAGTCACCTGATTATCGGCATAGGAGATGTTCGACAGCTTAACAGAAGAATCCACCCCGTTCCAGCTCCTGGCAGTGAACGTCGTTACCTTTTCGTGGCCGGGGAAAGGTATGTAGCTGCTGTATTCCGGCTTGAAATAATAACCGTATCCAGCGTAATACTCATGTCCAAACAGCAAGTCAGACTGGTCGGCAGCAGCGACGACATAGCAGCAGGGATGAGAGCCGTTCTCGTTTATGGAATTGTACGTTTCCCAATCATTCCAAAGCAATGAAGCCTTCTGATTAACGGTATTCCCCTGGTAATCCAGAATAGACACGGTCCTGGACGACTTGTCCACATGCGTAACTATCAGGCCGTGAGCGCCAAGTCCGGCATCCCAGCCGTTGGACCCTCTGCACTCATACACGAAATACTCCCCTTCCTTGTCGGTAAGAGTCCGGTAGGCGATGTTGTTATCGACACTGCCGATTGTATAGTTACCGGAGGCATCGAATGTCTTGAAAGCATCGGCCTCGTCGAGCCAGCCAAGCAGTATCCTCTCCTCAATCGTAAAGTAAGGCGGGGTTCGGCCGTCATTGTTATATGATCCGGAGTCCATCGTGGAGAAGAAGAACATCGCCGCACTCTGGCCATTGTCTTCATAATCGGTATCATAGAAATCCGGAAGGCCCATTGCATGGCCGAACTCATGGCAAGCCGTGCCGATGCCGCACATCTGGTTCTCGTAGGTCCCATACCCCACGATTTCGTTGGTGCAGGCATATTTGTCAACTGTTTTCCCGTCCAGGGTAAGGCTTATGCCGCCGCTGGATAGTTCCCACTGGTGCGGCCAGATGCTGTCTTCCACATCACTGTCGGCCTCGCCGTTACCTGCGTAGTACATAAACACCAGGTCAACTTCGCCGTTATTGTCGTTGTCGTACTGGGAGAAATCAACATTGAACTGGGTATTCACCTTCTGGCATCCCTGCTGCACGGCAACCTCCGGACGAAGGTCATTACCGGAGTCGTCGTTTCCGCCGTAATATGCGCGGTTGTTATCCAGAGTTACAGGGCCATAGACATCGAAAACGGGCTCAAACAAACCGTGGGAATTGTCGTAGTAGAAATCCCTTGCCGATCCGGTCCCGCCGTTAACGCTGTACCCCTGCTCATTCAGCAGATTGGTAAAGTCCTGCTGCGCCGTGCTTTCACTTGCGAACTTGACGTCGCTGAACTGCACCAGGATCACCAGGAAATGCTTGGTTCCACTGGCGACACCGCGTTTTGCAGGAGAAGACCTGCGGCGCGAGTTGGCCGCAGCGCGGCGGATCTGAGCGACAGCCTTGCGGGAAGCGAGCGCAGCCGGAGATGCCTGCCGATAATAACCGTCCGCATCCTTTTCCAGCACCTTTCCGGAGGCATCTGTTACCCAGTGGCAGAATTCATCACCATGAACGCGAATCATTATCACGGAGCCGTCGGGCTGGGTATGGCGAATAAGGCCCGGGTACGCCGGAACTGCCTGCACCGCAACGCAGCACAGAGCCAAAACAAAAGAAACAAGAATCTTTTTCATCGTCCAGCCTACTTTTTAATGATGAATCCTTCGCCGTTCCCTGTACTAAGCCACACTTTCGGGCCGGCTTCCTTGATCAGTGTCACAGCATATGTCCCGCTGTGAACAACCGTGGTGCCCTGCCTCCAGTGAACATAAACAGTGAAACTGTCGCCCTTGACAAACGTCTTCTTATACCCAACAATCTCCAGCTCCTCAACCTCCGACGAGTCGATTAGGGTATAAGTCTGCACTCCGTTGGTATCGTACAAACGTGTAACCTGCTCGGTGCCCGCGTTCAGCGCCCAGGTGAGAGAAGTGCCCAGATAGCACCCATACTCGCTCTCCTGAAGCAAAGCATCTTCTGTTGATGACCCGCCGCCGGAACCGCTATCATGCCTGGTAATTATGACATTGTCGATATACGCTCTCTTGGTACTGGTCCCGATTTTAACGGTAGAAGCACTTGTTGCTGCATCAAAATCCAGAGAATAAGCTGTATCCGTTGAAGTAGGGGTGATTTCTTTGGTAACACTTCCAACAGTTACCTGTACTTTTCCCGTATCAGAACCATATTTAAGTACATTGAGAGTCACGGTAAAACTACTCGAAAGATCGAGTGACTTCGAGGTGATATAACCACTGGAGGAAGATGAGCCTAATTTAACGCCACCATATTGACTAGTATAGGCTTTTGAAGTGGAACCGCTGAAATTCGAGAACTTGGATGAGCTGAATTCCGTAGAAGAATCGCTTGTAGTGTTATTATCAAATTCTTCACTCAATACAACAACATCGCTGCTGCCGCTGCCGCTTCCGGCGGCGGTGAAACCGGCCCCGTCCATATCCACGGTGAATATGGCCGCCTGTCCGGATTCGAACTTGCACCCGTCGGGGAATAAGGTCATCTTCTTAAACACTCCCAGATTGGTAAACACATTTACCGTAAGTATCTCATCCCCAACCGACACCGGAGCGCATGCGAACCAAATGCCGCTGATGGACGACGTGTTCAAAGTAAGGGTCGATGATGCACCGTAATCGGTAATCTCCGCCCCGGAAGTATTCCAGTACCAATCACCCACGATAGGGGTTGTCGTCGTAATCTCCACCGCCTGCACCGACTCACCCGAATGCAATTCCAGATTGTCCAGCGACATGCAGCCGTACGCAGTGAGGTGCTGGAACTGCAGGTTAACTTCCGATGCCGAAACCTCATCCGGGAAAGCATAACTGGATGCGGCGATGATTATGCCCGCCTCGTCCACAGAGCCCGCAGTGGGCGTCTGCTCGCAGGGAATCGTCACCTTCCACGCCTCACGACTGGGGCTCAAGGCCTGTGCCGCCGACGCGGGACTAACCGCATAATAAGTATAAGGTGCAGAGAAGTTGGCGAAGTCGATGTTGGCGCTGAACGTAGCACTGCGGTAATCTGCCGACGGGGTAATCCCCGCAGCAATAGCCGTTGCGTAGTTGAGCGAGAGCTTGAGCTGCGAGTCATTCGCCGTCCACAGCGTGGGCCACGAATCGCCCTCCTGCTCGCCGAACTGTGCCTTGGTGTCCACCATACCGGCCGTAAACTTCACGGTCCTAACCGTGGACACTTCTTCCACCACATCAATCTCGTCCCTGCCGCATGATACAAAAACAGCAAGGGCGGCCACTCCAACGAGCGCCGCCTTTGCAATACTATTCATTAGTCTTGTCATTTCGAGTCCTCTTCCATTGTCATTTCGAGCGAAGTCGAGAAATCTCTAGAACGATCCCCAATTATTTCCCTTCACCGAATTAATGTTCGACGAACTCTGGAATCCGCTCCAACTGGTATTGGATTCTACCGTCTCTTCCAAATCATCCGGCAGGTTATGGAACAGATCGAATCCAGTCCACTCCTCAAGTTTGTTCACACTTATTATATGCTCGGAATCATAATAGCGTTCCGTACTCGCATATTCCCTATGATCAAACCAGAAAGCGATGCTATTGGCTCCGATAATTGCACCGGCGCTGTTGCGCTCCACCTTCAAAAGTGCCTTCCAATAATAATTGGGAATAGGCAGGCTTGAAGGATTCGCGTTCTGTCCCGAGGCTCCTGTGAGGTAATTGATGGTCTCGCTTCCATTTACTTTACGATAGGCAGGACCCGTTACCACATACACCGTATCTGCAGAACTGGTCAGATTACGAACAGCACCTTCAAGGGCACTCCAGACACTTGCATTGAATTTATTCTGCAACTGAGGCGTCTGGTTGGTGGCATAATAGGTCTGGTCGTTCATCTGTTCGTTGCTCAGGCGGCTGGCATTGGGGCACTGGTGGCCGCGAGAATAAGCAGATGCGCCGTAGATCGTGGGATAACTCTTGCTGGTAATACTCACCTGCCTGTTCGTGGGAATATTGGGATTGTAATCCCAATTACCATCGCCGCCGTTACCTGTAGTATGCGCAGCAGTCAACGGATACGCCACCCACATGGACGCATAGTACGTATAACTGTAGTTGTAGCTATAGTTTCTGTTTGTCCCGGCGGTGCTTCCACTACCGTAGAACTTACCAACGAAGTTTTCAGAACCCGTCAGTGCCGGAAGCTCCAACCAACCGGTAGTAGTAACAGGGGCCGATGACCCGCTGGTGGTGAAGGTAAGGGCATTTCCAGTATCCCACCTGTCCTCATACTGTCCGGAATTCTCGTTCCACTCCGTCACATAAGCGAGGAACATATACTCGGTATTGGGGTGCAGACTGCTGATAGTAGCAGAGAACGAGCCCGAAGTACCGGTCGTAGAATTCAATCCAACTGTGGACCAGGTATTGTCAATAGTGCGCTTGTACTTGAAGCCCCGGTCGTAAATCTCTCCGGTAGCTCCACTGAATGAGCCGTTCAGCTTTGCCGATGCCGACGTTATGTTCGTTGCCTCCGACGTGGTCACCGTAGCCGTTGCCACGGCCTTGGTCGTGAAGTTGGCAACATCGCCATAGCGAGTCTCCACAGAGGAAGTGCTCTGGTTGTACTCCTTAACGTACGCCTTATAATAATAGGTAGTATTACTATTAAGGCCGCTGATAGCCTTGGTAAAAGGGGAACTCGTACCGCTTGCTACAGCCGTGTTGTTAAGGTTGGTGGAATATAATCCGTAAACGAACCCTACTTCCGAAATTGTTCCTGTTTCTCCTGAGAACGAGCCCTGGAGGGTTGCCCCTCCAGAACTCAATCCGTCAGTCCCTCCGGTAACGACACTAGCTGTCGCCTGCGGAGTGTTACCACTTCAATTGGTACCGTAGAATTTTGCGGACTTAAACTGAACATACTGGTTGGAACCACCACAAGTCACGTTGTACACAATCCTATAAAACTTGCCAGCCCAACTAGTCGCATCTGTCTTAGTTAAAGTGACCGTAGAACTGGTAATACCGGAAGTCACAGACTTGGTTGCAATAGCGTTGCTTCCACTTGCTGCATCTGCGGCTGAATTGTGGACCGTTATGGTCAATGAATTAACAGTTGCAGTTGCCGTACCGCTTTCAACTTCGATACTGCTGATATTGCTGGCAATAGCTGTAGTGCTATAAACAGCTCTGTTTACACCAGATAGATTCTTACCTCCAAACCGCCAAGGATTTATATTGGTATTCGCTACTGCAATCCAGCCAATACTGCTTTGTGTAATCTCTGAGTTAGTAGCATATCCATTGTTACCCTGGGACGAATCAGTTCCGTCCAGCGTATACTGCAAGGTTGGTGTTGAGCCGCCGCTATTCTTGGTAAAGTTAGCACTAATCACACCGGTAGAGTGACCGTCCTTGATGGCGATGGCCTTAACGGTTGTTGTTTCAGTCACAGTGAATGCGGCAGTGTATGCAGAACTGCTTGCCGTAGGATTACTTCCATCAATCGTATAGTAGATGGATGCATCGGAGTCAGCATTAATGGTCACAGACTGATTATCTGTAAAGGATGCACCATTGGGAGAAATAACGGGTGCATGTACCTGGTAAATCAGCGTAGCGGCAGCATCCAACTCATGGGTATAATTAGTGCCACTCTTATAATTCTTGAGAGTACCCTTGAACTCAACAGCGTCTCCAACTTTGAAATCATTGGCAGATGTTGCTGCAGCACGGAAAATCGTGAACTGAGTTCCTGTGGTAAGACCGTCAGCCGAGATATGGAAGGTAACATTGTTATACTGGGAATTGAAAGCCGTGGTGATCTCGCTAATAATTCCACTCACATATACATCAGCAAGCGTTCCATTATCAGCAAGTTGCGCACAAAGAGCATCGGCTTCTTCTGCAGAATAAGGATTCGCTTCTGTGCTGGTATTGACTACACCCACTGTGTAGGCAGCAGTTGCTACAGCACTGTCCTTATAACCTTCTTTAACTGCAATGGCCTTGACCGTCTTTGATTCTGTCAGGGTGATAGCACCGGTATAGGCAGTGCTTGCGTTAGTAGGAGCAGAACCATCCAGTGTATAATAGATATTTGCACCAGTAGTTGTACAAGAAATCGTCACTTCGGTTCCTGAGGCAATGGTGTTCGTTGCGTCAGGAGAGAACGTCGGAGTGGCAACTGTTTCGCGATTATCCGTAACAGTGAGAGTATAACTAACTGTCTGGGGCTTGTAATCAGTATCACCAGCAAAAATAGCCTTGATGGTGGTGGAACCGCTGCCAACGATGGTCACTTCACCAGCGGCAGAAACTGTTGCGACGCCAGTGTCCGTGGACTCATAAGTGACAGGAGCAACGCCGTTCGAATTATCAAGCGTAGGGGCAGTGAAAGAAATCACGTTGCCAGTATTGATAGTGGCGGAGGCCGCATCGGTGCTCCAACTCATGCCAGCCTCGGCACGTGTATCAGGTGCAGCAACATACTTATAGAACTTAAAGGTCTGATTCGCAATATTTCCACCATTGGAGGTATAGCTCCTCCAGTCTGTGGAGTTATAAATACCGACGTAACGAGTTGCATTAGCAGTATCAGTTCCCTTAAGATACCCAGAAGCGTCTAATGACCAGTATTTACCATTAGCAGCTGTATTACTTACTCTTAAACCGTTGTTATTTGCTATAAGGTTCAGCCATTTATTGGTAACCCCATCAGGATAGAACACATATCCATTGGAATCGCTTGACAGATTCCATTTGAGCTCGGAAGAAGGCTCGGAAGAAAGCTTATTACCGGACACACTGACTGCTGTTGCGGTAGGCGCGCCCTGGCTATTAAGCGTTGTATGGTTCATCGCATAATTGTCACCGTTGTTACCGACAATAACAAACACGTCGCTGGAAGTGATGTCACCAAGAGCAGTTTCAATCCAACCAGTTTCAGAAGCGGAGGTAACGTTAATCGTATAACTTGCCTCTGCTGCCCTATAGGTAGCGTCACCTGCGAATGATGCTGTAACTGTAGCAGTACCCGCAGTACCATTGAGGGAAACCGTGGAACCAGACACCACAGTTCCAATCGCATCACCGGAAATAGAGTAAGTAATATTGCTTGTGATTGCTGTTTCGTTAGGATCAGCAGTAACAGTCTGACCAGTAAACTCTGAATAGTTGGCTGTGGTCTTATTGACTACACTCTCAGCGAAGGAAAGGGTAACAGCATTTCGGTTATCAACTGTAGCGGGAACGAAAATTAGATTATTCTGCTGATCACTGGTATAAAAAGCGAACCAATCGCTACTTGCATTCCTTCCAAGTTTTCTTGATGAAGCACTATTCAGGGTCGCATGATAACAACTGTTGGTGCCATCCCATGTTATGTCAATGAGATAGTTGGTCTCAGTCCAGGTTTCTCCTGCAGCATTCCAAAATGCTTTATTATCGCTTCCTGAGTAACCGAGATATTTTCCATCGTTCTCAATTGTATATGAACTGCCAGACTTGCTTACTGTCCAAATTAAATCAGCATCTCCAGCATATGAAGACGTACTTCCTGTATAATCAACCGAAGCCATCCTGGTGTCGGATGAAGTAGTTTCAGCCTTCATCGCAAAATAGTTATCTCCATTCTTAGCCAGGATAACATAATTGCCATCCTCAAGTTCAGTTACATCTACCGGAGATAAACCTGACATATTGGCACCAAGAGTATTCAGATACTGCTCCTGGAACTTGATGCTCTTGCCAGCAGGAACGGTAATTTCTTTGGTATAGCTCTTCTTATCCGTGGTGTAAGCTACGATTGTAAGTGTTTCACCGGCTACGACTTCAACATCCCAGGAAGTGAACCATACATCCACGTTGGTGCCTGTAAGAGGGGTTGCAAACTTTACCTCAACGGATTCGGTACGGCCACCACCGTTGTAGATATCGCCACTCTCACCAGTAGAAAGGTCAATATGACGAGCACCTGCAAGATACTTCCCTGTGGGAGCAGTGATAACTACCCTCTTAATAGATTTTCCATCAGGAACGTTCTTCAGAGTAATCTTGTTCAGAGCAGTTGCCCTGCGGTAACTGGCCACCCAATCATCCGGAACGCTAGTAAAAGATTCAGGATGTGAAACCATAATATACGCCGCCGGGTCGTATGAAGTGGCTGTTGCATTCTGAGTAGCAGGCAGATTGACTTTGGCAGCTTGGGGATTATCGTTGTTGTTGGCCACAAAAGCAGACTCGGGATAAAGACCCATAAGCGTGAAAGAATTGGCAGTAGCATCCTTAGGGGTAATGCTAAACTCGAAATCTGCCTGATCCTGGCCATTCCAGGCATCAGCAGAAGTGGCGCTGGATTTTGCAAAAGCAGTGTTGTCCTTGGTAAAAGGAGCGTCTCCAGAACCAAGGGCCAGTTTCATATACTCTCCGGTTCCCCAAAGAATGGTTTTATTCTCGATATAAGTCTTGGTCGCTTCGTCATCGGCCTTGAGTTCACTGGCCTGGGCGTGGACACGGATTGTAACGGCGTTTGCCTCGGGAGCCGTGTAGTTGTCTTCCTTGTTGCAGGATACGAGTGCGAGAGCTGCTACAGCTGCGGGCACGAGGAATTTAACGAGATTCTTCATGGCTCTGTCGATTAATAATCACCATTTTCATTTGTGTCTTCGTCTCCGTAACTGCCACCACCACCGGGGTTGTAGCCTGTGTTACAGAAGTTGCCCTCGAATCGTACCACGAGGAGTTCTGTTGTGGGCGAGCTGTAAAGCTCTTTGAGTTTTTTCATAACGTTATGGATTTAAAGTTGTTATATGTCGATTTGATAATTTTCCACTTTTCCAAGCCGCAAATTTAGCCATTCTTTTCGGAGAAAACAAAAGTTTTTACCCCTTTAGGGGGAAAAGTTTTCCACATTTTTATCCACAGGAGATTTCTCGACTACGCTCGAAATGACAAAAGGGAGGGGCTCGAAATGACAAGGGCCAGGGTCCCTTCTGCCACCGGCATGCGAGACAAACGTTTTCACTCTCCCCCGACCGTTCATCGCCCTATTTTAACCAATCGGCATAAAAAAAGTTAGCCGGGCGGCTAACTAGCTATAGAGAGATATTCTTCACCAAGTTTTCCTATACATCGCATGATCTCTTGTTCCCGCTCCTGAGAAGGAGTTTTGAAACCATTAATGTAACTTCGGAGAAGCGAAGCATTAAAACCGTATTTCTTTGCAAAGCCACTGACATTAATTTCGGGATGGGTGAGAAAGAAGTGCTGGAGCCTGGTGGGTTCGGCATCGGCATACAAAAAACTCTCAAAACTCACATCTTCATCCAATTCGTGCCAATGAATGCCGATTGTGCTAATCTCATAATTAGCTCTCTGAGACTCACTGGCATTGCGAAGATGAGAATACCATAACAATGACTGACGATAGGTTTTGCCATCGTCGCCAAGGCCGTAGAGCCAGTCCCCGTCAAACCAGATTCTATTTATTGTCTTCATCATCCGGACTGAATAATTCATACCAACGATTAATAATGATATCCGTATTCTCTGTAATCATCCGCTCAATGCGTTTAAGATCGTTTGCCTTGATATTACTTGATATTATGAGAATACTCCATCACAAATGCCTCTCCATTCCAATTGAATTTTGCATCTCCATTGTGACCACGGACATGCACATGGATGGGTTCATGCTCACGTGAAAAGAACATGAAAATAAAACCGTATTGTCTAAATAATTCTGGCATAGTGTTTCTTTTTGCAAATATAGGTAACAAAAATGACACCCGCAAGGGTGTTGTCCTCTTATTTGAACCAATCGGCATAAATAATCCCGCAAAAGGACAATGCACATGCGGGTTTATGGAGAAGTTGTGATTTCAGACGGGGGATCTTCTCCAAAACTACTGCACAGACGTTAACTGATGGAGAAGTTCCGGCACATAAAATCACAACTTCTCCAAGAATTCGTACCAGGGGCAGGGCTCACGGGCACCAGAGGCCGTTTTTGCCCGGCAACGGCGCAATTCTCAAAAATAATTCTTATCTTTATGAGCCAAAACTTAAACCATTATGAAAATCACTGAACAGGACAAGACGTTCATGCGGGAGGCCATAAAGCTGGCCAGCGACAGTGTAAGACGCGGCGGAGGACCGTTCGGGGCCGTTATCGTCAAAGACGGAGAGATTATCGCGGGAAGTTCCAACAGCGTAACCATCGACAATGACCCCACCGCGCACGCGGAAGTGAATACCATAAGGAAGGCCTGCAAACTCCTTAAGACCTTCGATCTTTCGGGCTGCGTCATCTACACATCGTGCGAGCCGTGCCCCATGTGCCTGGGAGCCATTTATTGGGCGAAACTGGACCGTATCTATTACGGCAACAACCGCCAGGATGCGGCAGATATCGAATTTGCCGATAATTTCATCTACGAAGAACTGGACAGGCCTATGTCCAAGCGCACCGTCCCCATCATCCCCATGCTGCGCGACGAAGCCCTGGAAAGCTTCCGCCTATGGAGCGAAAAAGAAGACAAAACCGAATACTGATATGAAAAAGCTTATCATTGCAGCGGCGATGGCATCGCTCCTTGCCGCCTGCGCCCAGCCGGCTCAGGAGCCCCAGGCCCCGTCGTCGGCCCTCGACGTGATTATGACCCGCACCAGCATCCGCGCATTCACCGGGGAACCCGTCCCCCAGGAGCAACTGGAGACCATCCTCAAGGCCGGAATGGCGGCCCCGTCGGCAATCAACATCCAGCCGTGGAAGTTCGTGGTGGTAACGGACCAGGAAAAGATAAAAGAAATCTTTGGAGGCGGCTGGAGGCCCGAAATGTTCACCACGGCCGGTGCAGTAATCGTAGTTTGCGGCGAAACGACCGTGATGCGCAAACCCTCCGGCCAGCCCGACGCCCCCGAACAGGAGCAGCCCAACATCTTCTGGTATGAGGACTGCAGCGCCGCGGCGGAGAACATCCTCCTGGCAGCCCACGCCCTTGGCCTTGGCGCCGTGTGGACTGCAGGCTATCCCGCCGAAGAGCGCATCGCCCCCATCCAGGAAGCACTTGGAATTCCGGAAAAGGTTAAGCCCCTGTGCATCATTCCGGTAGGCGTACCGGCAGAGAATCCGGAGCCTAAGGACAAATGGAAACCCGAAAACATTCACTGGGAAAAGTGGTAAAATATGAAAACTAGATTCTTCCTTATCGCAGCGCTGGCCATAGTGGCCGCCTGCGCCCCCAAATCCAACCTCCCCAAGGCCGATAACAAGGCCGATGCGGTAGTGGCCGCCATCCACGACCCGTCATGCAAATACGTTGTCGTAGCGTCCCACCGCGGCGACTGGCGCAACTACCCGGAGAACTCCATCGCCGCCATCGAGTCCGTAATCCGCATGGGCGTGGACATCATGGAGCTGGACCTTAAGATGACAAAGGACAGCGTTCTTGTGCTATGCCACGACAAAACCCTCAACCGCACCACCACCGGCAAGGGCCCCGTATCGGACTATACCTATGAAGAGATTCAGCAGTTCGACCTCAAGCGCGCCCACGGCGTGAAGGTTCCCGGAATGAAGATGCCCACCCTGCGCGAAGCCCTGGCAGTGTGCAAGGACCGCATCGTGGTGAATGTGGACCAGGGATACCAGTTCTACGACCAGGTGCTGGAAATCACCGAAGAGCTTGGCGTTACGGACCAGATCCTCATCAAGGGCAGCCGTCCCTGGGCTGAAGTGAAGGAGAAACTGGACGCCCACCCGCACAACATGATGTACATGCCCATCATCAGCGGCATCGAGCACGGCGAATCCGAACTCTTCCAGGAGTACATGGGCGCTCCCGAGAAACAGCTTGCCTATGAACTCTGCTTCAGGGAGCTGAACGACACCACCCGCGCCGTCTGCAAGAAAGTATACGACTCCGGCGCCAAAGTGTGGGTGAATACTATCTGGGAAACCCTCTGCGGCGGCTACGATGACGACAAAGCCTACGACAGCGCCGACCCGGCGGAGGTGTACGACGTAATCCTGGGCCTTGGCACCTCCATGATCCAGACCGACCGTCCGGAATTCCTCATCAAGTACCTGGAAAGTAAGGGAAGAAGATAATGAGAAGATACGTTTTGCCCCTCCTCGCCATCTGCATCATCGCGGTGGTTTCGTGCACATCGGCCTCTAAAAGAATAAAGGAGGCCGCCCGCCAGGGCCAGCTGAACGTGATGATGTTCGGAGCCAAGGGCGACGGGGTTACGGACGACACGGAAGCCATCCAGCGAGCCATCGACTATCTGGACAGCCGAGGAGGGGGAAAACTGTACTTCCCATACACCAGTAAAGGTTATCTTCTCGCCTCTCCCGCAAAGGAATACGCCCCCAACGGCAGGCTGGTGCGCGCCCAGCTCATCCTCCCACCCGGGAGCGCCAATATCCAGTTCGAGGGTGAAATGCCCTGCAAGCTCCTGTACACGTATCAGGTGCGTCCACTGGAGAGTGCCGCCCAGAACTATGACCCCACGAAATTCGGGGACATGGGAATGCCCAATGTGTGCCTGCACTCAACGTGGGATGCCCCGGAGGTAACCGATTCGCTTGAAAGGCCCTGGGCCGTCCTGGCCGCCCCGGAAGGAGACAGCTGCGACGGGCAGTTCTCCCGCAGCATATTCTCCATGAAGAATATGGAGATCAGGGTGCATCTGGATACGGCAAAGATGTATCCCACCACATCGGCCGCCTTCCTGAAGAATGTTTCCCGGCTCATCGTGGAAGACTCGCAGTTCTGCCTTGACGAGCAGGTGGGAGATACCGAGCTGGGAAAATCCCTCCAGCCCAACCCCTGCCACACCGTTGGCCTTCACACCTCCGGGAACCAGAATGACGACCAGATTCTCCGCAATGTTGCGGTGCAAGGCTTCCGCTACGGATTCGTCCTTGGCGAGCATATATGTGCCGATTATCTCTACGCGCACAACTGCGAGGAAGCCATCGTCTTCCACGATGCCACCCACCTTTCCACCATCGGCCATATAGTGGCCCAGCACAACAGGGTTATCCTGTCCACCACCCGCGGAAAACTGTTCGGCAATACCCCCGCCAGGGTGAACCTCACCGTGGGAGTGCTTAATTTCGAAGGCGGGCAAACGGTGCCCTCTCCCCCGGAAGTATCCAAGCTGGTATACGGCGTCTACGATCCGGACAACCGTCTGCGCGGTTCCCTAGTGTGGCACGAGCCATGGGGCCTTCGCGAATTCCCCGTCGTGGGCGGTGAAAAATTCCGCGTGAGCAAATACGAGTAATAAGGCCTTGTGAGGCGGTTTTCTGTGGATATTTACGAAATTCGTAAAATTATTTTATGTTTTTCGTAAAATTGGCATTATCTTTGTCTTTTGAAAGCGCAAAACCAATAAGACAAAGATATGAACAGTTCAACCCAGAAGAGCATTAAAAGTCTCTCCATCGCCATCCTCGTCATCGGAGGCCTGTCACTCATCTACACCTATGTGCAGATGGTTTCCCAGCTATGGCTACACACCTTTATTACACCCATCGTGTGGAATCCTGAAATCAAGGGATGGCAGATCTTCATCCTTTCGGGGCATTATGTGGGCATCACTCTCCTTTTCGTCCTTTGCTGCATTTTCCTCTACCGGATAAACAAGGGGCTGAAAGAAGGTGAGATCTTCCCCAAATCCAACATCGCCCTTATCCGCTGGACCGCTCTGTTATCGGCCCTCCTCGCCTTCGTTCACACCAACTACAACGCAGTGGTTAAAGGCGAATCCGTATTGGAAGTGGATTCCAACACAATCCTCATTCCCCTCATCGTCCTCCTATTTGCAGGACTATATCGGATGGCATACCTGGCAGCTAAAGACAGCAAACTCGCGATATGATTACCGTCAACCTCGATAAAATGCTTTGGGAGCGCCATATGAAGCTCTCGGAGCTGTCCGAAAAAATCGGCATTTCAATGACCAACCTTTCCCTGCTCAAAACAGGGAAAGGCCGGGCCATCCGCTTCACCACGCTCAACAAACTCTGCCGGGTACTGGACTGCATGCCTGGCGACATCCTGGACTATCAACCGGATCCGGAAGGGGCCGAGATCGAGGAAGATATCTATGAGGATTAAGTTGGCACTAGCCCTCGCATTGCTCCCGGCAATGCTGTGGGCGCAAGGGCAGGACACTGTCTTCTATCATAAGGAATTGCCTCCGGCAGTTGTCATCGGCGGAAAAACCAAAGAGAAGGTTCTGGTTCGTCCCGGCTCAAAAGTGGCCGACGGGCATGCCACAGGGGCCATTTCTCTTCGGAGCGAAGATGAGTTGGGACGGGAACTGGGCTCCGTTGCAAATGTAAAAAAGCCCTTCCTTGTAAAGGATATCACGTTTAGAATCAACGAGAACACAATCCCCGGATGTGTGGCGGCTATAAACATCTACCGCATGGAGGAATCGCTTGTAAACGTGCTTCAGAAACCCATCCACTTTAATGTTGCTGTTTCTGACTCTCCCCAGAGATTCAACCTTCACCCTAATGAAACCCTCCTTCTGGAACCAGGGCGATATTTCATCGCCTTACAGATCGTGGAATGTGACCGGCCCGCCTTTCAGCGCTTCCTGGCCAAACCCGCCGAAGAGCAGGACTACTGGGAATTCTCCATGTATTTCACACTGCACCTCAAAAGCAGCTACACGCGGGAAACAGCCCGTGGCGATCTGAAGAGCTACCCCTTCAACATGGGCATTGCCGTCAAGGGCCTGGAGTATCAGTAAGTCACAAAAAAGCCACTGAGACAACTCAGTGGCTTTTTTGTGACTCCTACAGGACTCAAACCTGTAACCTTTTGATCCGTAGTCAAATGCTCTATTCAATTGAGCTAAGGAGCCGTACAAAGGGGCCTTTCGGTCACCTTATTTTTCTGCAACGTAGACTTTCTCGCGGATACGTGCCTTCTTACCGGTGAGGTTGCGGAGGTAGAAGATACGGGCCCTGCGGACCTTGCCGTACTTGTTCACCTCGATGCTGTCGATGAAGGGGCTCTGCATGGGGAAAATCCTTTCCACGCCAATGCCGCTGGAAACCTTGCGAACCGTGAAGGTTCTGGTGAAGGGATCCTGACCTTTCATCTGGATGACGACGCCGCGAAACTTCTGAAGCCTCTCTTTGTCGCCTTCTTTAATCCGGTAGGTAACGGTGATGGTGTCACCAGCCTTGAACTCCGGGAATTCGGCTGCTTTTCCTGTCTGGAAAGCCTGCTCTGCTATCTTAATCAAATCCATTTTTAATATCTCCTATGTGGCAACATCGCTTTCAAAACTCCATTTGCGAGAGGTTGCGTGATTTTTGGGACTGCAAAGGTAGAAACTTTTTTTACAATCACAAAATAATTTAGAAAATATTTTTCTCTTTTTCGAAAATGGCGTTGTCGTCCCTGTTGGGAGACGGGGTAAAAGTGCTGCTGGAGCGCATGGCTTCAAGGGCTTCTTTCTCGCTGCGCGACAGTTTGTGGGGCATCCATACGAGGATTTTCACATACATGTCGCCGGTGCCGCGGCCATAGCCCTGCACTGCGGGCAGTCCCCTGCCCCGGAGCCTGAACACGGTTCCGCTCTGGGTGCCGGGTTCCAGTTTCTGGCGCACTGTGCCGGTTAAAGTGGGGATGGATATCTCACAACCGAGCACTGCATCCGGCATTGAAATGAGCTTTGTATAGAATAGATTGTTGCCGTCGCGCTTCAGTTCTGCGTGAGGGACTTCGTGAACAACCACCAGGAGGTCTCCGTTCACTCCGCCCTGCTGGCCGGCGTGGCCTTCGCGGGGTACGGTAATCTGCATTCCTTCCTCCACACCGGCAGGGATGCGCACTTTCACGGTTTCACGCCTGCGCTCCAGGCCGGTTCCGCCACACCTGCGGCAGGGGTTGCTCACCACCTTTCCGATACCGCCGCACTGGGGGCAGGTGGAAATGGTGTAGCTTGTCATGCCGAACAGGCCCCTCATGGCCTGTCTCACCTGTCCCTGTCCGTGGCAGGTAGGACAGGTTTTTATGTCGGATGAATTCTTTGTGCCCTTACCGCCGCATTCCTGGCAGGGACGGTTGCGCTCGATGGTTACTTCCTTCTCGCAGCCGTTTGCGATCTCCTCCAGCGTGAGCTTTACGCTGGTACGGATGTCCCGCCCGCGGAAAACCCTCTGGCCGCCCTGTGAAGAGCCGCCGCCTCCGCCGAAGAAATCGGCAAATCCGCCGCCTCCACCGAAACTGAAGCCGCTGCCGAACACGTTGCGAAGGATCTCGTTCAGGTCGAACCCGCCGAAGTCGAAGCCGCCTGCTCCGCCGCCCATCTGGTCTCCGGCGAAGCCGAACTGGTCGTAACGGGCCTTCTTGTCGGGATCCGAGAGAACGGAATAGGCCTCAGCCGCTTCCTTGAACTTTTCCTCGGCCTCTTTCTTCTCCGCGTCGGTGCCGTTCACCCAGCGGTCCGGATGCCACTTGAGGGCAAGCTTACGGTATGCGCTCTTTATTTCATCGGCCGATGACGTCTTCTGTACGCCCAGAACCTCGTAGTAGTCTCTTTTCTGTGCCATAGATTATGCTCCTACAACAACTTTGGCATACCTGAGCACTTTGTCGCCCAGGGTGTAGCCAGTCTGCACGACGTCTATCACCTTGCCCTTCATATCCTCCGAAGGTGCGGGGAACGTGGTCACGGCCTCGTGGAACTCGGTGTCGAACTCCTTGTCCTTGGCCTCGATTTTCTCCAGCCCCTTGCCCTTCAGATATGCGGTGAGTTTATTGAAAATCAGCTTGGTACCTTCCTTGGCAGCCTCGCTGTCGTTACTCTTTTCCAGCTGGGCGAGCGCGATCTCGCAGTCGTCCAGGATGGGAAGGAGGCCCTTTATGGTATCGGCCGATGCGCTGGACACAAGTGCCAGCTTCTCCTCCGCCGTGCGGCGGCGGAAGGTGTCGAATTCCGCCATGAGGCGGAGATAATCGGCCTTTGAATCGGCCAGTGCCTTGTCTTTTTCCTCCAACACCTTGTCCTTCTCTTCCAGGGCTTTCTTATTCTCTTCCAGCTGGGCAGAGAGTTTTTTGCTCTCCGCGCCCTGCTGCGAATTATCTTTTTTCTTCTTTTCTGCCATATCGATACAATTTTACCGCGGGGTGCAAAACAAAATGCCTGCCATCCCCCTGCAATCTGCCAAACTGTCAGTCCGGGGTGCAAAGTTACAATTTTTACTTATCTTTGCATTATGGAGAATAACAAACTGGCGAAATACCGCCCCTATTATAATAAGGAAGCGCTGGGAAGCAAGCTGCTTTCATCGGCCCGCAAGGCTGGGAAGAAGGTTGTGTACTATGTGATGCTGCTGTATTATGTGCTGCAGAGCACCGCAACCAGCATGGGCGACAAAGCCAAGATTATCGGCGCCCTTGGGTATTTCATCCTCCCGGTGGATCTGGTTCCGGACGTTATGCCCGTGGTGGGCTACACAGACGACTTTGCGGCCCTGGCATGGTGCATCTACAGCGTTGCCAGGAACGTTACCCCGGAAATAAAAGCAAAAGCCACCGCCCAGGTGGAGCGATGGTTTTCCAAAGGGAGCGGAATGCGAGGTTCGAACTCGTGACCTGCGGCTTGGGAAGCCGCCGCTCTACCAACTGAGCTAATTCCGCAAGTGCTTGCAAAGATAGGGATATTTTCTTAATTTTGCATACCAAAACGCATAATTTTCATTTTCTGAATGGATAAGACACTGCAGCTCAACCCGAACGAGGTTGTAGCTTTCATCGGCAAACGCCCGGTGGATTTCACAAGGGAAGACCTCCTTCGCTTCATCCAGGCCAAAGGTATCAGGATGATCGATTTTATGTATCCGGCGGAAGACGGCCGCGTTAAAACGCTCAACTTCACGGTGAACTCTCTCGCTTATGCAGAGACGATTCTCACAAGCGGCGAACGCGTGGACGGCTCTTCCCTCTTCCCCTCCTTCGTGGAGGCCGGCAACAGCGACCTGTACGTCATTCCGCGGTATCGTACCGCCTTTATCGACCCGTTCAATCCCATCCCCACGCTGTGCTTCCTGTGCAGTTTCCTGCAGAACAACGGAGAGCCTTTCTCCTGCGCCCCACACGCAACGCTCATCAGGGCGGAAAGGGTGTTCGAGGAGTCCACTGGCCTGCAGTTCGAGGCAATGGGAGAGCTGGAATATTACGTTATCGCCCCGGAGAGCCCGCTTTTCCCTGCATCGGACCAGAAAGGATATCACGAGACGGAGCCCTTCGCAAAGCTGAACGATTTCCGCCGCACCTGCATGGACCATATCGCCCGCGCCGGCGGCCAGATCAAATACGGCCACGGCGAGGTTGGCAACTTCACCCTGGACGGCAAGGTGTACGAGCAGCAGGAGATAGAGTTCCTCCCCTGCCCAGTGGACACTGCGGCCGACCAGCTCCTGCTGGCGAAATGGATTATCCGCAACGTAGCCTTCCAGCAGGGATTGGACGTTTCCTTCGCTCCCAAGATTACAACCGGCAAGGCCGGCTCCGGCATGCACATCCACATGCGCCTGATGAAGGATGGCAAGAATGTTACGCTTAAGGAGGGCGGAAAACTCTCGGACGAAGCACGCCGCGCTATCGCGGGCCTTATGCAGATGGCCCCTTCCATCACGGCATTCGGAAACAAGAATCCCACATCATACTTCCGTCTGGTGCCCCATCAGGAGGCTCCCACCAATGTTTGCTGGGGGGATTGCAACCGCTCCGCCCTTGTGCGCGTACCCCTTGGCTGGTCCACCGGCAAGGACATGGCGGCAAGCGTGAATCCCGCGGAAAAACCCGTCCAGCAGGACGCCCATGCAAAGCAAACCTTCGAAATGCGCAGCCCGGACTGCTCGGCCGATATCTACCAGCTTATGGCCGGTTTGTGCGTTGCGGCGCGTATAGGCCTTGAGATGGATCCCGCTGAAGCCCTGGCAATCGCCGATGCAAAATACGTGGATATGGACATCCACAAGCCGGAAAACGCCGCCCGCTTAAAGTCCCTGGACGCACTTCCCACATGCTGCTCGGAATCGGCAGACTGCCTGGAAGCCGTGCGCGATGTGTATGAATCGGCAGGAGTTTTCCAGCCCCGCATGATAGACGGTGTACTGAAGGCACTTCGAGAGCACAACGATGCCCACCTCCACGAGGAGGCGCGAAGGGACAAAGCGCTTATGAAACACCTGGTGAAGAAATTCTTCTACTGCGGTTAGGCCGATGGCGCTTCTTCCTCTAAGGCCGGCTGAGATTCTTTTTCAGCCGGCTTTTTCTGTGCCAGCAGAAGGCCTCCGATGGAAACGGCCAGGCCGATCCACTGTAACAGCTTCAGCTTTTCATCGCCAAGCAGGATACCCCAGAGCGCAGTGGCCACAGGAATCATGGCCAGGAACACGCTGGAGCCAGATACGCCAAGCTTCTTGATGGCGAAAACCCAGAGCGAGAAGCACAGGCTGGAGCATAGCACCGAGAGGAAAAGTATCGGCCTGAAGCAGTCCCAGCTAAGATACAGTGCCGCGTCGAATTTTTCCACGCCGCGGGTGAGGAACAGCGGAATGAAATATGCCGTGCCGATGAGGAACTGGTACATCACGATCACCGTGGGGGCATAGTGCCTTTCGGAAAGGGCCTTGGTGCAGGAGGCGTGTCCCACCTCCGCGAAAACCGCAATCAGAAGCACCACGATGCCGAAGATGAAGTATGTGCCAACGGTGCCCTTTCCTCCACTCACCATTGTGAGGCCCCCAACGCAGATTAATATTCCCACAACGTTCAGCAGGGTCATTTTCTCCTTGAAGAAGATACGCCCGGCAAGAGCCGCCACTATAGGTGTGGAAGCGATTATGAGAGCGCTCAGGGTGGGAGAACCGGTGAGCTTGATGCCGTAGGTTTCGCAGAAGAAATAGATGAAGGGCTCGCACATCGCAAGCAGGAACAGCATCACCCCGTCTTCCTTGTGAATCTTTATCGGCACCTTCATTATAAGGTTCACCACCAGCAGGATAATACCCGCGATGAGGCACCTGATGGGGATGAAGAATTCAACCGGTATGCCCAGTTCGATAAGCTGGTTGGCCCAAACATACGACATTCCCCAGAACATAATCGACACGATGGCGATAATATACACCACCGGCATTCCGGGATTCCACTCTTTTGCCATTACTTAATCAATTTTAGGCCGATGCGGCCGCGTTCCGCGTCCACAGATACAACCTTTACCAAAACTTTCTGTCTAATTTTCAGTTCCGTGCCACGGGGGATCCGGGAGACGTGGATGAGCCCTTTTTCGTGCACGCCCACATCCACGAATGCTCCGAAGGCAGTTACGTTTGTGACGATGCCGGGAAGTTCCATCCCTTCCTGAAGGTCTTCGATGTCGTGCACACCCTGGTCGAAGGAGAAATCCTCCTCCTCTCCGCGGGGATCCCGGCCGGGCTTTGCCAGCTCCTGCAGGATGTCCTGAATCGTGGGCAGGCCTGCTTCGGCGGTTACGTATCCATCGGCCTGGATGCCTTTGCAAAGCTCTTCGTTTCCAACGAGTTCCTGCGTTTTGACGCCAAGGTCCCGGGCCATCTTTTCCACGATATGGTAAGATTCCGGATGCACGGCAGAGTTGTCCAAAGGGTTCGGGGCTCCGGGAACGCGGAGGAAGCCGGCGCACTGCTGGAAGGCCTTTGCGCCCAGGCGGGGAACCTTCAGGAGTTCTTCGCGGCTGTGGAATGGCCCATTGACGCGCCTATACTCAACAATATTCTGCGACAGAGCCGGGCCGATTCCGGCAACGTAACGCAGCAGGTACGGGCTTGCGGAATTCACGTCCACGCCCACCATGCTCACGCAGTTCTCCACCGTCTGGTCCAACTTCTCCTTGAGGAGTTTCTGGTCCACGTCGTGCTGATACTGCCCAACGCCAAGGGATTTCGGATCTATTTTCACCAGCTCCGACAGGGAATCCTGGGCCCTTCTGCCGATGGAAACAGCCCCCCTCACCGTAACGTCATACTCCGGGAATTCTTCCCTGCCGATGTCCGATGCCGAATACACGGAAGCTCCGTCTTCGCTCACCGTGAGGATGCGTATTTCCGGAGGCAGACCGGCCCTCTTCAGGAACTCCTCCGTTTCCCTTCCGGCGGTTCCCTCCCCTATCACAACGGCCTGGATGGCGTATTTATCCACCATCTCGCCTATCTTCACTATGCTCTCCACCTTCTTTGAAAGGGGTGGATGCGGGAATATGGTTTCGTAGTGCAGGAGGTTACCCTGCTCGTCCAGGCACACCACTTTGCAACCGGTGCGGAAGCCGGGATCGATGGCAAGAACTCGGGTGTCTTTCAGCGGCGGGGCCAGCAGCAGCTGGCGAAGGTTGTTGCCGAAGATGCGGATGGACTCTTCGTCCGCCTTTTCCTTCATTTCGCGAACAACGTCGCCCGTGATAGTGGGGCACAGGAGGCGGTCATATGCATCTGCCATTGCGATGCGGTACTGATCCGCCAAAGAGCCGTTGGGACGGCCCCTGCGAGCGTTCAGGCGGCCGAGAAGCGGCTGCCAGAAGCGGGGCGCATCGCCCTTGATGCTTATGTTCAGTATGCCTTCCGCTTCGCCCCGCAGCATTGCCAGCACGGTATGTGCCGGAGCGTTGCGAACCGGGATGGAGAAATCGAAATATGAGCGGAATTTCTGAGCGTCCGGGCTGGATTTTCCGGTGCGGGAGAGTTTGGACTGAAGGCGCCCCGCCTGATAGTCGCGGCGAAGGGCCCAGCGGATATCCCGCTGCTCGGCGAATCTTTCCGCCAAGATGTCCCGCGCGCCCTGGAGAGCGTCTTCCGCCGTGGGAACTGCATCGCTTATGTATTTGGCGGCATCGGCCTCGGGATTATCCGTCCGGCGTAGCCACATCTGCTCCGCGAGCGGCCCAAGGCCCTTTTCCTCCGCAATTGTGGCACGAGTTTTACGCT
>JAEEGG010006349.1_pt1 | contig 27754 bp, 30 predicted proteins | sample 9134161 | NCBI WGS metagenome assembly JAEEGG01 (sample SAMN16246543, study PRJNA631951) | gut metagenome | biome: gut microbiome; feature: rumen; material: CR-attached | host: Bos | place: Iran: Karaj | collected 2018-10 | reverse complement strand
ATAATAATACGCGGGTTCGTCACCACGTTTTTAATGAAGCAAAGACTTGGAATCTTCGGATTCGGGAAAGCCTCATTGGGATTGGGTCTATTTTTTATTTCCATATTTTCCGTTTTATTCATCGTTTACCCAAATAGTGTACCTTCTTTCGCTATTTATTCTTTTGTTAATTTGTAAACTGCCATTGTAGGTAGAATGACCAAAAGTAATAGTGTAATCTCCACTAATGCGTATGATCCGAAATAGTCAACCAATGTCTGGAACTTCAGAATTTCATCAACCAGAATGACTAAGAAGACAAACCAGCAGAGACAGAATATCGCAGCATACTTGAGCTTTCGTTTCCTTAGTTTCATTCGTTGATATAGTTTTTGGTGGACATGTCATAATACAAAGCCTCTAACTCCTGCAGAGTCAGGCTCTCCAAGGAATGCTCTATCTTCCGTATCAGCTCGTCGCGACGATAGTCGTCCGACTGTCCAAAACGTCCTGTGTATGCCATATCTTACTCTCCTATGATTGTTACGACCAGTTTTCTTGACCCACCGTAATTCCTATACTCACAGAAGTAGATTCCCTGCCAGATTCCCATGTTCAAATGTCCATCGGTAATGGGAATAGTCAGGCTAACGCCACTCAATGTTGACTTGGCATGAGCTGGCATATCGTCTACACCCTCTAAAGTATGCTCGTACTCAGGTCTGTTCTCAGGAACAAGACGGTTGAAAATGGTTTCCATATCCACTCGCACATCAGGATCTGCATTTTCATTGATGCTCAGTCCGCAACTCGTATGCTTGCAGAATATATTGATGACGCCCGTCTTAGGCAACTTGGGCAGTTGACTCAGAATCTCACTGGTCACCAGATGGAACCCGCGAGACTTTGGTTTTAGCGCTATTTCTACTTGCTGAATCATAACAACTTCATAAACTATCCTAATTCTTGATGCAAATATAGCAATTATTCCTCAATAATCAGTAACTTTGCAAATAAATTTGCACTGTTATGTCCGCTATTGGATGCCTCGCGTGTCAATGAATGGCGAAAGGAGGTTGGACTTCCACCTATTGAGATAAAGTAACTTATGATGATAAGAAGAGCAAACGAAGGAGATATTAAGCGTATTGTTGAGCTGTTGCATCAGGTAAATATGGTGCATCATGTGTTGCGTCCTGACCTGTTCAAGCCTCACACTACGAAATATAGCGAGCAGGAACTTTCCTTACTGCTTGAAGATGGAAGTAAGCCCATTTTTATCTACGACGACGGGACTTTGTTAGGATACGCTTTCTGTCAGGTGTCCGAAATAAGGGACAACCAACTGTTAGAAGACATCAAAACACTGTATATTGATGATATCTGTGTAGACGAAAATGCTCGTGGCAAACACATAGGAAAGTCTTTATATGAATATGTACGCAACTATGCCCAATCCATCAAATGTAATAACATCACCCTCAACGTATGGGAAGGCAATGATGCCGCATACCGTTTCTATAAGAACATGGGTATGCAAGTGCAGAAAACCACTATGGAAATGATATTGGAAACGGACTAAAAATAGAAAGAAATTTATTTCGGCTGCAGGCTCTGGCGGTACTCGCTGGGCGACTTCCCCAAGTGCTTGGTACAGTAGCGGCTACGGCGCAAAAATACACATTATTTTATATATAAACAAACGATTTGACATAAAAAGTCGAAAATGCTCACGCTCGGCCATTGATACGAGCATCATGGCACTCGCTTAATCGCATTTTTCGGTAAAAAGTGAAAATCATGACGCTTTTTGTGAAACAATAGTATGAGAAATTCGTCGTACCTTTGCACCGTGAATTCAAACTACAAACAAATATGAATATAAAAAGTATCATTACAGCCGCAATGGCACTGCTCGCATCGACAGCATGCAGTGGCGGCGCTAAGCAAGAGAAAGTTATGAAGACAGAAGGTAAAGCAATTGTAGTATTCTTCTCGCACGCGGGAGACAACTACGCAGTAGGAAACATTGAGGTGGGCAACACGAAGATTGTGGCCGACTATATTACAGAGTTGACAGGTGCCGACCAGTTCGAGATTGTCACGCACAAGTACGACGGAATGGCCTATACGCCACTTATCAATCTGGCAAAGGAAGAGGCAAAGAACGGTGAGCTGCCAGAATATGAGGGCGACGTGGACTTGAGCCAGTACGACACCGTATTTATTGGTGGTCCCGTATGGTGGGGCACCTATCCGCAGGTAATGTTCACCTTCTTCAAGAAACATGCTGGCGACCTGAAGGGCAAGACCGTCATCCCCTTCACTACGCACGAGGGCTCAGGCCTGGCCAATTGTGTGGAAGACGTGAAAGCGGCTTTCGCTGGAGCTAATGTCACTAAGGGTTTCAGCATCTACGGACATGAAGTGCGTAGTGAAAAAGCAAAAGTGGAGAAATGGCTTAAAGGTTTAGGATTTTAATTGAGAAGAAATATGGAATACATAAAATTGAGTAACGGTGTTGAGATGCCCCTGCTGGGCTATGGAGTGTTTCAGGTGATTCCTGATGAGTGTGAACGCTGCGTAAGCGATGCACTGAGCGTTGGTTATCGTCTGATTGATACGGCTCAGGCCTATCAGAATGAAGAAGGTGTAGGCAATGCGTGGCGCAAGAGTGGCATCAAGCGTGAGGATTTGTTCCTCGTGACTAAGGTATGGATTTCAAATGCTGGCGAAGAAAAAGCTGCCAAGAGCATCGACGAGAGCCTACGCAAGTTACAGACGGAGTATATCGACCTGCTGCTCATCCATCAGGCCTACGGCGACGTGTTCGGCACTTGGCGGGCTATGGAGAAAGCCTATCGTGCTGGAAAGGTTCGTGCCATTGGTGTCTCGAACTTCCAAGCAGCCCGTTTCTTCGACTTTGCCCACTATGTGGAGTTAAAGCCGATGGTAAACCAGTTGCAGTGCAACGTAATGATTCAGCAGACGGGCATCGAACCGATTCTGGCCGAGACCGATACGAAGATAATGGCATGGGGTCCGCTTGGTGGACAGGCTGTTGACGGCATCGTGAAGAGCGAGGTGCTGGCCAATATCGGTGCTAAGTATGGCAAGAGTGCCGCTCAGGTAGCTCTGCGCTGGCTCACCCAACGTGGCATCGTGGCCATTCCTAAGTCAAGCCATAAGGAGCGCATGGCTCAGAACTTCGACATCTTTGACTTCTCTCTGACGGCTGACGAGATGGCACAGATTGCTACCATGAACCAGTACGACACGGGCAACATCAATTTCGCCGATCCTCAGTTTGTGAAGTATCTTATCGAGAATTACGGCTAAAGTGTATAAAAAACTGAAATAAATAGCATGAAGGTATTATTAATTAATGGTAGCCCCCGTAAAAAGGGCAACACATTCCTGGCGCTGAGTGAGGCCGCAAAGACCTTGGAGCAGCAGGGTATAGAGACTGAGATTGTACAGATTGGTGTAAAACCCGTTCGTGGCTGCATCGCCTGTGCACAGTGTAAAATCAAACAACTAGACCGTTGCGTGTTCGATGATGACATCTGCAACCGCATCTCTGAGAAGCTGGACGATGTGGATGCGCTGATTGTTGGCTCACCCGTATATTACGGACAGCCCAACGGCTCAGTGCTGTCGCTTATCCAGCGTATGTTCTTCTCGGCAGGTGCTAAGGTGGTGAACAAACCCGCTGCCGCCGTCTGCGTATGCCGTCGTGGTGGTGCCACAGCAGCCTATCAGACCATGAATATGCCGTTTGAGATGATGAATATGCCTGTGGTTACCTCGCAGTACTGGAACATCGTGTATGGTCGCGAGGAAGGTCAGGCAGCACTCGACACAGAGGGTATGCAGACCATGCGAACGATGGCCAACAACATGGCTTGGCTGCTGAAGAAGATTCATGCTAACGGAACGCCCGACTATCCTGAGCGTGAGGAGTGGCAGCCGATGCACTTCATCAGATAAATGGAGCTACCAGAGGTTACAATTCTGTTACGTAACCGTATTGTAACAAGTTTTATTTCGCGGCTGATGGAAATCATGCTAAATTTGCACTCGAAAATAGAATAATTCGAGTAAGCAAATGGAAACAACGCAAGATTATTTGATGGTGTCGCTGAAGCTTTTGGGCGCATTGGGACTGCTCATCTACGGCATGAAAATGATGAGCGAGGCACTGCAGAAGCTGGCGGGACCGCAGCTGAGACACATACTGGCAAAGATGACGACAAACCGGCTAACGGGGATGCTAACGGGCACGATGGTGACCTGCGCCGTGCAGTCGTCGTCGGCCACAACGGTGATGACGGTCTCCTTCGTATCGGCCGGTCTGTTGACGCTCTCGCAGGCCATTAGCGTCATCATGGGAGCGAACATCGGCACGACGCTCACGGCATGGATCATGTCGCTGGGCTACAACGTCGACCTGACAAACGTCGTATTCCCTGCATTCACGATAGGTATGGTGCTCATCTATCGCAAGCGCCACCGCTATATGGGCGACTTCCTTTTCGGCATCGCCTTCATGTTCCTTTCGCTGGTGATGCTGAGCGCGGGCGGCAGGGAGCTCGACCTGGAGCACAACGAGTCGGTGGTGCGATTCTTCGCCTCGTTCGACACGGGCAGCCACCTTACCATCCTCGCCTTCCTCGCCATTGGCACGCTCATCACCTGCATCGTGCAGTCGTCGGCCGCCGTCATGGCCATCACCATCCTGCTGTGTTCTACGGGAGTATTACCTATATATTTAGGTATAGCGCTGGTGATGGGCGAGAACATCGGTACCACAGCAACGGCCAATCTCGCTGCCTTAGGGGCTAATACTCAGGCACGGCGTGCAGCACTGGCTCATCTGCTGTTCAACGTCTTCGGCGTCATCTGGGTGCTCTGCGTGTTCTACCCCTTCGTCGATATGGTGTGCTCACTGGTGGGCTACTACCCCGCGATGGCGGGTCAGACGGAGCGACTTCCCGTCGTCCTCGCCATGTTCCATACCTGCTTTAACGTCACCAACACGGCCCTGCTCATCGGACTGATTCCACAGATGGAGCGCATCGTCTGCTGGTTGCTGCCTGAGAAGCCACAGCCCGAACTGGAAGGACTGAACATGAAGTATATCGAGGCAAGCCTGATACAAACACCAGAAATCGCCGTACTACAGGCACAGAAAGAGTCGGCGCACTTCGCTCAGCGTGTGCAGCAGATGTTTGGTATGGTGCGCCAGCTGAAGGACGAGAAGGACGACAAAGCCTTCGTGCACCTTTATAGCCAGATTGAGCACCAAGAGGACCTGACTGACCGTATGGAACTGGAGATAGCCCGTTTCCTGGAGCAGGTGAGCCAAAACCATCTGAGCGACGAGACCAAGATGAAGGTGCGCCAGATGTTGCGTGAGGTTGGCGAGTTGGAATCCATCGGTGATGCCTGCTATAACTTGGCGCGCACATTGAATCGTCAGCGTGAATCAGGGAAATCCATCCCTGTTTCCTTGGGACATCAACTGACAGCCATAATGTCACTGTGCGACGACGCCCTGTCGCAAATGGTTACCATCATGTCAGGACACCGCTACGAGCATGACATCCGTGAGACCTACCGCATCGAGAATGAAATCAACCAGATGCGCCAACGACTGAAAGACGACAATATCCGTGCCATTAACGACCACGAATACGACTATGCCATTGGCACCATCTATACCGACCTCATCAACGAGTGCGAGAAGCTGGGCGACTATGTGGTCAACGTCGTTCAGGCAAGATTTGGAAAATAATTTCTTATAATTCAAAGATTTTTTATAACTTTGCAGCCAGATGACACAGAAAAAGATTCTTGTAGTAGATGACGAGCAGGATCTGTGTGAGATTCTGCTATATAATCTGAAGGCGGCAGGCTATGAAGCCGAAGCGGCTTATTCGGGCGTGATGGCGATGGATAAAAATCCTTCCCAATACGACTTGTTGCTACTCGACGTGATGATGCCTGGCATATCAGGCTTTGAACTTGCAAAAAGGCTCAAAGGCGATGAGAATACTTCGCGTATACCGATTATATTTCTGACCGCAAAGGACACAGAGGACGATACACTGAAAGGCTTTGGCTTAGGGGCTGACGACTATGTGACGAAGCCATTCTCCGTGCGCGAAGTGGTGGCCCGTGTAAAAGCGGTGCTCGCCAGGACCCAGTCAAATGCTCTTGCAGAGAATTTTATTTCTTTCGAGGGTCTTGTGCTCGACCTCAACAAGAAGACAACGATGGTTGATGGAGAGAGCGTGAATCTTACCAAGACTGAGTTCGAGCTGTTGGGACTGCTTCTTCGCCATCGTGGACAGGTGTTTTCCCGCCAGCAGATCTTTGATGCCGTATGGCCTGAAGACGTCGTAGTTAGCGACCGCACTGTAGATGTAAACATCACCCGTATGCGGAAGAAGATAGGTCACTATAGTAGTTGCATTGTCAGCCGTCAAGGATACGGCTATGTGTTTGAGGCATGAAGAAATTGAGTGAAGGCCGGAAGATGTTCGTTAGCGTGATGGTAGTATTTGCCGTCTATGCGCTGATTTTTATCCTATTTGAGGACTACGACCGGACGCATTTGGAACCTTTTGAAGAGGTCAGCGACTGGCACCTGCTGCTGTTCTCGCTCGTGGTGATGGTGGGGTTGGCGTTCCTGCTCCACCGTTATGCCCGAAGAATGGACGAGCGCATCAGTCGCGAACAGGCCGCCAAGGAGAACCAGATGCGCCGCGAACTGACGCAGAACATCGCCCACGAACTGAAGACGCCCGTGGCTAGCATCCTTGGCTATACAGACACTATCCTCGACAATCCGCAGATGTCGTCTGAGACGCAGCGACAGTTCATCGAGCGCACCAATGCGCAGGCCCATCGCTTGACAGCCTTGCTACAGGACATCTCGACACTAAACCGAATGGACTTCGCTGCCCACCAGTTGACGATGGAGCGCACCGACGTGTCGGCTATTGTTGGCGATATCGGCGCAGAAACCGCTATCGCCCTCGAAAAACGCAACATGACGCTCAATAATTGCTTGCCACAACATATCGTCATCCAGGGCAACCCCTCGCTCATCTACAGCATATTCCGCAACCTTGTCGATAATGCCATCAACTACGCCGGCGAAGGAAAGACGATAGAAGTCACAGCTGAAGACCAAGGCCCTCATTGGGCATTCACATTCCGAGACAACGGCGTGGGCATCGCTGAAGAACATCTGCCCCGCATCTTCGAACGTTTCTACCGCATCGACAAGAGTCGCAGTCGCAGCATTGGCGGCACAGGTCTTGGTCTGGCTATCGTGAAGAATGCCGTCCTCCTGCATGGCGGTACCATTACTGCCTACCTCGCCCAAAACGGCGGTCTTCAATTTGAGTTTACACTAAAAAAAAAGAACAGACATAGTTCCATAGACTAAAAGGTTAGGCACACCACATCGCCGTCAACGAAGGCCTGGAGAATGCCTACGCTCCCCTGACAGAGCAAGACATCAAGGAGATTCTTTTGGCAAGTCTTTAAAGGAGGACGTTTTCTTACTTCCCTTGTGAAGGTGTAATGATGCGGTAGTTTCCGCTCAGGTGCATGAATGCGAAGAGGCGGAGCAGGCCGTCATAGTAGGCATCGAAATAGCCATCGTCGAAGGGCTCGTGCTTCGCATTCCAGAGTGCATCGACAAACGCCTTGCTCTTCTCATGGGAACACATCACCGAGGCAGCAGCCGTTGTGGCTACGAGGCCGATGCTGTGGCGCAATTTACGGAAGCCACCGGCTCCGAGGATTTCATTACCCTCAGGCAGTGTACCGTCAGGACGATACTGGTCGAGGAAGGTATCGATGCCCTGTGAATAGAAGAAATTCTGGATCTTCTCACCATACTGGCGCTGCCACTCGCCATCGGCACAGCTCCACTCGTAGTCGAGGGCGATATTCATGGGTACGCGCCAGGAGTCGTAGCGGAAGTTGTTGTTGCCATTTCGGCGGGGAGCCTCGCCCTGGGGACGCTGGGGCATGCCCGGGAAGCGCGACATCTGCATCTCGCTGCCATCATACTGGCACTGGTCGCCATTCAGACCAGTCTGTTCGTTGATGCACTTGTGCAGGAACTCACGACTCTTCTGAGCGCACTCTTTCCAATGGTCGCTACGGCCGTCACCGCCCCATTTGGCCCACACCTCGTAGAAGGCGGGAATGTGATAGCTGGGATCGGTGAAGCGCTGACCGAAGCCATCGGGGGTGAAGGTGATGAGTTTGGTCTCGGGGTCGATGAGGTACATCATCTGAGGACCCTGCTGCTGTGGGCCACCAAAGCCGCCAAAGCCACCGAAACCACCCTGGCGGGGCTCGGGGGTGTACTCTTTGGGCTGGATGCAATCGAGGATGTGCCGGGCCTCGGCCTTATAGTTGATGCCGGTATCGTTGCCCCAGCGGTTAGAGGCGAAGATGAGTGCGGTGATGAAATACAGCTCGCCATCGCTGGCGGCACCTGCAGCATTCTGTGTGCCGTCCGTCTTACAGCTCCAGGCAAAGTAGCCCTCACGCGAGCCGCTCTGGTGCTGCATATACTTCTTGGCCCAGCGCCACAGGCGGTCGAAGATGTCCTTCTCGCCAAACTGTACGGCCACCATCAGACCATAGGACATGCCCTCGGTGCGGGCATCGTGGTTCTTGATGTCGCTGACGTAGCCCATGGAGTCGCCAACCTCGAAATAGACCTTGTTAGGCCCACGGAACACGTCGTTAAACACTTCCTTGAGCTTGGCGTCGACATCGGCCTGGCTGTAGCCCATCTCCACAAAGACGTTACGGTATTTACCTGTCTCGAAACCTCCTCTTGTCCAAGGAGTGAAGGCCATTGCATTGGCCGTCAGCATCATCATGGATGCCATCAGAATAGTTTTAATCATGTTTAGTTTGTGATAATAAGTTATAAAGCGGCCATAGACACTGGCCATATAGCATATAGGGATTAAGAAGCTGTGCGCGACGGACGGGACGGATGCGGGAGTCACGGACACCACGAACGGTGAAGTCGTAGCGCGACTGGTTGCCTTGATAGTCGCGCAACAGGTAGGTGATATGGTAGGGGCGCTCTTCATTGAAGGTGACGATGCCCCGCTCGAAGTTTGTATGCAGGATGGGCAGTCGCAAGCCAGGTTCGCGGAATGACTTCATATACCAGATGTGGGTGCGACGCCAGTGGTCGTAGTCGCCCCATTGGTTCACCTCCGGCTGACAACTGATGGGGATGCCGCTGACATCGGACCGGAACACCTCACGACCATCGACGAGCAGACGGGTTTCGCGGACACCATAATGATTATAGGTGGCTTCGCTATAGTCGTCGGCCCACAGGGCAAACCCTACCCTGCCCCATGCCGTAAAATCACGCGACAAGGTCCATGTGGTATGTTGTTTCTTGGTGTCGGGCTGTCCAAAACCGAAAGTCTGCTTGCTCATGCCCCCATTGAAGACACCCTCGTTCTGCTGTGGTATGGCCATGAAGGAATGCGCCTGAGGTGCTACGGTGTCAGCAATAAAGGATGCCAGTTTCTCCATGGGGTCCACCATCACCCACGTTTCCGTATCGTGCAATTCCAGATGCAGGTGAGGACCGGTAGAATGGCCTGTATTACCACTAATGGCTATCATGTCACCAGCCTTCACTGGCAGCTGCTCAGGGGTATAGCGGAAGTCGAGGGTGTCGCGCCATCCTGTGCGTTCAAAGAGTTTCTCATAAGGCTCTGCAAAGCGTTTCAGGTGACAGTAGACGCTGGTCAGTCCGTCGGGATGGCTGACGTAGATGGCATTGCCAAAGCCATACTTGTTCACAGTGATACGACTGACATAGCCATCGGCAATGGAGAATATCTGCTTACCCTCCACATTGCCTGTCTTGACATCGATGCCTCCGTGGAAGTGCCACGGACGGGGCTCACCGAAGTTGCCTGCGAGCACAATCTCGTAGTCAACAGGAGAAGAATAAGCTATTGGCTCTTGGCTATTAGCCGCTGGTTCTTCACCACACGACATCAACAGCCAAAAGCCAAAAGCTAAAAGCCAAATGCTATATTTCAGCATGCCTTGCCATAAAGGCGAGCCTGCTCTCATTCGGCAGAGCTCAAACAAGTTTGGCTCTGCTCTCATTAACTCGCAGCCTTAAAGCTCATGTCGAGGCCCTTCACCGAGTGCGTCAGGGCACCTACGCTGATGAAGTCGACACCCTGCTCGGCATAGTCGCGAATGGTATCGAAAGTGATGCCACCCGATGACTCTGTCTCGTAGCGTCCGCCAATGATGTCAACAGCCTTCTTCGTGTCAGGCACGCTGAAGTTGTCGAGCATGATACGGTCGACGCCACCGTGGTCGAGCACCTGCTGCAACTCGTCGAAGGAACGTACCTCAATCTCAATCTTCAGGTCGAGGCCCTTCTCCTTCAGATAGGCATGACAGCGGTCGATGGCGTTGACGATGCCGCCGGCAAAGTCCACGTGGTTGTCCTTGAGCAGAATCATGTCGAAGAGTCCGATACGATGGTTGCAGCCACCGCCAATCTTCACGGCCTGCTTCTCGAGCATACGCATGCCTGGTGTCGTCTTGCGGGTGTCAAGCACTCGGGTCTTGGTGCCCTTCAGGTGCTGCACATAGCGGTCAGTCATGGTGGCAATGCCACTCATGCGCTGCATGATGTTCAGCATCAGACGCTCCGTCTGCAACAGCGAGCGCACACGGCCAGTGACAATCATGGCAATGTCGCCCTTCTTCACACGAGAGCCGTCGCCCATCAGTACCTCGACCTGCATGTCGGGATCGAAGCGGTGGAACACCTCCTTGGCAACCTCAACGCCAGCCAGGATACCATCTTCCTTGATAAGCAAGTGCGACTTACCCATTGCGTCCTCGGGAATGCAGCACAGGGTGGTATGGTCGCCATCGCCGATATCCTCTGCGAACGACAAGTCGATGAGTCTGTCGACCAATTCCTTGACATCCATGTCATAGTTTGGTCTGTAGAAATCAATACTCAGCATAAGCGTCTTTTTATCTCTCAACTTTAATCAGTTCTTCTTCTGGTCGTTGAACAGATAGACACCGATACCGATGCGCAGACCGAAATTGCTATAGTCCTTGTGGTTCTTGAACGACTGCTCGTAGTAGAGCTCGGGTTCAATGGTCACCGTACGGCTCACGAAGAAAGCATAGCCCACCTGTACGCTGGGCATGAAGTCGTTGTAGCTATTACCGTCGATGGTGACTTCTTTTGTCTGCTGTGTCACAGGATCCAAAACATTTTCTGTAATGGACTCAGCGCCAATGTGCTTATAACCTAATGACAGTCCGAGGAAGAGTCCGTTCTGCTCGATGTAGTAACGGCCACCAATGCCACAAGAGAAAGCAGCAGGGGTATCCTTGGACTTCTCGTACGACAGCTGGGCAGTAGCCATAATATTATCCCACAACAGGTAACCTCCCTTGGCCTGAACATTCACATGACCCTTTGTCAGACCACTGTAACCGAGGTCGAAACCGGAGAATGATGCTCCGCAATAGAATTTACCCTGTTCAAACTGTGCATTGGCGGCTACTGACACTATCAGCGCCATCACGAATAAAGCAATTTTCTTCATAATCTTTAATTATTTATTTAAAATCTTAATACTTACTGATACTGTTTCCCGCGTCGGGTTTCATATTTTCCGGCAAAGGTACGAAAAAAAAATCAGAAATCAAAGTTCAAAGTTCAAAGTTTTTTGTACCTTTGCACTCGAAATGAGACGATTAACATTATTTTATATATTCCTGCTCTTTGGCATCACCTTCCTAAAGGCTCAGCCCAAGTATGAAGTACGTGCTGTTTGGCTGACCACCATTGGAGGCATCGACTGGCCACGTACCTATGCTCACGACGGCATGGGCATCGGTGAACAGAAGCGCCAGCTCACCACGATTCTCGATCAGCTGAAGCTGGCTGGAGTCAATACGGTACTATTACAGACGCGTGTCCGTGCTACCACCATCTACCCTTCCGACCGTGAACCTTGGGACGGCTGTCTATCAGGAAAACCGGGTCGGTCACCAGGCTACGATGCCCTACAGTTTGCCATCGACGAATGTCACCGTCGTGGTATGGAGCTGCATGCCTGGGTGGTCACCATCCCCATTGGCAAGTGGAACACCTATGGCTGTCAGCAGCTACGCAAGCGTTATCCGTCACTTGTCAAGAAGATTGGTGAGGAAGGCTATATGAACCCTGAACTCTCAGGGACTGCCGATTATCTGGCTGACATCTGTGGTGACATCACACGCCGTTATGATGTTGACGGCATCCATCTTGACTACATCCGCTATCCTGAGACATGGCGCGGCAGCAAGTCGGCATACTACATCACACGTATTGTCGAAGCCATCAACAGAAAGGTAAAGCTTTACAAACCATGGGTTAAGTTAAGTTGCTCACCCATAGGAAAATATGACGACCTTGCCCGCTATTCCTCGCGGGGATGGAATGCACGGCGACAGGTTGCCCAAGATGCCCAGGGCTGGCTGCGCGACGGACTGATGGACCAGCTCTATCCCATGATGTATTTCCAAGGCAACAACTTCTATCCCTTCGCCATCGACTGGCAGGAATACAGCTACGGACGTACCGTGGTTAGCGGACTGGGGGTATATATGCTCCACCCCAAAGAGCGCAACTGGCCGCTTGACGAAGTAAAGCGCCAACTCAACGTCACCCGCCAGATTGGTGTGGGACATTGCTACTTCCGTGCTAAGTTCTTGTTGGACAACATCAAGGGGGTCTACGACTATGTCTGCGACTTTGACCGCCATCCGGCACTTATCCCACCCATGACATGGATGCACCAGTCCAAGCCTCTGCCTCCCACCATGCTTCAGGTAGAACGCACCACTCAGGGTGACATGCTCACATGGAGTGGAGCACGCGATGGCAGCAACGGTCCATACCTATTATATAATATATATGCTTCTACGGAACAGCCTGTCGACATTGACAATCCTGCCAATCTGGTGGCTACCCGCCATCTGTGGCAACGGCTCTCCGTGCGCCGCAAGCCCAACAAGGCTCCCCTCTACTATGCTGTCACGGCTCTCGACCGATATGGAAACGAGAGTGCCCCGGTCAGTGAACCCACCTCATCACAGCCCGTTATTGGCACCTCTTCACTGATTGCCAACGACGGACGGTCACTGAAAGTCAGCCAACGTGTCGATGCCGACTATCTGGCTGTACTCACTCTGCAGGGCTCGATAGTACACACCTGTGCCAACCGTCCGCAAATTGACATCCGTACCCTACCCAACGGCACCTACGAATTGCGTACTCTCAATCGCAAAGGTATCATGCACCGTTTGGGGTTCTTTATTATCAAACGATAGCAAAAATGGCATGTTGAGTTGACAAAAAGCAAGTAAAACGGCTCTTTTTACTTAATTCTTGATTAAATATTTGGTCAAATGAAATAAAAAGTGTAACTTCGCGCCCTAAATAAGTAACAATCGTATCAAACAACAATAAAAACATTCAAACAATGAAGAAGTACAACTTTAACGCCGGTCCTTCGATGCTTCCCCGTGAAGTCATTGAGAAGACCGCTCAACAGTGTCTTGATTTCAACGGTTCAGGTCTCTCTCTCATGGAGATCAGCCATCGTGCCAAGGACTTCCAGCCCGTCGTAGATGAAGCTGTGGCTCTCGTCAAGGAGCTGCTCGACATCCCCGAGGGCTATTCAGTCATTTTCCTCGGTGGTGGTGCCAGTCTCGAGTTCTGCATGATTCCCTACAACTTCCTGATTAAGAAGGCTGCCTACCTGAACACTGGCGTTTGGGCTAAGAAGGCCATGAAAGAAGCTAAGCTTTTCGGTGAGGTCGTTGAGGTGGCTTCTTCTGCTGATGCCAACTACACCTTCATCCCCAAGGACTGGAGTGTTCCTGCTGATGCTGACTATCTGCACATCACCACGAACAACACCATCTACGGTACTGAGATTCGCAAGGATCTGGACGTCAATGTACCCCTGATTGCCGATATGTCGTCGGATATCTTCAGCCGTCCTATCGACGTAAAGAAGTATGATGCCATCTATGCCGGTGCCCAGAAAAACCTGGCCATGGCCGGTGTTACCATCGTTATCGTAAAGGATGAGAAGTTAGGAAAAGCTCCCCGCGAGATTCCTACCATGCTCGACTATCGTACTCACGTAGACAAGGGGTCTATGTTCAATACACCTCCTGTAGTTCCTATCTATAGCGCTCTTGAGACCCTCCGCTGGATCAAGAAGAACGGTGGCGTAGAGGCTATGGACAAGCTGGCTCAGCAGCGTGCTGAGATTGTCTACGGCGAAATCGACCGCAACAAGATGTTCCAGGGCACAGCTAAGGCTGAGGACCGCTCTGTCATGAATCTCTGCTTCGTGATGGCCGACGAGTACAAGGAGTTGGAGAAAGACTTCCTCGACTTTGCCGTATCAAAGGGTATGGTCGGTGTTAAGGGTCACCGCTCTGTCGGTGGTTTCCGCGCTTCTTGTTACAATGCCCAGACCATCGAAGGCTGCAACGCCCTCGTCGCTTGCATGAAGGAATTTGAGGCTAAACATTGAACATTGAACATTGAACATTGAACATTATGCGTGCCGACAATCAGATACTGATAGACAGTAAGGCTTTTGCTCTTAGAATCATTAAGCTATATAAGTTTTTAAAAGAAGAGAAGCAGGTCTATGTTTTGTCTAAGCAGATCTTGAGAAGTGGTACTAGCATTGGTGCCAATGTTCGAGAAAGTGTCAATGCTCAAAGTCGAATGGATTTTATTAATAAATTAAATATTGCTCTAAAGGAAGCAAACGAAACTGAATATTGGCTTGAACTATTGCATGAGTCGGACATTCTGGAAGAGAAACTTTTTGAATCAATCTATGATGACTGCAAGAAGATTGTAGCCACCCTGACAAAAATCATCAAGACAACGAAGGGAAGCGAATAATAATGTTCAATGTTCAATATTCAATGTTCAATGAATAAAATGAAAGTATTAGTTGCAACAGAAAAACCTTTCGCAGCAGCAGCTGTGAATGGTATCAAGGCAGAAGTTGAAGCAGCAGGCAATGAGCTTGCGCTGCTTGAGAAATATACTGAGAAGGCTCAGCTGTTAGACGCTGTGAAGGATGCCGACGCACTGATTATCCGTTCGGATAAGGTCGACGCTGAGGTACTCGACGCTGCCAAGCAGCTGAAGATTGTGGTTCGTGCCGGTGCCGGTTACGACAACATCGACCTGGCTGCTGCCACAGCCCATAACGTGGTGGCTGAGAACACCCCGGGTCAGAACGCTAACGCCGTAGCCGAGCTCGTGTTTGGTCTGCTGGTGATGGCTGTTCGTGGTTTCTACAACGGTAAGAGCGGTTCGGAGCTGCTGGGTAAGAAACTGGGTATCCTCGCTTTTGGCAACGTTGGTCGCAATGTGGCCCGCATCGCCAAGGGCTTTGGTATGGATGTCTATGCCTACGATGCCTTCTGCCCTGCTGACGTTATTGAGGCTGCCGGTGTTCACGCTGTTGCTAATCAGGACGCCCTGTTCGAGACCTGCGACGTGGTATCACTGCACATCCCTGCTACCCCTGAGACCAAGCAGAGCATCAACTACGCCCTGGTAGGTAAGATGAAGAAGGGTGGTATCCTGGTGAACACAGCCCGCAAGGAAGTCATCGACGAGGCTGGACTTATCAAGCTGATGGCAGAGCGCGAGGACTTGAAGTTCGTCACGGACATTATGCCCGATGCTAACGACGAGTTCCAGAAGTTCGAGGGTCGTTACTTCTCTACTCCCAAGAAGATGGGTGCCCAGACAGCCGAGGCTAACATCAATGCCGGTATTGCTGCAGCCAAGCAGATCAACGCCTTCTTCAAGGACGGCGATACCAAGTTCCAGGTGAACAAGTAATAACAAGGTATAACAAAAAAGAGCCTGACACTTCAATATGTCAGGCTTTTTTTATTTCCGTACTTGATTCTTACTTCATCACAACCTTTTTCCCGTTTACAACGTAGACACCCTTGCGGGGATTCGTCACAAGCTGACCGGACAGGTTATAGATCTTGTCGGATTGTTCAGGGGAGTAGCGCAGGGTCTGGACACCTGTAATGGGTGATGATTCCGCTGTGACAGTACACCCCCAGGCGGAAGTAATGGTTCCAGGCTCTTCGGTACCATCTTTCTTGATTAAGGTGGCTTTTTTCACTTTGGCTGTAGTTGGTCCTACCAAAGTCTGAAGCGTCACACGGTTAACTGTCGAACCCAACTGGGAAGCATCAAAATTGACAGTTGTGGTGGCAGCTGTCAAAGCAGTATACTGCTCCTTGAATTTATCACTGCCGTCACTGTTCTTTCCGTCTTTGTCACCATATACCTTAACCTGTAGTTTACCAGCATAGCTGTCATTATCCATTTCGACACGGATACCACTGTATTCACTAAGCTTCAAGGATTTGGAACTTCCCCAGTCACCATAAAGGAATAACTCAGCCCACTTACTGGTATAGTTTACGACGTAGCTAATCTCGAAATCATCCTGAGTCGGATACTTGCCATTCCAGTCGCCACCATGATAGGCTACAGTAAGGTTTTTAGCAAGGTCTGGCTGACTGAAGGCAGGCAGGTTACGCATAGCACCATCCGAGATACCCATCCAATAGAAGGTAGCAGCATTGTATTTCATGGCTTCCTTGACAACGTAGACAGCAAAATTCAGATACTCGGAACGTTTGGCATCATAATCTGTAACAGCAGCATCGACATTACTGGTAGCCCACTCGCCAAGGATGACGGGAGTACCCTTGTCGATGAAATAGGTCTTCAGCTTTTTGAACATGTCGGCAATATCAGCTTTACCTGTCGAGAGGTTTGGATAAGCATGAACCTGAACGGCAAGATGTCCTGTGCCACCCGGGTCTGTAGGAAGCTTCAGCTCAGACAACGGCTCTTGCAGATGCTGGTTCCATGACCCTGAGCCATTGCTGGCGGCATAGGTATTGATGACGAGGTTGCGCTTCTGGTTGTTGCCACCAGTGGCGCGTACTGTAGTCACAAACGACTTGGCATAGTTGTTGATGGCATTGTAAGAGTCGGTAGCAGAGGTAGCATTATATTTGCCTTGAGCATTATACGAGGCAAAACACCATGAGTTTAAATCGTCGAGCATCTCGTTATAGCCCTCAAACAACAGGTGCTGGTCATAGTCCTTGAAGGTCTCGGCAATCTGCTTCCACAGATTCTCATACTTCGTCTTCGTATTATTATATGTATTCATGCTGGCATGAATCCAATGAATGATACTGGAATTTTTGCTGTCGTCGCCAGTATCGTGGTGGACGTTGAGAATACAATACATGCCGTTGTCGAGGACATAGTCCACAACCTGCTTGACACGCGCCATCCATTCAGCATCAACCGTGCCGTTGGCATTCATGTGGTTATACCAGGTCACAGGCACACGGATAGCGCCAAAGCCAGCCTCCTTCATCATTTTCATGAGCTCGGGCTTTGTGACGGGCTGTCCCCAATAGGTTTCGGAATCAAGACCCTGATGGACACCATTGCCATTGGCATCGAGGGTATTACCGAGGTTCCATCCCACACCCATATTCTTTACTGCTTCAGCAGCAGTCTCAAAACTTTGTGCATGAAGCCCCATTGTTACCATCGTGGCACAAGCCACGAGAATTGTTCTTGTTCTCATCATAATTCGTATATTGGTTAGCTATTTTATTTTTACCTTCACACCCTTGCTCTCGTTCTGCATACGGTCGAGGGCTGTCACAACATAGACGCAGGGCACAGACAGCGTAGCAGGAACTTCATAGAACGTCTCACGCGTCAGTGTCACCAGATGCCGCGTATCGTCAAGGTCGATGCTCTCGCCTTTCTCAAAACGGTAGATGGCATACTGCACAGCCTCGTTCTTCCAGCCACTGCCCTTGGAGGGCAACCAGAATATCACACGCTGGTCGTCCACACGGAAAGACTTCACCTTACGCGGTTTCTTGGGCGATTTGTCATCAATATGCTTCATGGTGGGCTGGAATGCCGGTGTGCTCCAATAGACATTGCGCAGCGATGTCCCATAGTTGCCCACATTGTCGACAGCCGCCTTGGCATACCACAGCACAGTACCCTTCACACGAGGCAGCTGGCGATGGAGAGTCATCTTGGCTGACAGCTGGTGACGGTTGTTGTCCCTGAGGTCGGCATGTTTCACCGTACGTTCCACATCCTCGCCAATATAGAGGTCGGTATTATTCAGGTGATCGTTCCACCAGTGGATGAGTTCATCATAGTCAGCAGCCTTATTGCCAATCTCCCAATATATCTGGGGTACACAATAGTCCATCCAACCTTTCTCATCCCACAACAGCACGTCGGCATATAGGTCGTCGTAATTCTGTAAACCATTGGTACGACTGCCATTGGGATCGTTCTTCTGGTTACGATAGATGCCAAAGGGCGAAATACCAACCTTTACCCAGGGCTTGGCATCGTGAACGGTCTGATAGAGCTGCTCGATAAAGAGGTTCACATTATGACGGCGCCAGTCACCACGATTGCTGATGCCATAGTCGTTGGCAGCATAGTCAGCAGCATCAGGAATCTGCACGCCAGCCACAGGATATGGATAGAAATAGTCGTCGATATGCAGACCATCGACATCATAACGGGTGACGATGTCCCTGACGACGTCACAGATATAGTCGCGACAGGCCTTGAGGGCAGGATTGAGCAGCGTCAGACCATCGTACTCGAAAGTCCACTCAGGATGCTGCACAACAACATGATTGCGGGCATTGGCATGAGCCACCTTTGTCTTGGCACGGTAAGGGTTTATCCAGGCATGCAGTTCCATACCGCGACGATGACACTGGTCAATCATCCACTGCAGGGGATCCCAATAGGGAGCAGGTCTCCTACCCTGCTCTGCTGTCAGGTAATAGCTCCAGGGCTCCAGTTGACTATCATAGAGAGCATCACACTCTGGACGCACCTGGAAAATGATGGCATTACAGCCGTCTTTCTGCAACTCGTTAAGCTGATAGGTCAGCGTGCGCTGCATCTGTTCGGTACCAACACCCTTAAACTGTCCATTGACACACTGAATCCAGGCACCACGGAACTCTCTCTTCGATTGTGCTTGAACGCCCGTAGCCACGAGCATTAAGAGAACGATTGTTTGTAATATTTTCATAGTCAGCTATTTATACACCTTCATAGCGCGATCCATTTCGCGACGATCTTCCTTTTCTTTCAACGTCTGACGCTTGTCAAACTCCTTCTTACCCTTACACAGGGCAATGTCCATCTTGGCACGTCCGTTCTGGTCGATAAACACCAACAGGGGCACGATGGTATAACCTGTCTGCTTGGTGGCCGATGCCAGCTTCTGTATCTCACGGCGCGTCAACAGCAGCTTGCGGTCACGCTTCATCTCGTGGTTGTTGTAAGAGCCATAGAAGTACGGCGATACGTTCATACCCTTCACCCACAACTCACCGTTGATGATGGTACAATAGGTATCTACCAGCGAGGCCTTGCCCAGGCGGATGGACTTGATTTCCGTACCCGTAAGGACAATACCCGCCGTAAAGGTCTCGATGAAGAAATATTCAAACGAGGCCTTCTTATTCTTGATGTTGACAGGACTCTTCTTCCTGATTAGTTCCTCTTCTTTATTCATAATGCATCATACTTCATGCTTAATGCCTAATCATTTAAAACACGCGCAAAACGTTCCAGATTGGCATCAATGTAGTGTGCTATCTGAGACGTCCACTCCTCTTCTTCTTCAACGAACACATCATCCATGTCATCAAATTCAGGATACTGTTCGAACAAAGCCATAAACTCCTCATCAGAACAGTCACGCTCAATGGTGGCACCATACTTATTATATAAGGTATGGGCATCATAGATGAGTTTTGAAAGGGCGCGCATTCCCCACTGCTTGACAGCCTTGGCAAAGGGATTCTTGAAGATGAAAGGACCGTAGCCGTTATGAATCAGCTGTACGAAACCGCCATCCATCACCTCCTCGTGAAGCATGTCCCATGCCAGCAGCGTAATCTGGTCGCTGTTCAGCTGTGACATGGTGTCTGCAGTGAGTTGACCGCCAATAGCAGTCTTGACAGCATCGACAAAAACACCAACGAAAGCATCCATACCTTCGCCAGCAGCCTGTCGTATTGTGGCATCGCTAATTGTTACTTCAATCATATTTTTTTGCAAAGATAGTGCAAAAAATTGATTATGCGAAATAAAAAAGCATATATTTTAAAAAACACCCGCCAATAAAGTTATTGACGGGTGTGATATGGGGAGTGTCAGCCCTTGCTTAATAGAACTTAAAATAGTTCTTGGCGTTGTTATAGGAGATGTCCTCGACCATCTTACCCAGCAATTCGCGATCATCGGGCAGCAGACCCTTCTCAACATCATTGCCAAGCAGGTTGCAGAGGATGCGACGGAAATACTCGTGACGCGGATAGCTCAAGAACGAGCGGCTATCAGTCAGCATGCCAACAAAACGTGAGAGCAGACCGAGCACCGAGAGGGCATTCATCTGACGGATCATGCCATCCATCTGGTCGTTGAACCACCAGCCTGATCCAAACTGAATCTTGCCAGGCTCGCCACCCTGGAAGTTACCCAGCATAGTAGCGATGACCTCGTTGGCACAGGGGTTCAGCGTGTAGAGGATGGTACGTGTCAGCTTGCCTTTCATGTTCAAGTTGTTCAGGAACTTTGACATGGCCTTGGCAGTCGTGAACTCACCGATGGAGTCGAAACCGGTGTCAGGACCCAGCTGGTTGTACATGGCCGTATTGTTGTCGCGGATAGCACCATAGTGGAACTGCTGTGTCCAGCCGGCATCAGCATCCATCTCGGCCATGACGGTCAGGAAACAGTTCTTATACTGGCGAATCTCGGTGTTAGAGAGCTGCTGGCCGCGAAGAGCCTTCTCGAAGATGGTCTCAATCTGAGAGTCGGTATACTCCTCATCATAGAACTCTTCAATACCATGGTCAGAGAGCTTCGAGCCCTGCGCCTCGAAGAACTCATGACGCTTCTTCAGGGCATCCACCATGTCAGCAAACTTGGTAATAGTCACGCCACTTACCTGTTCCAGCTGATTGACATAGGCACTGAACTCTGGCTTTTCAATGTTCATGGCCTTGTCAGGACGCCAGGCGGGAATCATGATGGGATCGTCAGCAGCCTTGTGCTTAGCATACTCTATGTGGTTATGCAGGTCATCGACAGGATCATCCGTCGTGCACACACATTCCACGTTATAGTGCTTCATCAAACCACGGGCACTGAACTCGGGCTGCTTCAACTTCTCGTTACACTCATCGAAGATCTCACGGGCTGTCTTAGGACTCAACAGCTTCTCAATGCCGAAGGCGGTCTTCAGCTCCAGATGTGTCCAGTGGTACAGCGGATTACGAAGGGTATAGGGAACGGTCTCTGCCCATTTCTCAAATTTCTCCCAATCGCTGGTGTCCTTGCCGGTGCAATACTTCTCATCGACGCCATTTGTACGCATAGCACGCCACTTGTAGTGGTCGCCACCCAGCCATAACTCAGTGATGCTCTTGAAACGATGGTCGTTGGCCACCATCTCGGGAATCAGGTGACAGTGATAATCGATGATCGGCATCTTTGCCGCATGGTTGTGGTACAGATCCTGGGCGACTTCAGTCTCCAGCACGAAATTCTTGTCGTTGAATGCTTTCATAACTCTTTTATTTTTTTTGTTTGTTTTAGATAATGTTCGAAATGAGGATGCAAATATAGCGTTTTTTTTTGATAATTGCGAAGGAATTGACACTTTTCGGGAAAAAAACAACGTAAACGATGACGGGGAATCACAGAGAAACAACACACCGCGATGGAAAATAATGCAGTTTTTTGAGAAAAGTCTTGGCCATGTCACTAACATTTATTACATTTGCACTTCCTGCAAAGCAGCGGGAGATGATAACGGAATAAAGTAAAACGGAAAAAAGATAATAATGGCTAAAGAACAGTCTCAAATAAGGGAACGACAACAAACTAACCTCCGTGAGCCAAGACGCTATAAGGTCATCATCTACAATGACGACTTCACGACGATGGAGTTTGTGGTGATGATACTGAAACAAGTGTTCCTGAAGAGTGAAGAGGAGGCAGAGGCGCTGATGCTGCAGGTGCACCATTCTGACAAGGCGGTGGTGGGCATCTATAGCTACGACATTGCGGTGTCGAAAACCCGCAAGGCTACCACGATGGCACGTGAGCAAGGCTACCCGCTGAGACTGACTGTTGCCCCAGAGGAATAACGCTTATGGCAGAGATAAAACAGACATTGAGAGCATCGAGGGCACTCAACAAAGCCTACGAGTGCTGTAAGGAATACAGGCATGAGTTTATAATGCCTGAGCATCTGCTATTGGCGCTACTGGAGGAATTTAATTTCAATGCGGCAGTGAACATCTTCTACAGTCCATACCAGTTGGAAGACCGCATTAAAGAATATCTTGAGAGCGTAGAGTCGTTGCCAGAAGGGACTGAATACGTTCCAGAGACCTCTGCGCAGATGGGGAGGGTGATAGAATTGTCTGTTGAGCAAGTGGCGTCGAGCAGTGCCGAAGCGGTAGACATCCCTCATCTGGCAAAAGGGCTTCTGGCACTTGAAGATTCGTGGGCTGCCTATTTGCTCAAAGACTGTCTCTATGGCAAAGAGGCTAATTTCATGAGTCAGCTGATTAACTTCTGCGATTTCGACGATGAGCTTGAGGATAGCAAACAGTCGGGAGACAAAGCTGCCTGGAAGAAACTGGTGACCTGCATGAACGACCTTTACAAGCAGCAGAATCCGCTGATTGGTCGTGAACAGGAGCTGCAAAGAACCATTCAGGTGCTGTGCCGCATGGACAAGAACAATCCGCTGCATGTGGGCGAGCCTGGTGTAGGCAAGACGGCACTGGTGTGGGGCTTGGTACGGATGATTGCAGAAGGCAAGGTACCTGAGCGACTGATAGGCAGTAAGGTCTATATGCTCGACATGGGAACACTGTTGGCAGGCACACAGTATCGTGGCGACTTCGAGAACCGCATCAAGATGATTATGGACGGTGTGGCTGCCGATCAGGACGATCCTGCCGAACCAGTGGCCAACATCGTATATATCGACGAGATACACACCCTGGTGGGCGCTGGCGCAACCAGCGACAGCGCCATGGATGCATCAAACATGCTCAAACCCTACCTGGAAGCAGGAAACATCCGATTTATCGGCTCTACGACCTACGAGGAGTATAACCGCTATTTCTCAAAGTCGAAAGGCATGATTCGCCGTTTCCAGCAGATTGACATTCCGGAGCCTACCGTTGACGAAACGAAGCATATCCTCAAACAACTGCAACCCAGATATGAGGAATTCCACCATGTGAAATACGACGACAAGGCCATTGACTTTGCCGTAGAGGCGAGTGCAAAATACGTAAACGACCGTTTCCTGCCCGACAAGGCCATCGACCTCATAGACGAGGCAGGAGCGAGCTTTGAAGTAAGAGATAAGAAGGGTGATGTAAGAGTGACGAAGTCACACATCGCTGATGTGCTGGCGAAGACGTGTAAGGTGGATGCGCTGGCGATGGCTGAAGAGGATGACATCACCAAGCTCTCAACGCTCAACGCTCAACTCTCATCGCAGATATACGGTCAGGACGAGGCTGTCCGTCAGGTGGTAGAGGCTGTACAGATGTCCCGGGCAGGACTAATGGACGACAACAAACCACTGGCATCACTGCTCTTCGTTGGACCTACTGGTGTCGGTAAGACAGAGGTAGCGCGGGTGCTGGCCAAGGAGTTGGGCATCGAACTGATACGCTTCGATATGAGTGAATACACGGAGAAACATGCTGTGGCGAAACTGATTGGTTCGCCTGCTGGCTATGTAGGCTACGAGGACGGTGGTCTGCTGACAGATGCCATCCGTAAGTCGCCCAATGCCGTGCTGTTGCTCGATGAGATCGAGAAGGCGCATCAGGACATCTATAACATCTTGCTGCAGGTCATGGACTATGCCCGACTGACGGACAATAAAGGTCACAAGGCTGATTTCCGCAATGTGGTACTGATTATGACCTCCAATGCCGGGGCGCAGTTTGCCTCTGCAAGCATTGGCTTCAATAGCAGTGTCAGCCGTGGCGAGGCGATGATGAAACAGGTGAAGAAAACCTTTAAGCCTGAGTTCCTGAACCGCCTGTCTGGTACTGTGATATTCCACGACATGGACAAGCAGATGGCAACGCTCATCCTGCAGAAGAAACTGCGCGAACTGGATGTCAAGCTCGCAGCCAAGCAGGTGAAGATGACGCTTACGCCAGAGGCTTTCGACTACTTGTTGAAGGAGGGCTTTACGGCAGAATATGGTGCCCGCGAAATGGATCGTGTCATTGCCCAACAGCTAAAGCCGCTATTGATGCGCGAGATTCTCTTTGGCAGTCTGAGACAAGGCGGCGAAGTGACCATTGAAATTATCAATTCTCAATTGTCAATTGTTAATGTTAAATGTTCAATGTTCAATGTTCAATGTTAAATGTTCAATGTTCAATGTTCAATGTTCAATGTTCAATGTTAAATGTCAGTCTGGCAATTGGATGAAGAGCTCTGGTTCCCCAATCCACTATGGGGCGAGGGCGACGGGCTGATAGCCATTGGCGGCGACCTGTCCGTTGATCGCTTGGTGTTGGCATATAGTAATGGCATCTTCCCGTGGTATGCTTTCCAGATGGAGAGTGAGCCCCATTGGTATTGTCCGCTTGACCGCTTTGTTATCTTCCCCAACGAGATTCACATCAGCCATTCCATGCGTCAGTTGCTGCGCCAGAATCGGTATGAAGTGACCATCAATAAGGACTTCGAGGGGGTCATTCGGGGTTGCTCAACAGCACAGAAACGCCAGGAAGAAGCAGGCGCATGGATTGGGCCGGATATCATCGAGGCATACACCGAAATGCATCGTCGCGGCTATGCTGCCAGCGTAGAAGTATGGGAAGGAGTACAGCTTGTTGGAGGACTCTATGGTGTCACGCTTGGCAAGGCTTTTTTTGGCGAGAGCATGTTTTCGCTGGTTCCTAATGCCTCAAAACTCGCACTCATCCATCTGGCCCAGTATATGCAACAGACCGGTGGCAGCTTGATTGACGTTCAGTTTGAAACACCGCATCTTCGCTCCATGGGTGGCCGGCATATCACCTACGAGCAATACATGAAAATCATTAGGGAATAAAGGATATCACTTGAAAATATTTGAGGGCATTAAGAATGCCATCATCATCGACAGAGGTCGTGACATAGTCTGCCTGCTGCTTCAAGGCGTCAATGGCGTTACCCATGGCAACACCAATACCTGCCTGCAGAATCATCGAGGTATCGTTGCCACCATCGCCAAAGGCCATCGTTCGACTGGGATCAAAGCCCTCATGTCGGGCCATGGCCAGAATGCCCTTACCCTTGTCGGCACCGTTGGCCGTGATATCCGTAAACTCCGGATGCCAGCGACCTGAGACACACTGGGGCATGCGGGCCATCAGCTCTGGCTCGTATTCAGCAGGGAAAAACGGCGTCAACTGCAGGACATCCTGCTGGAGCACGACATCTAATGGCGAGGCCTTGTCGAGGTTTTTTACAGCCAGCATCTGACGGAAGATACGGTCTACGTCACCTTTAGGGTCCAGCACTGCCACATCCTTGCGCCCCACCACAATCAGACTGTTGCCTTTCTCCTTGCAATCATCGATACACGTCATCACATCGTCCTTGGGAATGGGCTGGCAAGTGACGAGCTTATCGCCCACAAAACACAAAGCACCATTGGTGGTGATATAGCCGTCTATCAGATGCTCAATGGCCCCCAGATTGGTAATGATGACAGGCGGACGACCGGTAGCGATATACACCCTTGAACCGTTTGCCTTAGCCTGTGTCAGTGCGAGGATGGTTGATGGCGGGATCTCGTGAGTCTTAAAACTCACCAACGTACCGTCAATATCGAAAAACAAGGCATATCTCTGTGTCATAAAATTCCTTCGTTAGTTTCAATGTAGCGAATTCACAAAGAACCGTTGAAATTCGCCCTCATCATCCAATTAGTCTCATAATCTGCTTGTCAGTAGCCTCGGGCAGCAGGGTTCGGAAATGTGACAATAGTCGTTCGTATGATTCCTGTGGTGTACGGGAACAATGAAAACCGTCACGTCCCATGAGTACCTCAGGCGTTGTGAGCAATGACCAGCCCCAACCATATTCACGTCCATGCTTATCGGTGGGATAAACGAAGTCCTCAGTAACAATCAGACACGCCATCTGCAGACGAGTCACATAGCCATCAAACTTACTTCGCATCTTGGGGCCATCGAAACCACAGGCAGCACGCAGTTCACGGGTAATGAGGCTGCCCTGTTCGCGAAGCGTCGTAAGGATAACATCATCGATAGTCCCCTCAGCAGGCACAGGATATTTGCTGCGACGGTAGTTGCAGAAATCGGGCCACCACTCGCGACTGATGAATCCCGCCTTCTTATTGAAGAACTTACCATACACGCAGCCACCCTCCGATACGACAGGCCCTTTCCACTTCCACAATGGCCAGTCCCATCCGCCATCAGGGAACACCACATAGCGGCAGTCGTCCGTCACAATGTCCTCTGCGGCAAAACCCGGTATGCCGCTATCCAGCAAAGGCAGGAACCCCACCTCTTGAATGAATGCCGTCAGCTGTGCCGCTGAATATATCTCGTCATGCTTCATCACTTTTTCTTAGGTTTAGGTTTCGGCAGATCCTTACACGTCTCTCGAACAAGCTCTGACAGATAGTCTCGGTCATCTACATCTGCGATATAGAAGTAGTCTTTTGCTCCTTCGTATGGCGGACGCCAGTCAATTGTCCGCAATAGTTTTCTTCCTGCTTCCGTCGGTTTCAGATAGAAACTATCATCGCATATCAGTCCAAATATCTTGCCATCACAATAAATCCCATAGTCTCCAAACATCTTCTTGGCGACAATCTCTCCTGCCCCACTACACTGGTCAGCAATATACTGCACAAAGTCTGCATTACTAGCCATAGCTTATTTGTTATAGCATCTTTCTATAACGTTCCATTCAATAAACTTTCCCATATCTTCTTATTATAACGACAATATTTGCTCCGCATGCTCCTTGGTCTTCACCTGTTTGCCAGCAAAAATCTGTTCGATGATGCCCTCTTCGTTGATGATGAAGGTGGTGCGGATGGTTCCCATGGTCTTTTTGCCATACATCGACTTCTCGCCCCAGGCACCCATGGCCTCAAGCAACTCGTGGTTGACGTCAGCAATCAGTGGGAAAGGCAACTCGTACTTCTCCTTAAACTTCACATGCGAGGCGGCTGTGTCCTTGCTCACACCCACCACTTCATAGCCTGCTCCTTGCAACTCTGTATAATGGTCACGCAAGCTGCAAGCCTCAGCGGTACATCCACTTGTATTGTCCTTCGGATAGAAGTACAGCACCAGTTTCCTGCCCTTATAATCACTCAGCCGGATATCCCGTCCCTGTTCATCCTTGCCCAGAATCTCGGGCGCCTTGTCTCCAATTTTCATATCAATCAGTTTTATTACTCAATATATTAGCAATTTATTT
>JAEEGG010006347.1_pt1 | contig 27760 bp, 20 predicted proteins | sample 9134161 | NCBI WGS metagenome assembly JAEEGG01 (sample SAMN16246543, study PRJNA631951) | gut metagenome | biome: gut microbiome; feature: rumen; material: CR-attached | host: Bos | place: Iran: Karaj | collected 2018-10 | reverse complement strand
CCGCCATCACATACGTCGTCACCGACGAGTTCCTCGAACAGCGCACCCTCACGCGCAAGATCGTCGCGGCCAACGCCATCCTGGCGCCGGACTTCGACGGCGACGGCTCGTTCACCACAGCCGACACGGCCTTCGCCCAGGCGCATGGCCTCGGGCAGGGCTGCTGGCCGCTGCCGCCCCGCGCAACGCCCTTCGGCATCCGCGTCCGCTACGAAATCCCGACCGGCTGCTCGTTGCGCGCATACCTCACGGGGGACGCCCCCGCCAGAGTCTCGTACGGGAACGCCACGCCGACGACGGAGAATGGCCGCACATACTTCACCCTGCCAACTGGCAGCGGAACTTGCGAGTTGTCGATTTCATCGCCGGGTGTCGACTCCAGCGGCACGATAATCCTCGAATTGATTGACGCAGAGGGAATCGGCCACTTCCTCGTCTCGCAGAACTTCAATACAGTCGCGTCGGTGATTGAGAGGGAAAGGTACATTACGGCGACGAACAATCCTGGGCGCGTCCGCATTAGGCTTTCGCCATCGCTTTACAATGCCGTTGCGGATTGGACACTTTCCCCATCTGTTGACGGCGGAACACGTCTCTTCGCTTCGGAAACCGGCGGATCGCCGCTCTCCTCAGTTTCAGCCGCCACGGAAGTATGGGTCTCCCCTGGGAGCCTTTGCCGAAACTACACCATTGCCGCAGACTTGGATCGCTACGGCATTTCCGACACGAGCGCATTCAAAACATGCGGCATCGTTTTCGAACCAGTTACAACGGCACTTTATAATGGTCGCCACCTCAATCCAAGCCACGTTGTCGTGGGAAGCAACGCGATTTTCAGAGTCTTGTATAGCGGGGACATATTGGGGGCGGACATAACCTGGACGCCATCTTCGAGCTCCGTTTCCGTGCAGCAGGAATTAGGAATCAGGGCCATTGTCTCGCCTTCTGTCGAGGGAACATATGATTTGACCGTTGACATCGCCGATTTTGAGGGGCCAAAGCCAAAGATAGAGTTCAAGGCTGTGGAGCAGACCACAACATCGGTCCGCGCGTACATTCTGGGATATGAAGGAGATTTTCGCACTACTCCTGAACAGGTGACGAACCTCATTGCAGGCGTGAACCGAATCTACGAGCAGGCTGGCATGCGTTTCGTGCTAGAGTCTGTAAGTACAAGAGAGGTGTTGCCCAATCTGTTAAACATACCTTTTACGCATCCCGATGATGAGCAGAAATGTGACGCCATCTGTGATTATGCTTCCAATACTGGAGGATTGGAATTGTACTTTGTACATTCTTTAGGAGAAGGAGTCGCAGGAATTACTCATCACAATAATAGCAATGAAATCACAGGGATTATCGTTCCACCAAATGTGACATTCACAACTCTGGCTCACGAAATTGGACACTCATGCGGCTTGCCCGATGTGTACATAAACGACAACAGGTACGAGCATCACCACAGCGACCCACTGCCCTCCGTCAGTGGCCCCATTAGCCATTCACGACTACCTAATGATTGGGGTAGCACTTCCACCTTAGTTCATTACTATCAATCTTTCGTCAACCAACCTACATTGATTTCGCATCTTCTCATGCATGGGCATTCTTCACTGGTCAAGGGCGATATGCCTTTAGGAAAAGTTTTCGGCATTTGGTATGTTCATCCGCCCGATGGGGACAGTGCGGTGTGTTTACCGGCACCTGTAAACTTTGGCCAAAACACAACGCGGAATCCCGTTCATAGGTGAGGAATCAATGTTACGTTTTCAACAAGTCTTCGCGACACTATGTCTCGTTCCCGTCATCTTGCTGGCGGACTTCTCAAATGACGTCGCCTACATTGCGAAAGAATGTCTTTCTTGTGTTCACCTTGATGCAAGACATGGATCTCTGCGCATCTTTGCCAACCAACGTAATCTGTCGGATAATGAAATGGCAGATCGCCTTCTGTTCATCGCCGATCCTGCAAATGGTTTTACAGACTGCTATGGAACACCATTGACGCGGGCTGCCCTAGGCGGCATAATCGAGTTTCCTGATGCCGTTAACGCCTTGCCCGCTTTGGAGCATTACATCTCAATTCCTGATACGAGGATGGAAGCCCTCAGTACATTTGGCCGAATAACCAAGCACGACGATCGTTTTTTCACCATAGCACAGAAGGCCGTTGAGAGCGATTCCCTAGACAAGGTTTATTATCGCTGTTACATACAGTCCGTTGTCAACAGTCACCAATTGGGCTTATTGGAGCTTGACGATTATACTAGATGTCGAATGGAATGCATTCTCATAAAAGGTGAATACTATTCCTTTGAGGATTCCGTTGGTTATGATAGTTTTCTGAGCAAACTGTTGCCAGGCTATACAAACAGCATAGAACATGTCAGGGCGCAGCAAAGGATTGACGAGTTGTTGGTTCAAAGGAAAGAACGCATTCTGAAGTCTAGCTTTTGCAGGTTTGCTGGTGACAACAGCAATCTTTCCGATGAAGAGTGGTACCGTCGGGCCACGAACAGTTGCCAGACCGAAATCGCGCGTGTAATGGCCCTGCCCGAGAAAGAGCGCCTTGACATGACGGCAATCCTAGACGCCAAACTCGCCGCCATTGAGGCTGACGAAGCCCGCCCCGCCCGACGCGAGGTCTGGAAGCGGCGTCTGCGCCTCGGCGCGCTCTTTCTACCCATACCCATCATCATTTTCGCCGTTCTTTTCACGCACAAAAAGGAAAATAACAATGCTAAATCCGGTTGGTGCAGGACTATCGAATCGTTTGTTGTTGTTTTCGTACTGGTCGTCGTTTTAGGAGCTCTGTCTTTTTTTGAACATCGGCGTGGGGTTCAGGAGGCTCCTGTTGAAATCGCGCAGCCAGCCTCCATAAAAACGAAGCCTGAGGATTTGAAATGGATAAAGGCGCGCCTCGAGGAGTGCAGGCAGGAGAAGGATCGTGCCGACGCCGCAGTTCTCAAGTTCCGTGTTGACAACCAACTCGATTCCATGATCGGCCAATGCGAATCGCTAAAACTCGCCTACAACCAGCTGCTGGTGGATTTGGCCCAGACCGAATCCCGCATGTCAAATGAAACGGTGGCCGCCGAAATTGATCTGCTTCGCAGGCAGACGGCCACGCTTCGCGAGCAAGTGGCCGAAAATGTTCGTGCGCGCGCTGAACTTCAAGACGGCATCTCAAAAGAGGAATCCAAACTTTCACAACTTGAGAGCGCCCGTGAACTGGCGTACCAGAACCTCGAAGATGTCTACCGCCGCATGGAGGAAGTTCGCCTCAGCGATGCGGGGATGTGTGGCGACGGTATAGACTTCTCAATGCGGACGAAGAGCAAGCCCACGCCTGTCTTGACCGTGTCCGCGACACTCGACGGGCGGCCCGTATCCGGTGCCATACTCTCACTTAACGGGCAGGCATACGTCTTGAATCCCGATACACGCATAATGGTTAAGGTAGGTTCGACATACGGACCTGGCGAAGTGACGTTTGCGAGGGACGGCAGTATGCCTGTCGTGCCGGAAGGACGTCGTCGCTCCCAAACGGCGAGGAAATAGAGATTCTCGGCGAGAACAACGCGCCTGCTCTCGACGGCATCGCTTGGTACGGCGGCAATTCCAGCGTTGGCTTTAAAGGCAAAGGATGGGACACTTCGGACTGGAAGGAGAAACAATACCCCGGTGGCTGGGCCTGTGTGCGGGAAGTCCAGGGCAAGGCGGCGAATGCGTGGGGGCTCTATGACATGATCGGCAATGTCTCGGAATGGTGTTCCGACTGGTACGGTGCCTATTCCGCTGAGGCGCAGACCAATCCGCATGGTGCATCGAAAGGCCAGTTCCGCGTCAATCGCGGGGGATCGTGGGGCCACTACGCCCGCGGTTGCCGTCCGGCCCATCGATTTGGGCATGATCCAAACTTCCGCGGCATCCAACTGGGATTCCGCATCGTATTGCTTCCAATTCGATAGCGGTCGCCCTGTCCAACGCTTTCGGCGGAGGGAATCCTATTCGTCGGTCGCCGCGTCCGCGATATCTTCCGCGGGAACGACGGACGCCGAGATGACGCGGTCGTTTTTCGAGACGTTCACGACCTTTACGCCGGCCGAGCCGCGTCCGCATTCGCGGATGCCGGCCACCGACATGCGGATGATCTGCCCCGCCGCCGTGATGACCACGAGGCTGTCGGCGGCTACGCCGACAGCCGTTGAACCGTTGAACCGTTGAACCGTTGAACCGTTGGCGTCCTGCACGACTTGACCTTCAGGACCTTCAGGACTTTCAGGACTTTCAGGACTGTCGGCGGACACGCCGACACGGACGCAGGCGGCGAAGACGACCTTGCCGTTGCGGCCCTCGGTGCGGATTGACTTCATGCCCTTGCCGCCGCGCTTGTGGATGGTGTAGCTTTCGGGCCTCGTCAGGACGCCATAGCCGTTTTCGACGATGAGCAGCAGACGGGAGTCGTCGGCCTTGTCGACCTTGACCAGCGCCCGGATTTCGTCGACGGCGCCGCCGGTTTGACTGTTGTCGTCTCCGCCCTTTTGACCTTCAAGACCTTCTGGACCTTCAAGACCTTCAGACTCTTCGACGGAGTCGTCATCGGCTCCACCGAAGACGACTCCGTCGAGGCGCATGCCGCGGACGCCGGCGGCGGCGCGGCCCATTGTGCGCACGTCATCGCCGTTGAAGTGGAGCGCCTGGCCGTTGGCCGAGACGAGGAAGAGTTCGTCCTTGGGCTCGACGAGTTCGACGCCGACGAGTTCGTCGCCGTCCCTGAGGTTGAGGGCGCGGATGCCGTTCTTGTTGATGTTTATGAACTCGCGGAGGATCGTCTTCTTGATGACGCCCTTCTTCGTCGCGAAGAAGATGGACTCGGTCTCGTTGTAGATGTCCTTGCGGTCGCGCTTGGCGTCGCCCAGCGAAATGACGTTCAGCACGCGTTCGGCGGGGCGGGCGGGTATGTCCGTCCCGTAGGCGTCCTTCGCGCCCTCGGGGACGCCGGGGTCGAGGTTGATGCCGTTGACGATGGCCTTGCCCGTGGAGTTGAGGTCGGACTCGGGAATCTGGTAGACCATGCCCTCGAAGACGCGTCCGTAGGAGGTGAAGAAGAGGAGCTTGTCATGCGTCGTCGCCGTGATGACGCGGAGGATCTCGTCCTCCTCCTTGTTCTTCGAGCCCTTGCGGCCCTTGCCGCCGCGCTTCTGCTCCTCGAGCCCTTCGAGCGGGCTGCGCTTGATGTAGTTGCGGCGGGTGAGCGTGATGATGCAGGGTTCGTTCTTGGTGTAGTCGAGCGGATTGGCGCTGAGGTCGTCGAGATCCTCGCGGATCTCGGTGCGGCGCGGATCCTTTGCGCCATACTTCGCCTTGGCGTCGTCCATGTCCGCCTTGATGATGTCGAGGATGCGCTGCGGATTGGCGAGGATGTCCTTGTATTCGGCGATGTCCTTGAGGAGCTGCTGGTATTCCTCCTCGACCTTGTCGCGCTGCAGGCCGGTGAGCTGGCGCAGGCGCATGTCTAGAATCGCGGAGGACTGGGCGTCGTCGAGGCCGAAGCGCTCGAGGAGGCGGGACTTGGCCTCGTCGTCGTCCTTCGAGGAGCGGATAATGTGGACGACCTCGTCGATGTTGTCAATGGCGATCTTGAAGCCCTCGAGGATGTGGACTCGGTCCTCAGCCTTCTTGAGCAGGTACTTCGTACGGCGCGTGATGACCTCGACGCGGTGGTCGATGAAGCACTTGAGGAAGAGCTTGAGGCTCATCCGGCGCGGTGTGCCATGGTCGAGCGCGAGCATGTTGGCCGGGAAGTTCGACTGGAGCTCGGTCAGGCGGTAGAGGTAGTTCAGGACCACGTCGGCCTGGGCGTCGGCCTTGACCGTGATGACGATGTTGACGCCCATGTCGCCCTTGGAGAAGTCCTTGACGTCCGCGATGCCCTCGATCTCGTGGTTCTTGATGAGCTCGCCGAGGTGGATGAGCATCTGCCGCTTGTTGACGGCGAACGGCAGCTCGGAGACGATGATTTTCTCGCGACCGCTCTTGTCCGTGACGATTTCCGTCTTGGCGCGGACCTTGAGCGAGGCGCGGCCGGTGACGTACATCTGGCGGATGGCGGAGCGACCGCAGATAATCGCGCCGGTCGGGAAGTCCGGGCCCTTGACGAACTGCATGAGGTCGTCGATGGAGCAGTCCGGATGGTCGACCTGCCACTTGACGGCGTCGCAGAGTTCGGAGAGATTGTGCGTCGGGATGTTCGTCGCCATGCCAACAGCGATGCCAGAAGAGCCATTGAGGAGGAGGTTGGGGACCTTGGCGGGCAGGACGGTGGGTTCGGTGGTGCGGCCGTCGTAGGTGGGGACCATGTCGACGGTGTCCTTGTCGATGTCCTCGCAAAGGTCCTCGGCGAGTTCGCACATGCGGACCTCGGTGTAGCGGGAGGCCGCCGCGCCGTAGCCGTCGATGTTGCCGAAATTGCCGTGGCCGTCGACGAGCTTGTTGCGCATCGAGAAGGGTTGCGCGAGGCGGACGATCGTCTCATAGATGGCCGAGTCGCCGTGCGGGTGGTAGTTGCCCATGACTTCGCCGACGACGGAAGCCGACTTGCGATGCGGCTGCGTGTGGGTCACACCCATCTTGCGCATCGCGTAGACGGATCGGCGATGGACGGGCTTCATGCCGTCGCGGGCGTCTGGAAGCGAGCGGCCGACGATGACGGACATCGAGTAGTCGAGGTACGACTTCTGCATCTCGTCCTCGACCTTCACGGTCTCGATCTTCTCGACTATGGGCGCGTCCTTCGCGGCTTCCGCCTCTTCGCCCTCGACTTCCTCCGCCGCGGTCTCATCTGTGTTCTCCGCGGTGGAGTCCTCGTCGGATTGCCCCTCGTTCAGTTTGTTCTCGTCGTTGTTGTTGTCGTCTGCCATGGCGCCAGTCCATTCTCAAAAAAGTCAGGTAAAATATTATACCATAAACTTTCGCGCACGGGCGCGCGAACGCGCGCCGAAATGCGTGTTTCAATCTAGTCCTTCAGGCCTGGACAGATTTCGTGAGAGTCGCTGTTCGTCCATTCGTCTGGGAACGAGCGGCATTTGTCGGGCTTGACGGGGTTGATGCGGCAAAGGTTGTCATCCGTGAGCCACGCGCATGCGCCATCCGGACGGCTCTTGAGTATAAGCCCGCGTCGATCTGGCGCCACATCCGTCTCGCGGTCGATGAACTCCGCCTCGGCCATGCCGATAAACGCGGCGATTCGCGAAATCTCGGCGTCGGACACGCGCACAATGCCGTTCTTGATTCGGCAGCACGCGCCACATCTGCGGCATTTGAAGGTGTTGGTCATGGATTAGGCGTCGAGCTTGCAGGCTTTGAGAAATCCCGCGAATAGCGCATCTATTTCGTCGCGTCTGGGAATGGCCGCAAGCCAGCGTTTCGGAATGGCTGAGTAGCCGTACTTGGCGCCAGCGAGCTGCCCGCAGACGGCGCCGATGGAGTCGGCGTCGCCTGCGAGATTGACTGCCGCGACGAGCGCGTCCTCAAAGGTTGACGTCGAGTTCAGGGCCCAAAGCGCACTCTCAAGAGTTGAGACGCACCATCCGGAGTTGTTGCACTCCTCGCGCGTCGAATATTGCGAGACGGCAGTCGTTCCGCCAGTCGCGAAGATTTCGTCAAGGATGGCGGCAAAGCGGTCGCAGGTCTTGCGGACGCCACGCGAGGCATGGGTGATGTCGCTGATTTCGTGGATGATTTCCGGGCGTCCGAGCGCACGGGCCATGAGGTACGATGGCGCGAAGCGCATGACGCTGCCGTTCCCCTGGGATTCCTCCGCGCCATTGACCAGCGAACCAGTTGACTCAAAGGCGCGGATACCTTGCCTCGTGGCCTCGCCTATGTCGAAGGCGCAAGGGAGGCTGGACCAGAAGCCGTGGCGCAGCCAGCGCAAGAAGTTGCGGGCGATGTCGGCAACGTCGTATTTGCCGAGACGCGCGAAGCTCTCCGCGACGCAGAAGGCCATCGAGGAATCGTCCGTCCAGTAACCGGGTGGCGTGCCGAATATCCGGCAGGGTTCCATCTCGGTGACAAGCGGATGCATGTCCTTCCCGATGAACTGCAGCGGCGAGCCAAGGCAGTCGCCGATTACGAGGCCCCAGAGCAGGCCGAGGGTTTTGTCAGTGTTTTTCATTTTCCACGAGGAGTTTCAAGTCGCTGAATCTGGAATGGCGCATGGCCTGGCGAAGCGAGGGGTTCGGTTCGGCATACGAATTCTCCGCATACCATTCTCGAAGCCTCCTGACCAGTTGCTGCCGCAGATAAGGTCGTATAAGGTCAAGGTCTTGCAGCCTGTAAAGGAATGACTCGGCCGATACGCTGAAGCGTACTTTCTCCCTTAGCAGAAGTTCCCAGGTCCAACTCTCGTCGTCGATTCCGAGACGGAAGCAAAGCTCCGCCATTGCCGGGAGAGGCATGAGAAAAGAGGAGGCGAACGCCCTTTCAAAGCGTTTTTCGTCAGGCGTGTCTTCAACTAGCACGCCATCGGCGGCTGTGACGTATTTAATCGTGCTCGCGATTGCCATCATGGTGCGAAACTGCTGGCGCTCGTCTGTTGCGGATTTGCGGAGGACAATCCATGCGTTGGAATCCTTGGAGTCCCAAAGCGGTATGGCGTCGACCGTGTCTGGCAGATCGGCCGGGACGATTCTGATTCCCTTGCTTTCAAGAAAGGAGATTGAATCGAACAGGATCGCGCTTCCTATGTCCCAGGCCCTGCGCACGGCCCACCCAAGCACCTCGCCTTCGCCGATGGCGGCCTCAACTGGAAAAGAGAGTGTCAGAGAGGGCCTCACGGGAACGCCTGCCTTCTCCTCGACCGCCATGTATTCGAATATGCGCTTGACCACCTGTTTTCTGCATCGTTCCGGCAGTTTGTCCATGTCCGAGGCCGCCGCACGCGAAACGGGCGAAATGTGGGGCGGCAGGAATGCCCTGTCTCGTTTCGCGGCACCGCCGCCATAGCCAATCGACATGGGAGCGTAACTGTCGGATTCAGGGGCTTCGGCGACATAATCCGGCATGGATTCTTCACAGGCCGGGGCCATCATGGCCTGGCTGGCGGCGGGCGCGCCTTCCGTCAGTTCCGATATTGTCGTGCCAAGGGCCTCCGCTATGCGGCGCAACGTCGGCAGGGACGGTGTGTTCTTGCTCTTTTCGATGTGGCATAGTTGCGCGGCCGACATGCCAAGGCGCTTTGCCACCTCGCTCTGGCGCAGATTGCCGGCCTCGCGCAGCGTGCGTATTGTCCTTCCGACATTCTCCGTTTCGTCGTCCACATATCGATTGTCTTTTTTATCCATGAAACAATTATACAAAACCAGGCGAAATACCGCAAGAATCAAAATTTATTAAAAAATCAATTGACAAACTAGTAAATTATGCTATACTCTTTCCATCAAAAGCGGGAAAATACCCGTAACGCGACAACCAAAAAAGGAGCAATACCATGCTGGAACAGTGGGAACTTGAACAACTGAAATTGGCCTACCCTGAGACTTGCGCCAGATACGACGCCTGGCAGAAGAAGGCTGGCAGGAAGGAGTCCATTCTCGGTGGGAAACGTTTTAGCATTCTCCCGGAGAATGAAAAATACGAAATCCTCGCCCTGATACACGAAGTGCAGGATTCGCTTTCGTTCGTTGAAGGCAAGTTCATTGCCAACGGCAAGGCTGGTGGCAAGACGAAGGCGGCCAAGGAGTACAACAAGCTGAAGGCGGAGGGAGAGCAACTTCTTAAGGACTTGTGGCATCTTCGCGTTCGCAGCGAACTTGTTTTACATGAGGAGTACAAGCCTATCGAAAACGAGGGGCCCGACGCGTTTCTTAAGGTTCTTGCCGAAAAGGGGCACGCGGGACAGTTCCGAAAGGACGGAAAGACACCGTACATCGAGCATCCCCGTGCCGTTGTCGCGCTGCTGTGCAAATGGGGCGTATATGACAAGGGCGTTCTTGCGACTGCCTGGGGACATGACCTCCTGGAGGATACGAATGTCACAGAAGGCGACATCCTCCAGTATTCGGGCCTTTATTACGGTAAAAAAATCCTTGCCGACATAGACATTCTCACACGCGATGAGAAACGCTTCCACGACAAGGGCGACTGGCTGGACTATCTGGCCAAAAACGCCTCGCCGGAAGCCATCCTCGTCAAGGCTGCCGACCGACTTTGCAACACGCGGGACTTCATCGCCCTTGGTGATCCGAACAAGGCCGAGGAGTATCTCTCTGTGTCGGCGAAAATCCTGACGGCGCTGCCAGTCAAGCAGAACGAGGTGTTCGGCGAGTACATCAAAGTCCAGGAGGAGGTCAAGGCGGCTTTGCAGGCTGGGCAACACAAGACGGCAAAGAAACATAAGAAGACATCCGATAAGAAAGGTGAAATCGCCACCGGCATCACGGAACTGTACTTCGTCCTGGATCGAAGCGGGTCGATGTCCAACCTTGTGCGCTCCACAATCGACGGCTTTAATTCGATGATCGAGAAGCAGAAGCGGGAGACTGGCGGGGAGTTGTTCGTGTCGACCGTTTTGTTCGATGACCAAAGCGTGGTGCTCCATGATCACGCGCCTGTCGCGGACATTCAGCCGCTCACAGAGCGTGAATCCGTGCCGCGGGGTTGCACCGCCTTGAACGATGCCTTCGGCGCCGCCATAAGACATGCCGTAGGACACCAGCGCCATGCGGCCGAGAATAGAAGGGCCGAGCACGTTATTTTCGTAATCATCACCGACGGCTATGAAAATGCCAGCCAGAAGTATTCCACCAGGAAAATAGCGCAGATGGTTTCAAAGGAGCAGAATGATTACGGCTGGGAGTTCATCTACCTTGGCGCCAACATCGACTCGTTCGCTTCTGCCGGGGCTTTGGGCATTGCAAGTTCCCGGACGGCCAATTTCGTCGCGGACGGGGCTGGATTGGACACCGTCTACACCGGGGCGGCAAACGTCGTCACAGCGGCGAGAAACATGTCCCAGGAAAAACTCAGCGACATGCTCAGTGGTTCGGGGTGGAAAGCCGACATCGACCGTGATTATGCCAAGCGCGGCGGTAAGCGCAGTTGAGCATCGCCTGACCTTTCAAGAGAATCCACAAATTTAAACCCAAATCAAAGATAAACAATCTGGCAAGAGGTCATTCCCGGCGTGGCGGCAGTTGCCGCCACGCCGGGAATGACTCATGTGCCAGATTGCCCAAGTTTTGGTATCATGCTTACGGAAGGTTTTAGGCATGAAGACAACTTTTTCGAACATGAAGACGCTTCTTGCGGTTGCGGCGGCGGCAATGCTGGCGCTGACGGGATGCCGCACGGAAAATGCGCTCTCTATGTGGCGCGATGGCGCGGCCTCAAAGGCGGAGATACTGGACTATGTCGCCGCGACGACGGACAGGAAGTCCCCCGACTACATTCCTCCCGAACGGCGCATCGCCGTCTTCGACCTGGACGGCACGTTGTTCTGCGAGACCGACCCCAACTACTTCGACTACACATTGCTCCTGCACCGCGTCCTTGAGGATCCCGACTACAAGGACAAGACCAGCCCGGAAGAACGCGAAACGGCCCGGAAGATCGTTGAGATGAACAAGACCGGTGTTGCAGCAAAGGGATTGGAGACGGACCACGGCAAGGCCGTGGCCTCCGCATTCAAGGGGTTCACAATCGCGGAGTTCGATGCCTACGTCCAGTCATTCAAAAAGCAGCCCATGCCAAGCTACGAGGGCATGGCGCGTGGCGACGGATTCTACCGGCCCATGCTCCAGGTCGTCGACTATTTGAAGGCGAACGGCTTTACCATCTGGGTGGTGAGCGGCACGGACCGCCTCATAGTGAGGGCCCTCGTCGAGAACTCGCCTCTTGACATCCCGCCTTACCGCATCATTGGCTCCGACGAGAGCCTTGTCGCAACGGGTCAGGGAGAAGCCGACGGGCTCTCCTACCAGCTCGCGGACGACAACGAGATCGTCCTCGGCGGGGTTTTCATCGTCAAGAACCTCACGATGAACAAGGTCGCCGCCATCTTGCGGGAAATAGGCCTGCAGCCCGTCCTGAGCTTTGGGAACAGCAACGGCGACTTCAGCATGGCGAAATTCGCGACCACCCGTAACCCAAGCAGAAGCAGGGCCTTCATGCTCTGCTGCGACGATTTGGAACGCGAGAACGGAAACGCCGGAAAGGCCGACAAAATGCGTGCACTATGCGAGGCGAATGGCTGGATTCCAATCTCGATGAAGGATGACTGGACCACCATCTACGGCGATGGCGTTACACGTAAGAAAGCCAAAACGGAGTAACTCCAATTGCTCCGTTGACGGCATTGGCGGAAATGTCATCCGGCATTATCGTTTCCGCCTGCCTTGTTGAGTTCCCTGAAGCGAAGTCCGAATTTGGCGAGGTACTTGGAGAGCCTGTCCGAATCGTTTGCCGTCTTTTTCGCGAGACGCGAAACGGCGAAGAGGCGCTTGGCCGCATCGGCGGCCGTGGCCGATTCCCGGCAGACGTCTACGACGTGGGCCAGCTGCACGAGGTCGAAGTCGTCATAGCGCGAATGGCAGTTATTCCCGAGAAGCGGCACGAGGTCGACGCCCCCTGCGGATGCTGCGCCGTCGGTTTTACCGCATTGCGACTTGGCGCGGTCGATTTCCTCCTCGACGAGTTCCACCGTGATGCGCCCGCCGTCCGCGAGCGTCGCCATGCGCACGACCATGGCATTGAGGTCGCGGAAGTTTCCCGACCAGCGGTTTGAAGGGGCGAGCGCGAAGGCGAGGAAGCGCTCGCGCCCCTCCCTGTTGAAGGAGACGTGCTTGCCGGTGCGCTGCGAGAAGCGCGCTAGTTCGTAGTCGAGGTTGGGCTCGATGTCTTCGCGGCGGTCGGCGAGGCCGGGAAGCCGGAAACTCCAGAGGTCGATGCGGGCGAGGAGGTCGGGGCGGAAGCGGTGGGCGTCGCCGAGGTCACGGTTCGTGCCGCAGATGAGCTGGAAGTCGCTGTGTTCGTCGCGCGAGGCGCCGAGCGGGCGGAAGGTCTTCTCCTCGATCGCCTTGAGGAGCATCGCCTGAGCCTCCATGGGGAGTTCGCCTATTTCGTCGAGGAAGACGATGCCGCCGTCGGCCTCCTTGAGGTAGCCGTCGTGGTCGGCGACGGCACCTGTGAAGGCGCCTTTCTTGTAGCCGAAGAGCGCCGCCTTTGCGGTCTCGCCGGCAAGTGTCGCGCAGTTGACGTCGACGAACGGGCCCTTGAGTTTGCCCGATTGTTTTTTGAGCAGGAAGATCTGCTTGGCCAGCTGGCTCTTGCCGGCGCCGGTCGGGCCTGTGAGGAGGATCGGGTCGGAGGAGCGGACCGCTACGCGCTCGATGGTCTCGATGAGCCGGTTGAAGGCCTTGTTCTTCGTGTCGATGCCCTGCTTGAGAAAGGAGAGGTCGTTCTGCCGCTCGACCTCGAAGCGCCTGGCGAGCTTGTCGTAGCGCGAGAGGTCGAGGTCGATGATGCTGCAGACGCCGCGCGAATCGCGGGAATGGCGGACGTGTCCCTCCTTGGGCGCTGTCTGCACGAGCTTCGCCTGCAGGTGGTGCGACTCCGCGAGCAGGAAGAGGCAGATCTGCTCCACATGCGAGCCTGTCGTGATGTGGATGTAGTAGTCGGTTCCCTCCTCGTGGAAGCAGGGCTTTTTGGCGTAGTCGTAGAACTTCTCGTAGACCTCCTCGAAGTCCCAGGGATCTTTCAGCTCCACGATGTCGAAGACGACCTTTGTCTCCGGCGAGACCGTCGCGATGTCCGCGCCCACCTGCTCCGCGAGCGGCTTGAATTCGGCATTGAGGATCAGGTGGAGTTCGTCGATTCGCAGCGCCTCCTGCTGGACGAGGCCGATTGTCGGCCGCCACGTGTTCCAGCGCGCCGGGCTTGTCCCGCCATGCGCGTCCTTCTGAGTCCCGAGAACGGATATGACCGTAGTTTTCATACTATAAATTCTATCACATACGCTAGAATTCTGGATAGCGCGGCGCGGCGGCCAGATGGCGAAATTGCGTGCAAAAATGGTATAATCTTTAGTGAATGAAGAACCTCACCAAGACCGATTTCAAATTGTGCGACATCTATGCCGCTCGGCTCGCCGCGCTGCGGCCGCTCCCCGTGGCAACGCTTAAATCGCTTCGGGAATACTACCGCGTAGGCCTGACCTACACGAGCAACGCCCTGGAGGGGAACTCGCTCACGGAGAGCGAGACGAAGGTCGTGATAGAGGACGGCCTCGCGATTGGCGGCAAGCCGCTGAGGGACATCTACGAGGCAACAGGACACGCAAAGGCCTACGATTTCCTATACGAGATTTCGACGGAGAGGCCGGTGTCCGAATCGGACATCCTTGAACTGCACCGCCTTTTTTATTCGCAAATCGACAAGGACAATGCTGGGGCGTGGCGGAAAGTGCCCGTGTTCATTTCCGGCTCGCACCGTGTTCTTCCAGCGCCCGACAAAGTGCCTTCACTCATGGCGGAGTTCGTTGAGTGGATGGCTGAAAACGAAGGGAAGCTTCACCCCGTGGAGTTCGCGGCACGCGTCCACCAGAAGTTTGTCTACATCCACCCGTTCGTGGACGGCAATGGGCGGGTGGCGCGCCTCCTCATGAACCTGGCGCTACTCCGCGCCGGATGGACGATAGCGATCATACCGCCAATCTGCCGCCACGACTACATCGCCGCGCTTGACAAGGCCGGGCGTTCGCCCGCGCCGTTCGTCCTCTTTGTCCGTGACAGAATCATCGAGACCCAACGAGAGCTCCTGCGGCTCATGGGACAGTCGATAGCAATCCGGGATGGTGATAGAGTAAATGGCGGAAACGATGATAGAGTAAATGATAGAGTAAATGACGGAATCGCAAAAGACATTCTCCAAACCGTCATGTTGCAACCAGGCATAAGGAGCAATGTGATAGCGACATACATCGGCAAGAGCATACCGACTGTCTCGCGATACCTCAAGGTGCTCAAAGAAGCCGGGAAGATCGAATTCCGCGGCGCCCCGAAAAACGGCGGATATTACGCCGTATAACGATAGTATTGCGTTCGCGAGGTGTTTGACGCCCAGCTGGTGTCAGACACCTTAATTCTTTTTCCGCCCTACGGTGTCAGACACCATCTGCGTTTTGCAACTACGGTGCGAACAACTATTTTAAACTTGGCTGTTTAGCGCTTGGTAAGGTCTGATATCAATTGGGTGTCAGACACCCCGACACCTCCTTCCGCCCCATGGTGTCAGACACCTGGCGTGTTTTTCAACTACGGTGCGGACATATCTCATTCATAATTTAGAATTATTGAAACGCAACAATATCCGATAAATCACGCTTTCGCCAGAATACGATGCGGAAATCTGAAAACGCCTTGGTGTCAGACACCCGCGCAGTCTTGGTGTCAGACACCCTACGGGCTGGTGTCAGGCTCTCCCACGGGCTGGTGTCAGGCTCTCCCACGGGCTGGTGTCAGGCTCTCCCACGGGCTGGTGTCAGGCTCTCCCACAGGCTGGTGTCAGGCTTCAATTGGGTGGGTGTCAAATCGCAGTCGAGCATACTTGCAACTACGGTGCGGACAGAAATTGCCGGAACGCGGACGGCCCGTCCGCCACACATTGGTTTTTGACGAGTGTGTTGGCAAGGGTTGCATATCGAAATTTCTAGTATCTAGAAGTTTCTCCATGTAAATACGGACCGCCATTTCGTCGCAGAAAAACATTGAATTATTTCAGATTTCGAAATACCAATATTCTATGAATTACTGTCAAATAATATCACCCAGTTGGCACGGCTTTTGCAGTATAATAACTGCGCCGCTTGGCGCCCCCTGCCGGCACAAGGGCCGGCAGGGGGTGCGGGAAGCGGTGGATTCAATCAACTTGCATTGGGAAAGGAACACGAAATGAAGAAACTGGTTTCTATTGCGCGGGCGCTCAAGGAGAAGAACCGCGTGGCGGGCCGTCTCGCAAAGGCGCGGGAAATCATCCAGCAGGAGAACTCAAAGGACAAGAGCCTTCCTCGCCGCGTCGATGTCGAGGCCTCGTATGCGGAGGCGAAGATGCTCGAAGCCCGGCTCGTCGCCATCAAGTCGGCAATCGCCCAGGCCAACAACCCGATTGTGGCGAAAATCATCGAACTCGACGAGGTGAAGTCCGAAATCGCCTTTCTGAACAGCCTCAATGTCAAGGAGGGGCGCTTCGAGGAGGTCGCGTACGGAAACAAAATCGTTCGCGAGATTGAGGCGGTCGTGGGGCAGGCGCGCGTGCTTGCGGAAGTCGCCGAACTCCAGAAGAGGGCAGACGCCCTGCAGGATGCCCTTGACGAATTCAACGCCTCCACCAAGGTCGAGATTGAAATCGATGACTAATCCATTTGGGAATGAATGGCGGGGTCTCCTTAAGCAGTCCTAAAAACTGCTTGGATCAGTCCTGAAAACTGATCGAAATAACGATATTGAGACCGCAGGCCGGCATAGGCTGTCAAACCGCAAAGGTTAAGGGCTTACACCTCAAGCCTCACGCCTCAAGACGTAAAACTTGTCCGACTCCGCATTCATTTCCCGCCCGGCCCGGGATGCCGAAAGAGAAATCCCAAGGTATCCCGGGCCGGTTTGTTTTTGAAAGAGAGTTATGAACAAACTGATCACAATAGATGGTACCCAGGGCGAGGGCGGCGGGCAGATTCTGCGCACGTCGCTCTCGCTCTCCGCGATCACGCAAACGCCGTTCAGGATGGTGAATGTGCGCGCCAGGCGCGAAGTGCCGGGACTGAAGCGCCAGCACCTGACATGCGTCAGGGCTGTCGCCGAAGTCTGCGGCGCGCAGGTCGAAGGGGACGAAGTGGGCTCGCTCGCCCTTTCCTTTTCCCCCGGTCCGATTCGCGGCGGCGAATACCGTTTCGACGTGGGGACGGCGGGAAGCGCCACGCTTGTGGCGCAGACTGTGCTGCCCGTTCTGCTGATGGCCGACATCCCGTCGTCCGTGACGATTTCCGGCGGGACGCACGTGCAATGGGCGCCGATCTGGGAGTTCTTCGCCGTCGCCTATCTGCCGCAGCTTCGCGCAATGGGCGCGGAGATCGAGGCCGAACTGGTGCGCCACGGGTTCTATCCGGCTGCCGGCGGGGAAATCAGGCTTTCAATCAAGCCCTTCGACAAGGCAAGGGCGAACAAGTCGTGGTCTTTCACCGGGCTTGGCGACTACCGAGGTGGCCGCGCCGTCGGCATCGTGTCGAACATCCCGCGCGTCATCGCCGAGAACGAGGCCGAAATCGTCTCGCACAAGCTTCTGGACCTTTCGTTGCGGCAGGAGGTGCTTGAAGCGCAGTCGCCCGGACCTGGCAACTGCTGCTTCGCGCAGCTCGACTTCGCGAACGCCTCGGTCGTCGTTTCCGAAGTCGGAAGCTACAACCGATCGCGCAAAGCGGTGGCCAACGGCGTCGTCTCGCAGGTGAGGCGCTTCCTGAAGGCCGGCGCGGCTGTCGAGGAACACCTCGCAGACCAGCTGCTCGTACCGCTTGCGGTCCTCCTCAGCCGCCACGGCGGCTCCCCCGAGGACCTCGGCACGACCATCGAAAAGGAGACGCTTCACTACACGACGAACAGGGATGTAATCGGGAGGTTCGTATGTTAACCCCCGGAGTGGACGAACTGGAGGTTCGCCCAGTCTGTCTCCGCGCCGTTTCGAAGGGCTGCGGCGAGACGGTCGAGATACTCGGCGCGCGGCATGTCCGCCGCGCCGAAATGCGCCATATGGTCCGAATACGTCTGGCAGTCAATCATCGGGCAGCCTGCGGCGAAGAGAGCCGGCGCAAGCATGGCGAATGCGCACTTTGAGGCGTCCGTCACCAACGAGAACATCGACTCTCCGCAGAAAACGCCCCGTATGGAGACACCGTATAGGCCTCCGACCAGTTCACCATCTGACCACGCCTCGACGGAGTGGGCGAAGCCTGCCTGGTGCAGATTGACGTAGCCGACTCGAAGTCGGTCGTTTATCCATGTCGAACCCTCCGGCCGCGGGACCGCCGCGCAGGCCGCGATGACGCGTTCAAACGCCCGGTCAACGGTGATTTCAAAGGGTCGTTTCTTGAGAACCCGCTGCAGGGACCGTGGAATCCGGAAGTGCTCGGGAAGCAGGACGAAGCGCGGATCGGGGGAATGCCATGTGATGTGGCCGCGGAAGGTGCTCCAGGGGAAAATACCGCCGGCGTAGGCCTCGAGAAGCCGGGGCACGGTGTAGTCGCCGCCAATTGCAAGAATGCCATGCTCGTCCGGGCTCGCAAGGCGGGCGGACGGGAAACGTGGGTCGCCCTTGTCCAGCAGGTAGATGCTCACCCGATGTTCTCCACGGTGGCTTGAAGGCCACCGGATCGTAGGCTGGCCGCATGTTCCTCGGCCTTCTTCCGTTCTTCTACCTCGGCGATGGCGCGACCCTTTGTATGGGCTTCCAGCATGATCTTTTCAGCCAACTGCATACTGTGGCCAAACACGGAGCATAGCATTGAGACGACATACTCGAAGGTGTGCACGTCGTCATTGAAGAGGATGACCTGGGAATCCCAGCCAAGTCCGTTGCCCAGGCCATTGTCTTCGTGGACCGTGGGACTTGTCTTTCTGCGTGGAGGGGCTGTACGTGGAGGCGCTACTGTTGGCATAGTTCTGTTCTTTCATTGTTTTGTCACTGACACTATTTTATCAAAACGGCGGCAAAAACGTGGCATTTGCACTGGTGCACTAGGGTGCACCAGTGCAAATGCCATGAATAAGTGGAGCATGAACATACTATTATTCTAGCGAAATGGTTGAAAATTTTCTAGGCCTACAACTGCCCACATACACCCCGTCGGCATGACAAATTCTCATAAAACCCAGCATTTCAGTCATTTATTTCGAAATAGACTCTTTTTCCGCAAATTTGGCACGGTGATTGCGATAAGGAAGTCATTGAACCATAAACTAGGAACCAAGAACTAGGAACTAAGAACCAGGAACCGAGAACCAGGAACCAGGAACCCGAAACGAGGAACCCGAAACGAGGAACGACTATGAAGTGGGAAACAACAGAAGAGGGCGCACTGCCCGTGAAGAGCTGGTGCGAGAACTGCGAGGAGGGCGCGCTGAAGCAGGCGGGAAATCTCGCCCGCCATCCGGCGCTGTTCCATCATGTGGCGCTGATGCCTGACGCGCACCAGGGCTACGGCATGCCGATCGGAGGCGTTGTCGCCGCCGACAATGCCGTCATTCCGGCAGCGGTTGGCGTCGACATCGGCTGCGGAATGATCGCGACGGAGACCGACATCCCGGCCGAGGCCTTCGCGGAGATGCCCTTCCGCCGCGCCTTCCAGGAGAAGCTCAAGGAGCGCATCCCCGTCGGGGAAGGCGAATCGCACAAGAGCGTCCAGAAGTGGGAGGGCTTCGAGGAGTACCTCGCCAACAACGGCGAGCGCTGCCAGATGTGGCCGTCGAAGCTCGACCGCGCGAACCTCGGGACGCTCGGCGGCGGCAACCACTTCATCGAGCTCCAGAAGACAACGTCGCTCGACGGCGCGGGCGATCCGGAGGGCGGCGCGAAGGTCTGGCTGATGATCCACTCCGGCTCGCGCAACCTCGGGAAGCGCATCGAGGAGCACTACCACCGCATCGCGGCGAAGATGTGCGCGCGCTTCCGCGTGGCGCTCGCCGATCCGGACCTCGCCTTTCTCCCCATCGAGGAGCAGGTCGGGCACGACTACTTCACGGACATGCTCTTCGCGCTCCGCTACGCCAAGGAGAACCGTCGGCGCATGATGGAGGCGATGAAGGAGGTCTTCCTCGAGTTCGCACCGCAGGCGAACTTCCTGCGGACAATCGACATCCACCACAACTACGCCGCCTTCGAGGAGCACTTCGGCAAGAAGGTCTGCGTCCACCGCAAGGGCGCGACGAGCGCCAAGCTCGACGAAATCGGCATCATCCCCGGCTCGATGGGGACGGCAAGCTACATCGTGCGCGGACTCGGCAATCCCGATTCCTTCATGAGCTGCTCGCACGGCGCCGGCCGCAAGATGAGCCGCATCGCCGCCTCGACCCAGCTCACCGCCGAGGAGTGCGACAAGGCCATGGAGGGGATTGTCTGCGAACGCTGGCATCCCTACCGCGGCTTCGGCAAGGCAAAGGGGAAGCTCGACCTCTCCGAGGCCCCGCAGGCCTACAAGGACATCGAGGACGTCATCGCCTCCGAGCGCGACCTTGTCGAGCCCCTCGTCCGCCTCGTGCCGTTGGCGAGCCTGAAGGGATAGCTCTGTGCGTCGGCGACATGTCGCCGACGCACAGAGCAAGTACGAAGTACGAACGACGAAGGACGAAGGCGGACCATGAAAGTCAACTTCTATCATGGCTATGATGGCGGCAACGACGAAGAACAGTATGGCGACCCCGAACTAGACAATCGGGCTGAGCCGATTGTCCGCAAGGGCGGCGAGGTTTTCAAGAGTTGCTACGACATTGAGTGGTGCTATCATGTCTGCCATGTCATCGATCCGGCTCGGTCGCTTGCAAAACCTGTGGCCGATTTGCTGGATGGCAACATTGGAGAACCGCACTGGACAGCTTGCGACATGCTTTCCGTCCTGATTGCCGACATGGGGATCAATCGCCGACATCCCTCCCTGGAAGACGCCGTTGCCTTCTGGACGATGTTCCCCGACGGCGTGTCAGAGGCGCTTTCCAACTGTTACATGAAGGACTGCTCTCTGCTCGCCAAACACGGCGACGTCGTACGAATCCTAAACAATCCGTTCTTCTACAAGGACCGCAACGCGAACGAGCGTCGTCTTGTAGAGATTGCGGAGGATTCCGGTCTTCGCTTCGCGCTCGACCGCATCGCCGTCATCCCGGGACCAGAGACTATCGCCCGCGAAATCGCCATCTTGAATCATGGCATCAGGGATTCAAACAAAGTGGAAGATATCGCGAAGAAACTTACGCCCTCTATCGCAGAGACGATGGAGGAATGGGGGCTGAAGTCGACGGTGTAGTAAGGACCTGCATACGCTGTGCTCCCAGAATCGACACGGAAAACAACTATGAACCCCATTCCCGAGAAGGTTCTTGTAGAGTGTCAGGCTATTTTCGCGATAAAGGGCCTGAATTTTGACCAACGCATAGGACAATTTGGTATCATGGAAAAATGAAAATCTTCATACTACGCTGGAATCCCGCGATCTCGTCCTGGACGGACGAGAAATTCCGCGAAGCACTTGTCGAATGCCGCGAAGGCCCGTTCGCTATGGACTGGAGTATCCGCGACTGGGAGTCCGTCGAGTACGGCGACATTGCCGTGCTATGCCGTGTCGGCACAGACGCGGATGGCATTGTGGCCGTCGGGTGGTTTGATGGCCGCGTGGAAGAGTCCGATTCCTGGCGACGCGCCGGCAGCAAGTGCCATTACGCCTTCTTCTGGATGCGGCTTGCGCAGGATCCGGTGGCAACGGGTCTTCTCATGGCCGCCGTCCTGGAAAAGAAGGTTCCCGGCATCGGCTGGCATGGCGGCCATTCAGGCGTTGTCGTTCCGCCCGAGTCCGCTCCCGCCCTTGCGCGAGTCATCGCCGACGCGTTGGAGAGCGGACCGATTCTGCCGGGCGCCGCCCCATTCGAGTGTCTGCCGGATGGACCGAAAACGCTTGCGCGGAATCTGCGACTGTCTTTCTGCCCCGAATCGATCATTGACGAGTTTCGCAGGGCGTTTCCCGGCCACAAGATCACGTTTCACCGCGAGGACGACCCAGACGGCGAGTCACCCGACTGCGGAGAATGCCGCATCCTCGTTTCAAATCCCAACGGAGGCTGTCCGCTTCGCATAGATCTAGGCGAAGATCCGACGCTTTTCTTCGGCGGATCGCACATCCACTTCTTCGACAACGATGACGACTGGAGCGTTCTAATCGACTATGCAAAGCGGATTGTGGCGGGTTCGATGCGTGCGCTCATTGTGTCATCGGCCGGCGAATGGAGGTGGACGAGCTTCGACGGACACGCCATCCGTACGGACACGGACGCCTTTCGCGTCATCGCGAACGATTGTTCATCACGGTCCGGCCACAATCTTCCCATCTTTGCCCGGAAGGGCGCGACGCTTGAATGGACGGCCTGGGACCCGGCGGACAACCAAAAGGTCGAATTGTCCGCCGACTGGTTCAAAACCATCGCCAGACCCACCGGCCTCGACGCGGTCAGGGCTTCCCGTGAAGCGGAGAATCAGGGGGAGAACGGAGCTTTCGCGTCATTCGAGTTCGACTTCCACGGGGACCAGATAGAATGTCGGAAACGAGGAAGGCGGTGGACGGTCGAAAGAGACGAACTTCTGTCTCGAAATGAGCGGCCCGCAATGGCATCCGCATCAAGTTTCAAAGCTCTCCTAGAGACCGTCATTCCTAACTGCCGCAAGACGACTGTCCGCGATGCGCTCGCGGGCGTCCACGCCTTTGACGTCGAGGGGTGCTGGACTTCGCAGGACAACTTGGAAACCGTCGGCGGCAAAGCCAAGCGCTGCTGTGGTGGAACAGATAATGCCTCCGCCGAATGCGACCGTTTCGTCGTCGAGGTTCCTCTGGATTGTGTCGGCCTCTACGGCGTGGCCTTTTATTCGGCTAACGTTCCGTCACATTTCCTATCAGTCTCCCTCGACAAGGAAGAAATCGAGGCGGTTTTCCCGGTCTTCGAGGAGATGAACGCGAAGTTCGGGGTCGGCATCGACCGCTGCGAGGAGGCAATCATTCCTTCGCGTTTCGCAGCAACCGCATGGAAGACACTTCGTGTTTTTCGCAAACGCGCGGCAGATACGGCTGTCCGCAATGCGGTTGATAAACTGCTCCCCGTCTTCAAAAAGGCGGCCGAACTTCATATGCCCATCGCGCTTTGGTTGTAGAGACCCAAGCGCGACGGTACCGTGTTATACGCGCTTCGCCTTGACATCGAGAACGATCTTGCAGGAGCGAGAAGGAGCCATGCGCGTGGTTGGCCGACGCATGGGGCCAGACTGGAGTATCGCGCCACCCCGCACTCCAGCGGTTCCTCCGGGAGTACTTGCGCCGCATCTGCGCTCACCGGGACTCACGGGGTCAAAGTCAGAGCGGACTACCCCGTTTCGTCAAAAACATTAAACTACAAAGCATGGGACTTGTCAAGCAGGAATCCCAGTTTCACAAACCAGAAAACAAAACTCAAGTCTGCCATGATCCCTCTGTGAGCGCACACCGCTGTGCACGGAAGGGGTTCCGTCGGGTTTTCATTGTGGTTTGCAGATTGTAAGGCAGCATGCCGTATAGTCGGCACGGCACTTTTCTACCTTGTCATGGTCGCGCATCAATTCAACTTGTAATCGAATAAAACAGGAGATTGCCATTGCGATTCGATTATAAGTTTGATAGAATATAAAGGCTGACAATCTAGAAGCATGGGAGGAAGCAATGGTAACAAGGAATGATTTACTTAAGAAAGTACGTCCCTTTGTGGGATTGGACATCGTAAAGGTCTTAACAGGCCTTAGGCGAAGTGGCAAATCTGTCCTTATGAGACAGATTAGGGACATGATTCTATCGGAAATTGATTCTGCTGGAAAGTTCGTCTATGTCAATCTTGAAGAGGACGAGAACAAGAAGTATATTCCCCAAGGCGTGCTTCATGACTATGTGGTTACATTTGCCGAAGGTAACAAACCTGCAAAGACATATGTGTTCCTTGACGAAATCAGCGATGTGGAGGAATGGGAGAGAATGGTCAACTCCCTCCGAACGCATGACAATATCGACATCTATATTACAGGATCCAATTCAAAACTTCTTTCTGGGGAACTCGCGACATACCTGACGGGACGCTTTGTGGATATAAGGGTGACGCCGTTTTCTTTTCGCGAATTCATCGAGGCATTCCCGGCGAAAGAAACGTCTGTTGCTTTTGATGCTTATCTAAAATTCGGCGGAATGCCGTTCCTGTCGCACCTTGGCTACAACGAAGAACCATCACGCGAATATCTTCTAGACCTTTATTCCTCGATTCTGCTAAAAGACATCGTGCGCCGACACAAGGTGCGCGATGTCGATCTTCTTGAGAGGATCATGGCATATGCAATGAGCGAGGCGGGACATGTGTTCTCAGCAGCGAGCATACAGCGCTATCTTAAAAGCGAACACCGATCGGTCGCATTCGACACCGTGATGAGCTACCTTGGTTTCGGAGAGGAGGCGTTCCTTTTCAATTCCGTAAAGAGAGAGGATCTGATAGGCAAGCGCATTTTGTCAGTTGACGAGAAGGTGTATGCTACAGATCATGGGATGAGGCGGGCGGTTGTAGGAGGCAACGCCTTGCGCGACATAGACAGGATGCTGGAGGCCATTGTATGCCAGGAGTTCGTCAGGCGTGGCTATAATGTACGTATTGGCAGGGTGAAGGAGAAGGAGGTTGATTTCGTATGTGAAAACGGCGATGGGCGAATGTATGTGCAGGTTGCGTATGTCATGGAAAGCGAGGCGACGAGGAACCGGGAGTTTTCGGCGCTGATGGCGGTTCCAGACCAATATCCGAAAATGGTGCTTTCGCTAGACAGGGTGAACTTTTCTGATTCGGGCATTGTACACCTTTACCTGCCGGACTTCCTTCTTGCCTGAGTGTCCTCTCTTCGGAAATCTAAATTTTCAAACACAAGAAAGACGGAAGACTAGGAAACCAATAGATGACCGTTGAATCAAAAGCAATACTTGCAGAATTGCGGGCCGTTGCCTCGGAGGAGAAGCGGATGGTGCTAGCGCGCTTCTTCAAGACCGGTCCGGGCGAATACGGGGAAGGTGACAGGTTCCTGGGCGTCATGGTACCGCAGATACGCGCCGTCGCCAAGAGCCACGCCGGCGCATCCGCCGCAACCGGGGACGCGCTTGTCGCCTCGTCGTGGCACGAGGCGCGCGAATGCGGCCTCTTCCTGATGTGCAACCGGTTCCAGCGCGCCGCCGCCGCAGAGCGCGCCGCAATCCATGCGCGCTATCTGGCCGCCGCCGAAACGGGGCGCGTGAACAACTGGGACCTCGTCGACCTCTCATGCCAGACGCTCGTCGGACAGTATCTCGCGGACAAACCGAGGGCACTCCTCTACGACCTCGCGGGAAGGGCGTCGCTCTGGGAGAACCGCATCGCTATCGTCTCGACGCTGTACATGGTCCGTCGCAACAACATGGACGACGCCTTTACGCTCGCCGAAAAGCTCCTTCGCCACCCGCACGACCTCATGCACAAGGCCGTCGGCTGGGTGCTCCGCGAATGCGGAAAACGTGACGCGGACCGTCTCCGCGCCTTTCTTCGCGAACATGCCGCCGCCATGCCGCGCACGGCCCTCCGCTACGCAATTGAACGATTTGACGCCGACGAGCGGCGCCGCTGGCTAGCTAATCTGTGACATACTTGATGTCGTCGAGGAAGAAGGCGAAGGGCTCACCGTCATTGGCGAGGGTGAAGCCGAAGCCGGTCTTGATGCAGGAAAGGTCGAGACCGTCGAGCGGGATGCGGTAGCGCGTCCATTCCTTCTTGAGGATGACGTTTTCGAGCTTGGCCTCCGCGGTGTCGTTGAAAGCCTTGTCCTTGAGACCGCCCATGAAGAAGGTCACCTTCTCTCCGCCGTCGCGTCCGCGGGCGCGGAAGACGAGTGTCGTGGCCTTGGAGAGGTTGCTGCCGCCGGGCTTGTCGCCCCAGTCGTTCGGCGGGTCCTGCCAGAAGATGCCGGCCCAGCCGATGTGGTCGAGGTAGTCGATTTTCATGCAGCGCGTGCCTTCGAAGGGCGACTCGGTGCAGGCCTCGTTGACCTTGAGGGCGCGCGTGTTGCCCATGTAGCCCGACGGAATCCAGGGCCCCGTTTTGTCGTCGAAGACGGCGAAGGGCATTGCCACGGGGCGCAGCTCCCGCTTGGGCTTCGGACCGGGACCTGTCAGCGGGACGTTGGCGTATGCTGCGCCGCCCTTGCCGTCGAAGCAGTAGGCGTAAAGCCGGTAGCTGCCGCCGCCCGGAAGCTTGACCTTGACGCGCTTGGTGCCCTGTCCTTCAACTATCGCTCCGTCCCATCCCTCGGGCATCGGGAGGCTAATGCCGACGCTGCCGTAGTTGTCCGTGTCAGAGATGAGCGCCCACTTCCACTCAAGCGGATTGCCGTCTGGATCCTTTCCCTCAACAGAGGCCTCGATAATCTCGCCTTCAACGGTGAGCGCCGTCTTCTGGCAGCGGATGGGCTCGATGAGAGGGACGTGATTCCTGATTGGAGCGCGGCCCCAGGCCTTTTGCATCGCCTCCGTGGATGCGATGAAGATGCAGCCGGGGAGGAGCATGCCGTGCCATGTCGGCGTCGCCTCGACTTTCCATCCCCAGGTGAACGCGAAGGAGCCGAGGCACATCTTGCCGCGTTCGGCGATGACGCCGTTCGCGTAGCCTGATGCGAAGAAGTCGCCCTTCTGCGTGGAGGTCTGCTCAATAGGCAGCCCGTTGGCGGCATCCTTGGGGCCTTCCCAGCTGCCGAGGGCGCCGAATTCGGTGACCATGTAGGGGCGCTTCATCCCGGCCTTGCGCCAGCGTTCGCCGACCGACCCGCAGCCGCCGTAGGAATTGATGCCGATGAAGTCGAGGTGCGGCGCGTAGGCGTCGAACTCGCGCGGCGTCGCCTCGGGGATTTCCGCGACCACGGTGCAGACCGGGTGGTTGGGGTCGATTTCCTTGACCTTTACGGCGACGCGGTCGATGAACTCCCACATTTCGCGGCGGTGGGGATTGTTCATCTCCATCTCGTTCCCAAGCGCCCAGCAAAGGATGGCGTCATTGTCCTTGAATGAGCGGACAGTCGCGAGGATGTCGCGTTCGGTTGACGCGAGAGCCGAGGCGTCCGTGTAGTTGAAACCATGCTCGGTGTGGCCCAGCCAGAAGCCGACCATCACCATGAGACCGTTTTTGCGGGCGTCGGCGAGGTCTTCGGCAAGGCGCTCCGTGCCCCAGGTGCGGAAAGCGTTGGCGCCAGTCTTGGCGAGGAGGTCTTTCGGCGCTGAGCCGCCGGCGCCCTCGACGAAGAAGGGCTTGCCGTTGACGGTGAGCTTCCAGACCCCGTTTCCACCTTCCACGCGAACCACGGAAGCCGCGAAGAGAGTGAAGAGTGAAAAGTGAAAAGTGAAAAGTGTCAGGAGGAGGGTGCGGGTTGTCAGGTTCATGGTCTAGTCCTTTCGTTGGGGCGGGCGCAACTACTGAAGGATGATGACGGTATGGTGTCCTTCGACGACGATGGAGCCGGATCCAACGATGATGCCCGGCAGATCGGCTGCCCGGTATGTGCCGGTGGACTTCCGTGTTCCGCCGACGATGAGTTCCTTGGCGGAGAGGGTGTGGCCGTCGGTGTAGACGCACTGCGTCCCGTTGGTGGTGGCGACGGAGAGCGAGTCGATGCGGGCGTTTGCCGTGAGGCGAATCGCGCCGTTTCCGGCAAGCTGCCACTGCGTCTGGACGAGCGAACGGTCCGTGTCCTGCATGGCGGGGAGGTGCGTGGCGGACGGAACGGCGTCCGCGGCCTCCGCGACGCGCCATGCGGCGGCGGAATTGCCGTAGCGCCAGACATTGTCGACGAGGACGACCGGTTTGGCGCCGGGTGCGACGAGACAAACCGTGCCGGCCGCCGCAGGCGAGATGTCGTGCAGCGCCGCCTGCCCGGCGTCCTGCAT
>JAEEGG010006345.1_pt1 | contig 27761 bp, 16 predicted proteins | sample 9134161 | NCBI WGS metagenome assembly JAEEGG01 (sample SAMN16246543, study PRJNA631951) | gut metagenome | biome: gut microbiome; feature: rumen; material: CR-attached | host: Bos | place: Iran: Karaj | collected 2018-10 | reverse complement strand
GGCCGTTCGGGGCGATGAAGACGAGCGGCCCGAAGTGGCCGATGTCCTCCTTCCACTTCGCCGTGAAGGTGAAGACCTTCGTCTCGTCCTTCTTCATCGACTGCGGCGGACGCCACTCGCCCGTGTCGCGCCAGCTGCCGCTTGGCTTGAAGCGGTGCATCGCGACCGTCACGTTCTCACCCTCGGCGAGATCCTTCTTGAGCGTGACCTTGACCTGGAATCCTGCGCCTGGGGCGACCGTGTCGGGTGTCTCCACCTTGAGGAAGTCGTCCTCGTGGATGGCGGCAAGGACTGGAAGCGCAAGTAGTGTGAACAATAGGCTAACGTGAGTTTTCATGGTTGTCTCCAAAAAGTTATGCGGAAACCGCCGCATCTACCGAATAAAGAAAATGGTGTGGGAGTCGTTGGCCTCGAAGCAGCCGATGTCGATGATTCGGCCGATCAGGCGCTTCTGCTTGCCGGAGAGGTCGAAGGCGGCCATGCCCTCGTAGTTCGCGCCCTTGCCGACAAGCGGTCCGCCTGAAGCCGGACGGAAGTCACCGTTCGCGTAGTCGCGGAAGAAGGACGCCGCCGTGCCAACAACGGTACTGGCGGGGAATGCCGTCCCTTCAATGGACGAATCGAGCGCGCCGTTCGTGAAGTTGGCACGGGTTCCGGTCGGCTTGCATGCCGCGCCGTCCTTGTCCGTCACGCCGGCGATCACGACGTTCACGGCCTGGGCCGTTGATCCGATGCGGAGCGGCGAGAAGGATGTGCAGTACTGGTTTGTATTGGCGATGCGCGACTTGATGATCGTGCAGTTGCGCAGGATCGAGGTTCCCTCCTGAACCACAAGCAGGGCGGCGTTTGGCTGCGGATTGTCGACGAGAAGGCAGTTTTCGGCACGGGAAGCCCCCTTGAGCACAAGGACGCCACCCTTGTTCTGCCCCCATTGCGTGGAGGCGGCCACGTAGTTGCCGCGAAAGACCGTGTGCGTCACGAGTCCGGCTTCCAATTGTCCGCCACCGCCGCTGCCATGTCCAGAAACCTGCTGTCCGGCCTCGACGATGCAGTTGGAGACCGTTCCGCCCCCGTCGGAGATCAGAAAGTTACCGCCAGTGGCCCAGTCGCCCCAGGCAGACCCCTTTTGCATGGTCAGGTTGGCGACGAATGCATCGGCATGGTTAAGGATGAAAACGCGCCGGTTTCCATTTTGGTAATTGGCGCCGACCGTGTTAGAGACGACAACGTGCGATGGGTCGCCGCCCTCGCCGAGAATCCGTATGGCCTTCGCGAGGGCGATGGGCGTGGAGATCTTGTAGAGCCCCGGTGCGATATGAATCGTGGCACCGTCCGTGGCGAGTGCCAGCGCGTCGGCAATGGTCTGAGCGGCGGACGCCGGCGTGACGTATGGCGGAATTGCGTTCGCGGACGTAGCATCAACGAACATGTCGCCGCTCCAGAGCAGCGTGAAGGAGTTGGTCGAGGTCGAGGCCGAGAGGACGCGTCCCCCTTCCAGAGTTGCAGTGGCGCGGGCGAACCACTGGTATGTCACGCCGTAGCCAAGGTCCTCGGCTGTGTCGGAGAATGTCTCCGCCGCCGAAGCCGTTCCGAGCGGGAGTTCCGTCCAATCTACGCCATTCGTCCCGTAGAAGACCGAGACGGACGTTGGGAGCGTGTTTTCCATGGCTGCTTCCGCAAGCTCGACGGAGAAGGCGGCGGATTGTTCCGTCACAGTCGCGGACGCGTTGCCGAAAATGGGCGAACCCGTCGTGCGGAACGATGCGACGGGCGTTTCGGCGACTTCAGTCCCGTTGTCCGCGTAGATCTTCCACCAGTAGGTCGTACCGGGTTCAAGACCGGTGACCGATGCCGTGCGCGTATCAGCCGAGAGGCCTGTGCCGAGCGAATTTGTCGTCGCCGTCGTGAACGTTTCGTCGAGGCTCATGACAATTCCTGCGTCCGCGGTCATGCCTGCGTCCGTCACGAGCATCCAGCTCGTCGAGAAGGAGTTCGTCCCGACTGTCGGGGAACCGCTTGGCGAGACGGCGAAGATGCCGTCGGCGGGCAGGATGTCTCCCATTTCCGTACCGACGACAAGTTCGTCCGCGCGGAACCGGCCTCCATTCGTGGCGTAGGGGCCAGCGAAAGCCATCGCCTTTGGATAATACGAATCGGTGATGAGCTGGACTTCGATTGTTTCGGCAGTCCCATTGAGCGCGGCCCATGTTGCGGCACCGGTGAAATCGGCCGTATCGACCGCGCCGGCCCGGACGAACTCAGCGCCGTCCGTCCCCACGCCGACATTGATTTCCGCGTAGCAGAGGTAAGTGGAGCCAAACGTGACCCCGGTGACGAGCGGGTAGTGCGTCAGGGTACCCGAAGCATCGATGAGGCAGAGTGAAAGAACATATTCCCCACTTGAGTTCTTCCACATGAGAAACGTGCAGGAGGACTTGTTCGAGGTCGTCGTCGGTCCGTATCGGCTGGCCGACGTCGAACCGATGAGTCCGAATCCGTAATAGGAGCCGTCCGCGTTGCCGGCGGGTGTCGAGACGGAGGCCAGTTTCGCGGCTGCGGACGAGTCAAGCTGCAGGAGAGCCCGGACGTAGAGCGCCCCGGATGAGACCTTGAGCGTGTTCGCCGTAAAGGCGTGGCATCCGCCGCGAAGCTGCGAGTTGCCGCCGCTTGGGTTGCACTGAACCGCGCCGCCACATGTCGAGAAGCCCTTCGTCATCATGATTGCCGGCAACGAAAGCCCGTAATCGGTGCCGCTGACGGAAAGCTGCGTGGTGTTGTCCGCCACGGACCATTTTGAATTAACGGCGAACCCGGTCGAATAGTTCCCGGTCGTCTTGCCATTCTGAAGCTGTTGGCCTCCGGTTGCGGTGATGCCCGTCCAGTCGCCTTCGTGGAAGCCCTCGTAGACGAGAACGGTGGCATTTGCGACAGTTCCCAGCAACGAGAGAACGGCCGTTGCGGCGATGAGACTGTATCGTTTCATGTGATTCTCCTGTGTAAGTTCAGCAACCAATACGATTCAAGCGAAAGGACTTCCAGGACGGACGCCCCGTGGAATGAAAAATGGTAGCAAACTTCGCGCGCGCGTGTCAAGCATGGGTCATGCGCGGTTAATGATGCCACAAAGGGGGTATTCGTCCACGACCGGTTCGTCGTCGAAGGGACGGCCGGAGAAGATCGACGCCGCAGCACGGATGCCGGCGGCGAGGGAGTCCTTCTCCTCGCCCGCCGGAAGGGAGCGCCAGAGTTCGGCGGCGGGGTGCACGACAACCCGGCCATGTCGCGGACCTTTGCGACGCACAAGGACGCTGAAGGATGTCCCGGCGAGGCGCGGGAGACCATCCTTGTCGCGTTCGAGCGACATGTGCCAGGCAATGCTGTAGGTCACCGTGGCCGGAGGATGGTCGAGGTCCGGAATGTCAGCCCACAAACCCGTGCTGCTGGCCAGATCGCCAAGGCAGTAGGCGACAACCTGGCCTTCGCCGAAACGCGAAGAATCGCCGCCATGGACGACGTGTTCGTGCGTGCCGACGACCATGTTCACGCCGCATGAGAGCGCAAAGGCCGCCAATTCCTTTGTCCAGACCGTTGCGGCAGGATTGTACTGGCCGCCGGTGTGCATGCCGAGGGCGACAAAGTCCGGTCCTGCCGCCCGCAGCCGCGCGACATCGTCCGCGAAGCGGGCGCGTTGGACATCGTGCGGCGCAATTCGCTCGTAAATCGGGAGTGTCAGGTTTTCGGGCCAGCGTCTGCGCTCCATCTCCTCGTAGGCCCGCCCCTCCGGCGAGTGACGGTCGGCGAACCAGGCGCGGACAAGAGGCTCCGACAACTCCTGCTCCTGGAAGAGGTTGACCATGAACGACTCTTCCGGCGTCAGGTATTCGTGGTTTGCGAACGCGTTGGTACCGTAGGTGTAGGAGAGGAGGCCGAGGCGGAAACCGGCGATCTCCGCGATGGCCGGGCATGCGGCCGCCTCGCGCGTGGCGAAGGTCCCGGTGTGCGGGAGACCGATGGCGTCCAGGACGCCGATGGTCGCGCCGAGGCCGACCGTGCCGCGGTCGAGGCAGTGGTTGTTGGCCGTGGTGACGAAGTCGACGCCCGCCCATTGAAGCGCCTCGGCGTAGGCTCGCGGCGAATTGAAGCGCCATCGTTCGTGCGTCAGGTCGCCACCCGTTTCGGAGAGGGGCGTCTCAAGGTTCGCCACAACGTAGTCCGACGCGGCAAGGAAGTCACGGACAGGCGCGAAGACGGGACGGAAGTCGTATCCGCCAGCCGTCTCGTATCCCGCCAGCATTGGAGGGTCGCAAAGGGCGTCTCCGAGAAACGTGATCTTCGCCACCGCCATGGTCCCCTTTTACTTGAGGATGAGAACCGTGTTCGCGGTGTTCGCCTCGTAGGCGCCGATGTCGATCTGCTTGCCAATCAGGCGCTTCTGCTTGCCGGAAAGGTCAACGGCGGCCATGCCTTCGTAGTTCACGCCCTTGCCGGTAAGCGGGCCGCCAGGCGACGGACGGTAGTCACCCGCCGCGCAGTTGCGGAAGAAGGAGGTCTTCGCGCCGATGACGGTGCCGGCCGGCAGCCCCGTCACGTCGCCGTCGAAGGCGCCGTTCTGGAATCTGGCGACATAGCCGATCAAAGCGCAAGCCGCACCGTTGATGCCGTTCGTCACGCCCGCGAACACGACGTTCTGCACCGTCGCGTTCTGCGATTCGATGTTGAGGGCGGCAAACACGGAACAGTATTCGTTCGTCGTCGCGAGGCACGTGTCCGCGACCGTGCAGTTGCGCATGACGGAAGAGCCGGCCAAGGCAATCAGCACGACCGGTACCGTATGCGAATTGTCGACGAAAAGGCAGTTCTCGGCGTGCGACGTCCCCTTTAGGTAGAGAACTCCCCGCCACTTTCCGTCCCAGTGGGCGGTTCCCGAAGCACTCCTGTTTTTCCGAAAGACCGTGTGCGTGACGAGCCCGCCATCCAGAAGGGCGCCGGCGGCCTGTGCGTTCCCTGATGTCGCCCCCGCTTCGACAACGCAGTTGGAGACCGTGCCACCTGCGGAGCTGATATGGAAGTTGCCACCGCTGCCGCTGTAGTAGTACTGCCCCTTCTGCATTGTCAGGTTGGCGACGAGAGCGTCCGCGTGGCTGAGGCTGAACACGCGCTTGTTCTGGTTGTACCAGTTCACGGTAAAGGTATTCGACACAACCGTGCGCGACGGGTCTGGATCGTCGCCGAGGACGTGGATGGCGTTCGTGATGGCAACAGGGGAGGATATCGGGTACAGCCCCGGCGCGACATGGACGATGCCTGTCCGGGTCCGCGCGACGTAGGCGAGGGAGGCGACGGCGGCGCCGATGGTCTTCTTCGGCAGTTCAAGCGTTCCGCCATGGTTTGCGTCGTCGCCGGTCGTGGCGACGTAGCGCACGGCGACGTCGTAGTCGGCGTTGACGACGGCCATCGTGTTGGAGGAAGGCAGGCCAATGCTCGTGCCGGATGCGGCCAGGACAACCTCGGTGTCCACGTTGACGTTGGTCGTGTAGATCGGCGTGATGGCGAGATCCACATGGCTCTCTCCGGCGGGAATTGCGAGCGTCGAGACGGCAGGGGGCGCGATGGCGGCAAGTCCGTCGCCCGAGAAGGCGACATCAAAGGTCAGCGCGGGCAAGTCTGTCGAATCGGCGTCGAGGCGCGAGATGCGGAAGGTCCCCGGCGCAAGCGTGCCTTCGTCGGCGTCGGAAAGGACCTCCACGGTCAGCGCGCCGACATGGAAGGCCGTCAGGCAGGTGGCGGAAACCGTTGTCCCGCCGACGCCCGTCGCACGGACGGACGTCGTGTAGGTTCCGTCGGGAAGGTCGGAGACGACGGCGGCGTAAGTTGCGGGAAGCGAGGCGGCGGAAGTCGTCATGGCGTAGTCGGTTCCGTCAATCGTGCAGTGGATCGAGGCGGGGGCGTTCTCCGAAACCTCGACCGAGACGGTGAAGGAGCCGTCGGGGTTGCTGGCGACGGACGGCGTACCGAGAACGGGGGCGGTTGTGTCGGACGACATGACAGCGGAGTAGACAACGGCGCCCGCGTCCGCCATCGCATGGTATTCGGCGGCGAGCCATGCGGCCGATGGAACGCGGTCCGCGAGGCGCACCTCGTCGATCCAGCCGCACCAGGCGCAGTCGCCGGTTCCATTGCCGTAGCCGCTCGTCATGTTGCCGAAGCAGAGCGGGGCGTCATTGTCCGTCGCGGGGTTGATCGCGAATCCGTTGCAGTAGGCGCCGTCCTGGTAGATGCGGAGGTTGTTGTCGTTGTAGACGAATGTCAGATGGCTCCAGGTGTTCCGCAGGGTCGAGTTGAAGTTGACCTTGGTGCAGGTGGTTCCGCCGCCAAGGGCGCTCACGTTGTTCGCGGAGCCGTTGTTGCCGGATTCGATCGCGAAGGCGCCGTTGGGCGTGCCGCTGTTGTTGGCCACCTTCCGCTTGGCGAAGAACTTGTCGTAGTAGTAGTCCTGGTCCTTGTGCTTGAACCAGCCGGAGATGACGAACGTGCCGCCAAGGTCGATTGGCGAGTTCGCTCCGGAGTCGGGGACGAATACGCCGCCGAGCTGGTAGCCCGTCCCCTGCTTCGTGGCATCGCAGATTTTGACCGACTTGCCGATTCGCCCCGCCTCGCCGGCGATGGACGCCTGCGCCTTTTCGCCGTCGATGCCGGCGGTCGTGGTGGAGTTCGGATAGGAACCGTAGGCGCTCGCTGAATTGGTGTCGGCAAGATGCCAGACGCCGACGTAGTCGCCCCATACGTCCGACGCGGGCAACGCCGCGTTGGCGAAGGCGGCGCCATAGCGGACCGTGAACGTCGCACCGTCGCGGTAGTCGGGCAGGCGGACCCAGATGAGCGACTCGCCGGACGGATCCCACGTGTCAATCTCGTATGGAAGCAAATGACCGTCCTCTCCAACGATTTCGAAGCCGGATGCCGTGACATCGGCGTACTCGAATCCCCTGATTGCGGCTTCGGAGAGGCGCAGGAGGACGGGCACGTTTTCCTCCGGATTGCCGTCCCAATCGACGGTCGCCGTGAAGAACTTGTAGTTGCCTACCGGGTCGAGGGCCTTCGTGACGAACGCCTGCTGCGCGGAGTCCATGGTCTTCGGAACGCCGTTCCGCGTCGCCGCGGCGCGCGCGTACCAAAGGACGCGGACCCTTCCCGCGAAGCCGGAGGCGGAACCGGTCAGCGTGGCGGCGGCGTTCGTCGAGCCGAGTGAAAGCTCCGTCCAGTTTTCGCCGTCTGTGCCGTAGAACACCGAAACGGAAGTCGGCACTTCGCCGCCGAAACCGGGCGTGTCAAGCTCTACCGAGAACGTCGCGGTGCCGTTCGCGTCGGACGCCGCGATCGCGCCGAAGCGCGGAATGTCCTCGTCGGTCGATTCGGCCGCGCTGCAAACGGCAAACGATGCGGGATCGGCGACCGAATCGTGTTCGGCCTTGATCCAGTCCGCCGACGCGACGCCGTTGAAGACGCGCAACTCGTCCATCTCGCCTTTGAATGAGTCCGTGCTCGCGGCGTTCCCGTAGGAGCCGAAGGTCCAGTAGGAAACGGTCGTGTTCACCAGCGTCTTGGGGGTGCTCGTCGTCTGGTCCTGGTTGCCGTTGAAATAGGATGTCAGTGAAACGCCGCTCGCGTAGGCGAAGGCGACATGGCCCCATGTCCGATTCGCAAGCGTGTAGGAGCCGCTCTGCCAGTTGTGGCCGCCCTTGTAGGCGACGGAGATGTACAGGCCCTTCTCCTGAATCAGCAGGAAACCGTCGACGTTGTTCCAGCTCGGCTGGCTTCCGGCCAGGATGTGGGTGCCGTTGTCGCCGTTGCCGCCGTTGCCGTCGCGCTTGAACCAGCCGGAGACGGAGAACTGGCCGGCGTCGGAAAGAACCGCAGACGGATTCGCCACATTAAGGCCCTTTGCATTGTTGGCGGACTTCGCGATGCCGCCGCCGACGATGCCGGCGGACATGTCCGCCGTGACGGACGAAGAACCTGCCGCAACCGTTAATCCGTTTCCCGCCGCATTCGCCAACGCATCGCCTCCGTGGACGACGACGACGTATTTCGACCAGACGTCCGACGCCGCGACGGCGGGCAGGCCGGCGGGATTGGCGCCGTAGTAGAGCGTGAGCCGCGTACCCGTCCCCGAAAGGCGCGGGACCAGGACCCAGATGTATGACGTCCCGTTCGTGTTCCACGACTCCATGTCGTGCGGGACGAGCACCCCGTCCGCGGCGGCGAAGCGCAGGTCCGCGCCGTCCGCCGCGCAGTCCGCATAGTCGAATCCGTAGGGGGAGCCGGCGGCGAGCGTCACGAGCACGGGGAAGTTCGTGAGCGTGGAAGCCCCCGCGTAGCCGGAGACCATGATTGGGATGCGCCTGACGAAGTCCGTCTCGACAAGGGCGTCGCGCGTGTGGAACGAGAACACGGACGTCTCGTTCAGGACGTTCCCGTTCCGCACGACGATCTTGCCCCAGTAGGTCGTTCCGGCGGCGAGGCCGGTCAGCGACGCCGTGTAGGTTCCGGTCGCGAATGCGGAACCGAGCACATTCGTCGTCGGAGCCGAGAGCGCGGCATCCGTGCCATAGACGATGGCGGCCTCGACCACGTCATTCCCGTCCGTTAACAGGGTGAAAGACGTCGAGAATGAGTTCAGGCCGACTGTCGGCTCGCCCGTCGTCTGAACGAAGGTATAGTTTGGCACGGCGAACCCATATTCGGCGGCGATCAGACCGATTTGGGCCGGGGTGAGCGCTGCGTCATGGATGCGCAGGTCGTCGATGCGGCCGCCGAACTTGGCCTCGCCCGCCTTGGCGCCGTTAAGATGCGAGCCGAACTGCATTTGGCTTGCGTAGCCCGATGCGCCCCACATCGTGAACTCCGTCGTCATGTCCGTGAGCGCGCCGTCCACGTAGAGCTTCATGCCCGACTGCTCGGCGACGACGGTGACGAGGTGGTAGGCCGCGTCGCCGTCCGCAAATGTCGCCACAAGAAACTTTTCCGACGGCTGCGCCTGCGATCCGACGCCGACGACGAGCGAGCCGGCGGTGGCGCCGCGGCGTATGATCAGGTCCTTCGCCACAGTCGCGTTGCGGACGTTCAACGTGATGCCGTTCGGGTTCGTGCCGAGCGTCATGACGGCTGAAATTGTGAAAGCGTTCCCCGCCGTCGAGAATGTGCCGGCCGCCGAATACGGCGTGAAACTGGCGGTGTTGAGCGCCCAGCCGTTGGTGACGCCGGCTGCATACGCCGCCGTGCCCTCGGAGGTAAACGAGATTGAGGCCGAGCCTTTGTTCGAGGTGGCGAGACTCGGGGCGCTCGGCTGTGTTTCGAAATCCCACCAGATTGTCGGCACGAGGCCGGTGACGTCCGCAGCGGCGCCGGAAACAACGGGAGCAAAAAGGAGTGCCGCAAAGACGGCCAGAAGAGAGCGAGCTGTGGTGGTTTTCATGGTGCCTCCATAGTGTCATGCCCAAATGGCATTGTCCCTTTATCAGTATATTATAAAGTATTATAATTTAACAATTTGATTTAGGTCAAGCCGCATTTTTGTTTCCGCGTCGAATCCATTTTATGCTATTCTTAATAAGACCCTTATTTAGCTAAAGGAGCGAAATCCATGAAACTTGACACGATCTGCATCCAGGGCGGCTGGAAGCCCGGGAACGGCGAACCCCGCCAGCTCCCCATCTACCAGAGCACCACCTGGCGCTACTCCACAAGCGAAGAGATGGGAAAGCTCTTCGACCTTGAGGCCACCGGCTATTTCTACACCCGCCTACAGAACCCGACGAACGACGTCGTCGCGGACAAAATCCGCGAACTCGAAGGCGGCGTAGGCGCCATCCTGACCTCGTCCGGGCAGGCCGCCAACTTCTACGCCATCTTCAACATCGCGCAGGCCGGCGACCACGTCCTCTCCACCGCCGCCATCTACGGAGGGACCTCCAACCTCTTCACCGTCACGATGGCGAAGATGGGGATCGAGGTCGAGCTCATCGACCAGGACCTCCCCGAGGAGGAGCTCGCGAAGAAGTTCCGCCCGAACACGAAGGCCGTCTTCGGCGAGACGCTCACGAACCCCGGCGTCCGCGTCCTCGACCTCGAGAAGTTCGCCCGCCTCGCCCATTCGCACGGCGTGCCATTCATCGTCGACAACACCTTCCCGACCCCGATCAACTGCCGCCCATTCGAGTGGGGCGTCGACATCGTCACCCACTCCACGACGAAGTACATGGACGGCCACGCCTGCCAGACCGGCGGCGTGATCGTCGACTCCGGCAACTTCGACTGGGACGCCCACGCCGACAAGTTCCCGGGCCTCACCACGCCTGACGAATCGTACCACGGCCTCACCTACACGAAGAAGTTCGGCAAGATGGCCTACACGACGAAGCTTGTCGCCCAGCTCATGCGCGACCTCGGCTCGCAGGCCTCGCCCTTCAGCGCGTTCCTGCTCAACATTGGCCTCGAGACGCTCCACCTCCGCATGCCGCGCCACTGCGAGAACGCCCTCAAGGTCGCCAAGTTCCTCAAGACGCGCCCCGAAGTCGAATGGGTCAACTACCCCGGCCTCGAGGACAACCGCGACTACGCGCTTGCGCAGAAGTACATGCCCAACGGCACATGCGGTGTGATCGCCTTCGCCGTAAAGGGATCGCGCGAGGACGCGGGCAAGTTCATCGACCGCCTGAAGTTCGTCAGCATCGAGACGCATGTCGCGGACTCGCGCACCTGCGTGCTCCATCCGGCGAGCCACACGCACCGACAGCTCTCCTCGCAGCAGCTCAAGGAGGCGGGAATCCCCGAAGGGCTCATCCGCCTCTCGGTGGGCATCGAGGACGCCGACGACATCATCGCCGACCTCGAGCAGGCCTTCCGCGGCTAGCGGCGGCCTGACACTGGCAACACCACCAAGTCGAGCGGCGGGACTTCGGTCTCGCCGCCGAAGTTTTTACCGCCAAGTCTTACCGACCATGCGGCGCGACGCGGCTCAGGCGTGAGGTTTGCCAGAACTCCAAGGACATCCCCGTCCTTCCAGTAGACGGACATGCCAACCTCGCGGCTGCCGCCCGTAGAGGTGATGCCTTCGCCGGGGGCGGAGTGGTGGCTGTAGCGCGTGAAGGTCTCGAAGTCGGCTGCGTGCGCGCGGTACAGATCCAGAACTTCGCGGAAGGTCTTCTGCCCGTCGACGCAGAGCGTGGCGTGGTGAAGCAGGGCCGCGAGCGCAAGGGCCCGCATCTTCTCCGGCGTCCGTGACGCGGCGGGAAGCATGACGCAAATCGACCGAGGCGCGACATTGAGGAAATGCACCTGCGGGGTGAACATCTCGGGGAAAATCTCAAAGTATTCGCTTTCCTCGACAAGAATCATGTCGCCGAGATTCTCAATGGCCAGGCTCGGGACGTTTGTGAGGTGGAGGTAGAGCTTGCCGGCGTCGCCCGCCCGCGCGCGGCTCCATTCGACCAGGTCCAGCAGTTTGTCATTGTCCCAGTGGCGCCGCCCGCCACCATGTTCGATGTTGATGCACTCCTGCCCCATGCACCAATCGTAGTACATGCCCTTGAAGGCGTGGTTGGAGAGGACTTCGTCGATTGAATCGCGCCTAACGCCAAACCAGTCGCTCTCAAGGCACATTTGGACGCCGAAGAGGCTGGTGCCGAAGAAGGTCTCCATGAACTTCTCGCCGGGGACGACGCGATGCGCGCAGGTTTCCGCGTGAACGGCGAAGTCCTTGGCTTCGGGATGCCACTCCTTGCACGAGAAGTATGGCACAACATCTATTCCCGCCGCGTTCGCGTCGGCGATTGCGCGGTCCATCTTGGCCATTTCGTCCGGCGGGTACGGCGGATAGTCGACGTCGCGCCAGAAGATGCCGTTGCCGAATGCGTCGCCATCGTTGTGGATGCGCATGAGACGCACACCGTAGTCCGCGAGCGTACGGAGTTCTTCGGCGGTGGGCCAGCGTTCCTCGAATGGGACGCCCCACTTCAAAAGTCCGCCGGCAAGCGAAAGTGGCACAATCGACTCGCGCACGAACGGAAGCGAGAGCCGGTATGTGAAGCGGTAGGTGCCTGCGCGGACAATGTTGCCGGCACGGGGCGAGTCGAGCGGGGCGAAGACGGCCTCGTAGCGCCATGGGTCGCGCTGCTCGCAGACCGAGCCCTGGGCCAGGCCGGGGAAGTCGTTTCCGAAGTTGTCCCAGGCCGCAAGGTCGTCGCCCAGGGACATTTCGATTGCCTCAATCCCGTTCTTGACAAAGAGGATGGAAAGCGGGAGGAAGCGCGAGCGGTATGCGGGGAGATCGGTGCGGCTCTTTGCGTGGACGAGGTCGATCCACTGGCAGGGGTTCTGCAGTTCCACGGCCCATGCCGCCTGCGAACAGGGACGGACGGCGATGCGGTCCATGTCGTCGCGCAACGAAAGCGTGCCGATGCGGACGTGGCCGAAGTCCATGTCGCGGTCGAGGACGATGTCAAGCGCATGGGCTGCGGCGCCGCTTGCGGAAAAGCGGATGGAATGTCTGGCGCATGCGCCTTCAAGCGCCTTGCCATCGGCATCGGTGAACGCGGACTCGAAGCGGAGCGTTACGGACCCGTCGGCGTTGACAGCGGTCCCGACATTCGCGGCGGGCGAATGCGAGGTGTCGTAGTTGTGGTACTGCCGCCAGCCGCCCCGCACCCAGGTGCAGAGCGATGTCGTCTGCGGGGCGACAAGCAAGTTTCCGCCCGTGCCGTTCTTCACATACGCGCCGACAAGTTCGCCGCCGCGGGCGAGGTCATGTTCCCAGCGGACAAAGTCATTTTCGACTATTACGGAGTCGCCTTCCCGCCGGCATGAAAAAGGGGCTGGGACGGAGGAAAAAGCTGAAGTCATCGGTTTGCGTCCTTATGGACGGGAATTAGAACGCCTTGTAGAACTCACGCGCCATCAGGCTGCCGCCCGCATCGCTCAAGTGGAGTCCGTCGGCTGGATTGAGGTATTTGCTGCCGTCGCCGAAAGCCGAGTAGAGGTCGACAAGCGCCACGTTTTCCTCGCGCGCCAGGGAACGGACCTGGCTGGCGATTGACTTGACCCCGGAATTGAACCGCGCATGGCTGCCAATTTGCGGCGTAGGTGTGGCAATGATGGGCTTTGCGTTGTATTTGCGGCAAAGCCTGATGATTTTCCTTAGGTTCTCCTTGGTCACGGAGGAACTGACATGATGGATGGCGTCGTTCGCGCCGAAGAGAATGCAGACGATTCCGGGGTTTTCCCTGCGCAGAGCATCCTCCGCGATGGAAGCGCCGTATGACGCGAGCTTGCCCCCTTTTCCGTAGTTGCGCACGGTGCGCCCGGACAATTGCGCCAGCCGCGAAGGATACGGGAGCCCGCTGCAGCGGTATCCCTCGGTTATCGAGTCGCCGAGGCAAAGAACTATGTTCGGGTCGCCCAGCTTCTGCCAGATGGCGTAGAGCGTCACCACGCCGCCGGCCTCGGTCAGGTTCCGGATGGTCTCCCCGTCGGAGAATTCAGGCTTCTTCGCGGTGGCCGAGCGGGCCCAGCCGAGGAAAATCTGGTCCCCGTTTGTGAAGGCGTTCTTACTAAGCGCCTTGGCTGCGGCTCCATAGACAAAGGCCTCGTCATCCATCGTCCCCGTCCCGCCGTTCGCGATGAAGCGGACGGAGTAGTTTTTGACCGCCCATCTGGCGAACAGTCTCACAATGGCCCCGTCTCGAGATGAGAGATTCTTGACCGTTGCGCGATTTTTGTATTTGACTTCGCCTTCCTTGGACTTCGCCCAGCCCATGAAGACATGGCCTGAATACTTGAACGTGTTCGACGGCAACTGCGCCTTCTTGTCGTATTGTTGCGGCTGGTCGGCCATGGAGCCTGTCGCCCCGTTGGCGTCAAAGACCACCGTGTAGCGGTTGCGCTTCCATTTGGCATAGAACACAACCGTGCCGCCCTTTGACGTGAGGGTGGAAAGCGCCTGCCGGTTCTTGTATTTGACGGCGGCGGAGGGCTTGCGCGCCCATCCCGTGAACGTATATCCCGTCCGCTTGAACGCATTCGCCCGCAAACGCCTTGAAGTGCCGTAGACGAAGCGCTGGTCCGCCATGCGCCCCTTGCCTCCGTTGGCATCGAATCTCACGGTATAGTTCTTGACCGCCCACCTTGAGTAAAGGTTCACCTTCGCGCCAGACTTGGTGGCCAGGCCGGAAACGGTGGCCTTGTCCTTGTACGCGACCGAGCCCCCGGGCTTTTTGGCCCAGCCCATGAATACATAACCGCTCTTCTTGAATGTGTTCTTGCGGAGTGCGGTCGCGGTACCATACACGAGCTTTTGCGAAACTGTCTTGCCGCCCTTGTTCTTTTCATGGAACACAACCGTGTATGGTACGCCAACCCACTTGGCGTAAAGGGTCACGCATTGCCCGGCGGCAGCTATGTTTACAACGGACTGACCGTTTTTGTAGACGACGGCGCCGTTCGCGCTTAGTGCCCATCCGGCAAAAGTATAACTCGCGCGTTTGAAGGCATTGGCGCGCAATTTGGCGGCCACCCCGCTGGAGAAGACCTGGTCCGCCATGGTGCCTGTGCCGCCATTCGCGTTAAAGGAGACGGCCCAGCGCGGCGGCAGGAAGGGATCGTCGAGCGCACCTGGCTGGTAGCGCAAAACGGTGCAACCGGCCGGAAGACCAAGCGTAGCCATATCCACGGAGAAGTTCTGCGGGACGGCCAGCGAACTAAGCTGAGTGCAATCGGCAAAGACATTCGCCCCTATGGCGGAGGCGGAGGCGGAGATGGAGGGCGGCACGATGATCTTCGTCAGACTCGCGCAGCCGGCAAAGGCGCCGGCCGCGACCGACTTTACGCCGGCGGGGATGACAAAAGTGCCGGAACGGCCCGCAGGGCACAGGAGGAGAACCTCGCCCGAGACATCGCAGAGAACGCCGTCTCTGTCAGAGTAGGTCTGATTCCCCTCATCAACCCGAATGTTGATGAGAGAGACACACCCTTCGAATGCCGTCGGCGCAATCGCCATGACGGACTCCGGAATTGAAATATCCCTCACGTCCACACAAGACGAGAAGGCGGCGGCTATGGACTCGACACTCTTGTCATTTTCCTTGGACGGAACGGAGAGGGAATCGCCTCCGTCCGGGAACACATCTTTCAATTCAACCGAATTCGAGCCAGTGTCGGTGAAGGTAAAGATCGGATCGCCCAACGCGACCATGGACGTCCCCACAATCAAAATGGCGGAAAGGACAGCGGTTAACCGTCCTAAAAACATCGTCTTTTTCATAATGTCATAGTATACAACAAAATGGTCCGACAATGGTATAATATTATGTCTTTTTTTGGATTTGCCATGGCGAAAATCAAGAACACAAAAACCGAACTCAAGGCGCAGACAGACGCCCTCAAGCGTTTCCAGCGCTTCCTTCCCATGCTTCAGCTCAAGAAGCAGCAGCTCCAAATGGAGATCGCGGCAATCACCGGCTCCATCGACGAGTTGTCGGAGAAGGAAGCCGCATGGCGCGATTCGCTTTCGTCATGGATAGCCCTCTTCGGGACTGCGGACGTACCGGAAGGTTTTGTGACTCGCGTGGCGACCAAAACGGATGCTGGCAACATCGCCGGTGTTGTCATACCGGTTTACAAGGGAATCGAGGCTAAACGCGCTCCAGTCGACCTCCTGACGACACCCGCGTGGCTCGATGACGCCGGGGACGCAATCGTCAAGGCCCTTGAGTTCGACGCCGAGAAGAAAGTCCTGGAAGAACAGAGACGCCTCATCAACGAGGAACTCCGCACCACCAGCCAGCGCGTCAACCTTTTCGAAAAGGTGAAGATTCCGGAGTGCAAGGAGAACATCCGCGTCATCCGCATCCATCTGGGCGATGAAAGCACCGCCGCCGTCGCACGCGGCAAAATCGCCAAACGGCGCGGGGCGTCCTCGGATGAAGCCGAAGTGGAGGTCGCAGAATGATTGTCCGCATGAAACGCGTGGCCGTCCTCTGCACGGCCTCATCGGAACAGGAGACGCTGAAGGCGCTCCAGTCGCTCGGCGTCCTCCACCTCGACTCCGACTCCCATTCCGACGCGCCTGCCCTAAAAGAGGCGCAGTCCTCGCTCGACAACGCGGTCAAGGCCCTTGCCGTCCTTGGGGACGCCGAACCAAACGGCGCGCAACCTTCGGGCGACGTTACGCCAGAGGCCATTCTTGCCTCAGCCGCGCGCATAGAGGCGTTCGACGCGCAAATCGCCGGCCTGGAGCGGCATATCGCCACATACGCACCGCTCGGCGACTTCAATCCCGCCGACTTCCGCGCCCTCGAGGCATCCGGCCTCAAGCTCCGCCTTTTCGTGGCCCCCGCCGGAATTCTCCCTGAGGCAAGTGAAGGCCGTATTGTGCGCGTCCTTGCCGAAAACACGGCTGAAAAAACCGTCTACGGCCTCGCAATAGGCGACGTCCAATTCCCCGACGCCGTGTCTGCGCTGCCACTTCCCGAGAAGTCGCTGAAGGAGACGGCCAATGAACTTGGTGAAGTCCGTCATGCGCGTGAAGCGGAAAAGGACATTCTCTCCGGATACGCCACCTGCATCGGGCAGATCAAGGAATGCGTCTCGGAGCGGACGACTGTCCGCGACTTCGCCGCCGCGCAATCCGCGATGGGCGCGCAGGACGGCGTGAAATGGCTCACCGGCTACCTCCCCGAGGCAAAACTCTCGGCGCTTCGCGAAGCGGCGGCGGCGCACGGCTGGGGCGTGGCCGCGCGCGACCCGACGGAAGACGAAGACCCTCCCACGCTCATCGATCCGCCAAGGATCTTCCGACCGATTGTCGCGCTCTTCGACATGCTCGGCATCTCCCCCGGCTACAGGGAGGCCGATGTCAGCGTCGTCTTCTACTCGTTCTTCACGATATTCTTCGCCATGCTCGTGGGCGACGTCGGCTACGGCGTCATCATTCTCGCCATCACGGCCTGGGCGCGCAAAAAGTTCAAGAAGGCGCCATCGGCGCCATTTGTCCTGCTTGGCGTCTTCGCGATTGCGACAATCATCTGGGGCGCGCTTACGGCCACCTACTTCGGCATGCCGATGGACTGGCTCCCCGCATGGCTCAAGCCAAGGACGGCCACGTGGCTTGGGAACCAGTCCAACATCATGCAGCTGTGCTTCATCATCGGCGCCTCCCACCTCTCCGTGGCCCGCGTCTGGAACGCATGCGCGCTCTTCCCGTCGCGCAAGTTCCTTGCCGAAATCGGCTGGCTCGGCATTATATGGACGATGTTCTGCGTCTCCTGCGCCGTTGTCGTTGAAGGGTTCGCCTTTCCGAAGTTCATGTACGGCGTGGCCGTCGTCTCCGCGCTGATGATCGCCTTCTTCATGCTGGACAAGTCCGAACTCAAGACGCGCGGCGTGGAACTCGGCATGCTGCCGCTCAACATCATCAGCGGGCTTGGCGACATCATCTCCTACGTGCGCCTCTACGCGGTCGGGCTCTCGTCCGTCATGGTCGCCCAGAACTTCGACACGATGGCCGCCGGGCTGAGCCTGCCGCTTGTCGCGAAGATTCCGTGCATGGTGCTGATCCTTCTCCTCGGCCACGGACTGAACCTCGTGATGGGCGCGCTCAGCATCCTGGTCCACGCGGTGCGCCTGAACACCCTCGAATTCTCAAACCACAAGGGTGTCACATGGTCCGGCCACGCCTACCTTCCCTTCCGCCGCGCGCGCTGCGTGGTAGAAGCCGGACAATAGTCTTGCATTCATTGCTTGTCCCCTATGGGCAAAGCCCAGGATTTCGAGTGCATCCGAGGCGGTGCCACGCCCTGCGCAAGCGCCTCGTCCACAAACTTCCATACGCCTTTCACCCTGAGATGAAGGCGGGCTGCCTCGACCTCGTTAATGGTGGAGAAGGAAATTGTGTCGGCATCCTTTCCGTAGGACACAACGGCCAATGAAAGAACTGCCAGCGAATATGCGATGCAAATGCGTCTCATGGAGAATCCTTTATTGGAGGCTGTGGCCTTGGCTCGGCGCTTTTCCCTCGGTTTGAAACTATTTCCTCTGTCTCAAAGTCCATCAGTTTGTTATGGGTTACAAGATAGTAATATGATCCTGCCCCCCCCCTATTCTGCCATACTGCTGTTCGTAAGGTCTCCAAACTTCTTTGAAAATCGCGACAGTAGCATCGTGGTCATGGTATTCATCTCCAGAGTTCGGAATACTGGGCAACCGTCCCACAATCTTCCGAAAGAGGTATAAATTTCGAAGTGTGTCCATGTTGAGGCCTCCGCCCTGGTGTATGCACGTCGTATAATGTTGCTTGTAGTCCCATGTGTTGACGACACTTCTAACCCGGGGTAGTTCCTTGTCCTCACAGAAAAATGAATATTTCGTCTTTTCGGTATTGACGCGATTCCGACATTGTCCATATTTGAAAAGACAGTCCATGGATCCGAAATGGCGATATGCGGCCCTAAGGCCCACGCTCCAGGGTATTTCGAAATCCCCATCGTTGGAAAAGCGGCTGGCCATGTCCCTAACGTCCATCTCTCCCCGTGACTCCTCAAAGAGGACGTCCGCGCGCTCAATGGCATCCTGCTTCTCGTCTATGATTCTTTCCAGTTGTTTTCCGATTTCATCGAGTGGAACAGAATCATCTGTGATGACTCGAGCCAAAACTACTCCCGAAATGTATCTTAACCGTCTTTTTATGCGGTAATTTCCATACCCTCCTGGGGCATTAAGCCATTCGGCGACATCCAACAGCCAGCCCAAGCGGTTCGTCTCTGCCGCCGGATGGGGGTGGTCGTAGATGTCGATTGCCTTGTCGCCGAGTTGCTTTGCCAGCTCCAGGCCGAAGTCGCGGTAGGCATATTCGAGCCTTCGCTTCTCCTGCTCGTCTTCCGGGAGCGTATCGACCCAGTATTTCGAGTGGATGCGCGGCGGGGACACATTGGCTTTCCGCGCTTCCGAAAAGAACGTTTTTACGCCAACAGCATGAAGGCGGATGCGGGCCGACTCGACAGACGGGACATCCGCAAAACACGGCACGAACGGCTCATCGGCCAACGTAGCCAAGGCGAAGAAAGGAAAAAAGAAGGGGAAAACTCTTGTCATGTTCATTGCGCATCTCCTAGGGGTAGAGGCTAAAAGGATTGCGGTAGGTCACGTTGATGCTGGTTTGTCGTCTATTTACGCTGCTCATCCAACTCTCGAGCATCTTCCCTTAGTTTTCCCTATCTATAATAATTCAAATCGAGTTTAGATTTGGGTAATTCCGAGAAATAAAAGGGTCGTCCCCCATCAAAAGTCATCGGAGTCCCGTCTTTCGCAATTAAAATGGATGGCCTTGTGTAAAGATAATTGCCTTTGACGTAATAACGACCAAGTCGCTTGCCACTGTTAGTGAATATTGTCACGCGAACTTTTAGGAATAAACTCTGCGGAATCAAGCTTCTACCTCGAAGTGTTCTGTTCCATATTTTGTCGCTCGTCACCATAACGTAGGCTTTATTTCCCACCTCGATATCACGGCGTTCCTTGATTGGATAAACAAAAAAGACAAAATATGCAACAGACACCAATGTCGCAAAAGCAAGAAGTATATTCCGTCTGACTAACTTTGAACTGCGCAAATAAACATGCGAATAGAACGGCAACGCAACAATAAGCGTAAAAGCCAATGTATAATATGCCCACCGCGTTATAAGGGAAATGACTTCGCCTTTTTCTCCACCATCCCAAATTCCCAAAAACGATATCGCTACAACTAGGGGGAAAAGGCCTAAGAGAATCATTAGCCTAAAGCCAAGCCGAAGCAATTCCAATCCCAGAATCTTAAGAATTTGCTTCATAACCTCACTCCTTTTTAAAACAGGGTGGAGTTCACTTCTGTTGGTTAGCCGTTCCTTGTCTTGATTTTTCCTCTTCACAACGGAGCTTATTTCTTTCATGCTTAACGATTTCCAATGACTCCCAGTCCCAAAAGTCATTGTGAATCACATCATAGTATGTTCGGCCGGCACCATGACCACTATAATCTAGATTCCCTGCATGCGAGTCCCAAATGTCATTGTAATAGCTGCCGTAAGAATCCCTATCTTCAACCGCATTTGGTGGCGCAGGAAATCCGCCAATGCTCTTTCGGAAAAGGAATAAAGTCCGAACTGTTCCAAGATTGATTGGCCTCCCGCCGAAAACGCAAGTGGTAAAATGCTGCTTGCAATTCCATGTTGTGACTATGGTTCTCGGGCTTGGCAACGTTGTGTCATCACAAAAGAATACCAAATCCGGAATCTTCGTCTCCAATTCTTTTTTGAACTCCGTATAGTGAAACAAAGACCTAACGCTGACTTTTTTGCTGGCTTTGCGCAGATAATCATTCCAATCGCGCTCGAAACTTCCCTTATCCTCAAAGCGACGGGCCTTGCCCCGGACATCAATGACGCCGTTCGACTCCTCCCATAATATGCCCGCTCTAATGAGAGCGTCTTGCTCATCCGTCATGAATAGCTCGAAGAGCTTTTCAATGGTCTCGACAGGCACATCAGGATTGACGACGACCCTTGCCAACACCATTCCGGCGGCACCTTCGGCCCTGCAAGCCATACGATAGTTTTCGTAGCCTCCAGACCGCCAAAGCCACTTTGACAAGCGAAGCAAATTCTCCACACGTATTGCTTCTTCGCCTTTGGAAGGATGCTTCTGGTATTCCAAGGCGGCATCATTGAGAAGAACCGCCATTTCATGGCCAAAGTGGCGAAATGCCGCTTCCTGCACCTGATTTGTAACTGGCAATTTGTCCACCCAGTACTTGGAATGTATTGTCGGCGAGGCCAAACCATTTGCTGAGGCCTCGTCCACAAATGCCCATAGCCCAACTTGCCTAAGGTGAATACATGCTGCCTCAACATCTTTCGTCGTGGCAAAGGAAATCAAATTCGTATCACCCCCAAACAGCGCAATCGAGGCTAAAATGCAAAAAAGCGATAATGCAAGACTAGGCCGTATCATTGTTTCCCCCTATTCATAGTAGTCAAACGGTCTCAAGTAGACCGTGTTAATGTGTACCTTGTGCCGGAAAACGCTACCCTGAAGTCGCGATGGTGAACAGTCTTTGAACCGCCCTATTTGCAGTGCGGCAGCATGTTTCGGTAAAATGCCGTCTTCATAATTGAAATCATAGAGATCTTCAATAATGCAGGAAAAGGATATGGCTGTAACTTTTATTTCATCTGGAATCGGCCAGGTGTGCCCCACTTTTGAAACTTTAAATCGGAATTTTGGACTAACGATCCTACCTCTTCCTACCGTTCCGAATGCGTCATACTCTTCAAAGTTCGACCCGTTTGTGACAAGGCTTGAAAATAGTGCTCCGTATCCACCATACCCATCGTCTTGGCCGATGACTTGCGTTGAAGGAGTGACCCAAGTTGGTGAATTTGTGGGGCTGAGGCTTTTGAGTAGATTGGGCGCTGAAGCCAATGGCAATTCGTACCATGTGTTTGTAGATGGCAAAAATATTGATTCACCAGGGTTGGCATTTGCCAGCAATGCTTCCGCTGTTTGCCGAAGAACCGCATTATAGAAGCCCTGCAACTGATTTCCTGTTTCGGTAGCAATGTAATAGGTATGTCCGTCATAAATGGAAATCCGTGTTTTCGGGGCCAGCGGAATGCGTTGTGCTAAGAACTGAGCCACTTCACTATTGTCCTCCCATTCGTATTCTTGGATATACGCTATGCCTTCTTCTGAAAAATCTGCGCCAGAATTATGCGTAAGCCATTCCGAAAAACCTATGCCAGATTCAAATGCAGGCAATGTGACAACTCTTGAGGAAGAAGGGCGAAAAGATGCGGCAACTGTTTGAAAGCTTCCATTTGACATGAACAACGCAAGGAACGAACGAGCATGCTCGCAGGGAAAAGAGGGAACGTTCTGTCCCAATGCGTGAAGTTTCCCGTTGAGTTCATTTTCATGCCACTGGTACTGCGCGCCGGTTATGCCGCGAAGGACTGCGTACTTGGGCACATCGTTCGTTGTGCGGTAGACTTCAAGCCCGACGGTTTCGTCATGGCTTATGCCCGATTCGCCGTCCATTTCGATTCCGGCGCGGATTGAGTAGGAGACCGTTTCAGCTGTATTGGTAGATGGTATTTCCATCACGGCCTTGTACTCGCTGTTGAGCTCGGTGTCGCTGCCTTCTATATCCGTGGCATTGGAAAACGCCTTGCACACGACTTTGTCCGCGAGACTGGACGGCGTTACGGTGAGGTGCGCTGTTATGTCGAAGGTGTCGTTGGAGGGGTTGGCGACCACATAGAGGTTGTTGCGCGGCGCGGCGTAGGAGCAGTCGCCCTCCTTTTCCAGGACTGCGAGGTTGCCGGTGTCGTCGTCCTTCGACGTGGGATTGAAGATCTGGTTCGCCTTGTTGCGTGTCTCCCATAGCAACTGGAGGGAGACTTCGACAGGCCTCACGGTGGCCGTGTCGAAGACATCCGACGCCTCCGTGTGCCGCGCCGTCACCGTGTACGAGGTGTTGCTCCCGGCGGAGACCCAGACATACGATGAGCCGCCGATTTCATACGCCCCCTCACCGCCTGGTGACGAAAGGAGCATCGCGCTGCCGTCCTGGGGTGAAATGCTCCAGTCGGCCGGAGTATCGGAATCGCCGGAAAGGGAGACCAGGACCGGCGACACCGCGCCGCGAAGCACGCAATACTCGTTTTTGGCGATGTCGATGTTCACCCCGCTTGTGTCATGGTTTCTTCCGTCATGCCCCTGGTCGCAGAGAGGGCACATGTCGGAATGGTCGTCATACTCGCATCTGTGTATGGAGGCGGATGCCTCAAGCGATCCCCGCTTGAGCCAGGGCGCGTCCAGCGTCACGGTGCCATACGCGACGGATGTGGGATCGTCGGCGACCGAGAGCCGCAGAAGACCGCCGGTCTGTTCAAAGCCGGTGATCGTCGCGGACGCGCTGGCGAGATCCCACGCCATCGGCGCAAGGGCGACTGTGAAGTCCCGATATCCGGGATGCTCATGCACGCAGCGGGAGAGACCGGAAGGCGTCATGTAAAGGGAAAGGGTGGGAAGTGCGATGCGTCCCGTCGTTGATGAGCTGAAGGTTTCGCCGGAGAATAGGTCGGGCTTGTCGCACCAGAGTCCGCCATCCCCAAGGAAATCAATGTTCAATTCAACTGGCAATTCGTCAATGATGTGAAGGCTGTATGGGATGTATATTCCGGTTGGAAGCGAGAGCGCGATGGAATCCCCCTGGAAGAGCGGGATTCTCACTCCAGAGATTTCAAGGATGCCGGACTGCCGCCCACCGCCGTTGCCGCCGCGCACAGGACGGGCCATCCCCTTGACGACTGATATGACCACGTTCGTCACGCCGGCATTGTCGCCGAGCGTTGGATTGTCACCCCAATCATCCGGGTCTTCACCGTCTGGAACACCATCGCCATCCGCATCCCAATCCCGTGGATCTGTGTCTTCCCCGTCTGGTATGCCGTCGCCGTCCGTGTCCGCCTCGCGCGGGTCTGTGTGGTGGCGCTTGACCTCCTCCCAGTCGGTGAGGCCGTCGTCGTCCGTGTCGCCTGAACCATCGCCAAGATCGCCGATGTACGACAGGGTGAGGCTGGTGATGTCTGCGGGTTGAAGCGCGGAATAGCCGGGTATATCCTGGAAGCCGAGGAACTCCTGCAAGTTCTGCGGGGCGCCGGAGTCGAAGGCCAGGGCCGAGCCGTTGCGGAACACGCCCGTGGCGACCCCGTTCGTCGGGAACGTGTCGTAGCGGTAGGTCACCTCGCCGTTCTCGTGGAACTCGGCCTGGAACGACACCGGGCGCGAAACGTCGCGCTCCAGGCGCGCCCCCTCCCATGTGACGACGCGGGAGCCCCTGTCCGTCGTCGCCGTCCAAATCAGCGAAGGCATGAAGTCGGGCCACTTGCCCGCGGGCAGAAAGCCGTATGAACTCTGGAGCGGCGCGTAAACGGTTACGTTCAAGTAGACTACTGTCTGTGCCAGCTCCTGTATGGGTACGCCAGGGGCCGGGGAGCGCAGCGTCACCGTGCCGTCGGTGTGTATCCACACGGGATTGCCGAGGTCGAGGCCGTCGCGCGCCAGCCTGTTCGTGTAGGCGTCGAAGTACCAGTCGCCGTCGTCGTGCGCGCCGCGACGCGCTATCCGCTCGGCCATCTGCGCGTCCGCCGGCATGGCGAGGTCATGCGTCTCGTTGGTCCCGGCGGATGAAACGGCGTAGCCCGTCTGCCGCTCTGCGGACGTGAAGACATTGGTGCAGAGCGAGGCCACAGCCCCGCCAAGCGAGCGCATCCCCTCGCCTATGTGGCCGCCGAGGATCTTGTCGGCCCCGTAGACCACGGCCGTCAGGATGAAGACCGTCACGAGGCATCGCATGAGCCGCGAGGCCCCGCGCCACCAGATCAGCACGGGTAAAAACGCGCCTTTTCGCCAAAGAGAATACGCAACCCTTGCCACGCCAAGCGTGGCAAGGGCAAGAATTACGAATGGAATGGCATGAGTCATCGCATTATTAGTTGCGTGCCGTCTGGCGACGAGCGCACTTCCAGACTTTCCTGTGGCGGCGCGCAGCCCCTGGTCGTGACGCGCAGCATGTTCCAGGAGGCTGCAGACGGCAGGGCCATACCGAGCGGGCTTGGCAGAACGGGGACACCGCCGTCAAGGAGCGATATTTCCCGAATCGAGTCGTTGGAACGGATGCCCAGCCTGAGCGTCATGGTCTTACGCGCATCGACGGTCGCCGGGAGCATCTTCACACGGTTGGTGAGGCCTGGCGCGTCTAGGAACCAGCGCCCGCAATCCCACCCGAAGAGCAGCGACGCCTCGGCAACGGAGAGACCGCCATCCGAAGGCGCGGCATCATGGCCGACGGCGATTTCCACGCAGTTCGAGGCCCCAGCGTCCAGCGAGAGCGAGATGGAAAACGAGCGGCTTGCGTCCAGGGCCGCTATGGCGATGTTCGTGGACGCCTCCGTGTCCGCAAAAGAAGATACGGGAAGCACTGGCAGCGCGATGCGCTCGGCAAATGCGGCTGCGGATAGAACGGAAAAGACAAGATGGAAAATGAATCGCTTCATGGCTTTCATTGTAGCAAAAACGCTTGCGAATGGTCTCTACTTCGCGCCTTTTCGCCTGTTGCAGTCGCGACAGAGCATCTGACAGTTGGCGGGGATGGTGCGGCCACCGTCGCGCCACGGCGTGATGTGGTCGGCTTCCATTTCGTTCAGCTCAAAGTGCGCGCCGCAGAGCGGGCAGACACCGTGCTGCCGTTCGTAGGCTTCTAGCCGCGTGTTGTCGTCGAAGGCGCGGATGCCAAGATGCCGCTCGTCGCCGTCGAGGACGTACTCCCAGATTCCGCTTTTCTTCTGAACGTCGCTGTCCGCGACGAGCTTCGCGATGCGCTTCTCAAGCGTCTTCGGGTCCTGCGGCACCTCGGCGAACTTGTTGTAGAGCAGCCCCCACGGAACTTTCTTCATCGGCGCCCGCGTCACGGGGAAGGTCGCCTTCGTCCAATTGATGACCTGCTGGAAGTAGAGCCAGAGCGGGTTCGCGTTCGAGTCGTGCTGGTGGATCGCCATATAGAAGCGCGGGTCGGCGCCGTTGCCGATCCACCGGAGCGCCGTCTCAAGGTAGTCCTGGCGGATGGGCGAGCCGTCCATGTAGGACGAGGCAATCTTCTGCGCGGGGCAGCCCGGCTTGCTGAAATGGCGCTTGGCGTCCGATGTCCACGGCCCCGCGTAAACGGCGTTGCGAAGCTCCTGGTCCGTGAGTTTCTCGCCGGCGATGTTGATCGTCTGGAACCAGCGCAGCTTCTCCTCGTCCGTCCCCTCGCAGACGTAGACCATGAGCGGGTAGTTGAGGAAGCGGTCGCGCTCGGCGTCCGTGAGGTTCGCGAAGAAGCGCATGTCGTAGGAGAAGTCGCCCGCCGCGTACTGGCAGAGCGAAATGGTGCGCTGCTGGCCGTCCATCACCTCGAAGGTGCCGTCGCCGCGCTTCGCCCAGTACATGACGTTGAGCGGGAAGCCGTGCATGACGGAGTCGACCACGGCCTCGCGCTGCCGGTCCTTGTAGATGAACTCGCGCTGGTAGGCGGGGCGGATGTCGAGTTTGCCGCCGTAGCCGATGACGCCCTCGTCGCCGCTGTCTGCGTAGCCTGACACCAGGTCGCGGACGGAGATTTCATGGAGCTTGATGTTCATGGTCGAGTCCTTCTGTTTTGTTTAGCCGCAAAGGACGCAAAGTTCACAGAGAGGTGCGGGGCCGGATATCCTCGCGCAAAGTTCGCAACGCCCGCAAAGTAATCGAATTGCGGGCGCAACATCCACACTCAGGCAAATCTTTGCGTCCTATGCGTTCTTTGCGGCTGAAAATCACTTCACTTTCCGGCGGATGATGATGCGGGAGTACGGACATTTGTACTCGCCGTTCACCTTGAAAGCTACGTCGGTTCTGCCTCGATGGTTCTTGCCGACGCCGATTAGTTTCGCCAAGTCCCCGCATCCAAGGCCGACAATCTCGAACTGGTCTGGGTTGTATTTGTCGAGAAAGGTGTCAGGCACGCCCATCATGCCGTCCCAGTCACATGGGATGTCCGCGACTTGCCCGACATCTATAGCGTCAAAGTTCATGTATGTCGGATACTCTTCTGGCGTATAGTTGCGGAAAAGGATCAACTCTTCATGGCGTTTTTTGTGATCAAGGTTAGTGAACCAAATGGATGGTACGTTGATTAGTTTTTTACCTTCTACAATCTTTTCTGTTTTTCCTTCATACTCGGATCTAAACCACATCCCTCCAGAGAAACCTCGGCATCCTGTCCACAACTTGTTGTCTTTTATCAGAGTGAAGATTTCTTTGTAGTGGATCGCATTTTTATTTCCAATGACGATGAATTGCTTCCCGTACTTAATCAGTTGTGCCACATACTCACGAAATAGTGAGAAGGGCGGGTTGGTGACGACGATGTCGGCTTGCTTGAGAAGTTCTATGCACTCCGGCGAGCGGAAGTCGCCGTCACCCTCAAGCTGTCGAATGCCGATTTCCTCCGGGTCTGGTACGCGGTTGCCATTTCTATCGCCGAGGTATTCCAGCCAAATCGCCCGCTCGCAATCATGGCGGGAAAAGAGATCGCGCTCCTGGTTCTTGTAGCAAGTCGTGATGAGGCGTTTCAGTCCCAGTGCCTCAAACTGGTAGGCAAAGTAGTGGAAGAAGTTGGAGACGCGTGGATCGTCGCAGTTGCAGAGAACGGTCTTACCGCGAAAGTGTTCCTTGTAATACCGCAGTTCGTTTTCGATGTCTGAAAGCTGCGTGTAGAACTCGTCCTTTTTCGCCTTCTTTGCCGCGTTCAAATCGCTGTTTGCCATGTCCGTCTCCTGCCATGATGCGCCTGCATCACGGCAGAATGGATGGGAGCGGCATACAAAAAGAGCGCATCTTCAATCCATGCCCGCTCTGGAGGCCCTCGCACAGGCCCGTGTGCTTCGCATGGCAGAAGACGCGCCCAGTTGGGCGCGTTCTGCTGATAGAAGCACACGAGGCGCGTTCAAGCCTTGTCGTTTCACGACGACTTTTGGGAAAGGTGCGAGTTTTTCCAGAGCGGCGTCGTTAAGCAGTTACGCTTTTAGATCCAGTTGTGGTTGAAGGTCAGTCTAGGGAGTTGTGGTCTCCTGTTGGTCAATTGTCGGGAGGCG
>JAEEGG010006343.1_pt1 | contig 27769 bp, 27 predicted proteins | sample 9134161 | NCBI WGS metagenome assembly JAEEGG01 (sample SAMN16246543, study PRJNA631951) | gut metagenome | biome: gut microbiome; feature: rumen; material: CR-attached | host: Bos | place: Iran: Karaj | collected 2018-10 | reverse complement strand
CAGGCCTTTGGCGTCCAGGTCGGCGGTATCCCCGCTCTCCACCCCGGTCCCGATATCATAACGGGCGGTATAGTCGTCCCCGTCCCCCTCCGTCCGGGCGGGGGCAAAGCTGAGCGTTCCCCCCTCGCCGAAGAAGACGGAACGGTTTTCCGCTTCCGGCAGAGGCCAGTGGTCATAGAACGCCCAGTCGCTGCCCTGGGGCATGAATTGCGTCTTCAGGTAGATGGGTTTTTCCTCCATGACCCCATTGGGCACATCCTTCAGCCAATAGTCGAAGAAACGCAGCTGCTCGGCGGCCATATCGAACCCCGACTCCCCGCAGTGGTACCAGGGGCCGACGATGAGCTTTTTGGGCACCGTGAGATTCCGGAACATGATGAAGGTGTCCCGGCGGAACACGTCGAAGAGACCTCCGTGGAGATAAATGGCGGCGCCGGTCCCGTTGATCCGGTCCTTATAGGTGCTGGCGCTCACCTGGTTCCAGTAGATCCCGTCCCCCTGCTCCGACCAGAGATCCCGATAAGGGAGATTCTCAAAGGGGCCGGTCTGGGGGCCGTTATGGGCGTGCTGCCGTACCGCCTGGGTCAGGAGGACCCTGTCCTCATCCCCGTCCACGGGGACGGCGGAACTCATCTGCACCTCCAGGGGCACGTCGGGATTTCCCGCCCCGAAGCGCCGGGCGATGCCGCCCCGGACCCAGCCGTCGAACTTGTTGAAATCCGTACAGGTGATAAAGGCGCAGCGGAGATGCTCCGGCTGCCCCGCCAGGGTGGAGAGGATGGTCTGGCCCACGTAGGAGCCCCCCGCCATGCCGATCCGCCCGTTGCACCAGGGCTGCCGCCAGATCCATTCATTGATGTCCCGGCCGTCCATCTGATCATAGGGGTTGTTGGTGGCCTCCCGGATGCCGAAGGAGGCGCCGGTGCCCCGGAGCTCCGCCCCGGCCACCACATAGCCATGGCGGATGAAGTCCGCCAGGTGGCTGCCCCCCGGGCGGATCACCCCGTCCCGGCAGGAGCAGCGCCCATAGGGGGTGAACTGCCACACCACGGGCAGCGGCTCCTTCTCCTCCGCCCCGTCCAGGGCGGGCACATAGTAATCCAGGGCGAGACGGGTGCCGTCCCGCACCGGTACATACAGGCTGTGGCGGTAAAACCCGTTGTACTTGGGGAGGGTGTATCCGCTGTATACCCCCGGGGCGGAGCATTTCTCCCCGTCGGAAGGCGGCGCGGGGGGCAGGGCGCAGAAGCCCTTCTCATCCAGGGTCATGGGCACGGGCATCTCCGGTCTGGCGGGCATAGGAAAGTCTGACATATCATGACCTCCTTGGATATTCGCGGTTTTCTGTTTTATTCCAGCAGGAAGCAGGCGGTGTAGCAGATGGTGTCCTTCCCGTGGTTGTATTTCAGGCCGTTGGCGGTGCATACCTCGTTCACCACCAGGCCGCAGCCCTCCATGGAGGCGCAGAGCTTGTCCGGAAAACGGCAGGGGGCGTCGGGATAGGTGCACTTCTTGCACCGGCTGCAGCCGCCGGTACCCATGGCCATCAGGCCGGGATACTCCTTCTTCAGCTCGTCCCACAGGGCGTCGAAGTTCTTCTTGTGGTTCGCGGCGGTCTCCATCATGGTCTCCACGTCGAAGCTGTCCTCCATCTGCCCCACGGTCTGCACCAGGATCCCGCAGCGGTATCTCTCCACCCGCTCCCGCATCTCCTCCAGCGTGCCGCAGGCGGGGGGACAGGCCCAGGTCCGGTTCCACTGGCCGCAGGTGTTGGCCTCGCACATATCCCGGACTTCCGGCTTGAATTCCAGGGTCTTCATATCCAGCTCGCCCCAGGCGGTGAAACCGAAATCCTCCGCCAGCTTGCCCAGTTTTTCCATATCCGGCATCATGGTCACATCCTTTCCCCTGGATTCTATCAAGGAAATCGGCGGATTGCAAGACGGCGCCCCGGTCAGGTCGGGGAAAGGCCGTAAGCCCTTGTCCTGCCCTTGGTTATATGGTAAAATTATATATTACAAAATACGATCAAAGAAAGGATGAGCAGATTGGCCTGGTTTCAAGTGAGCTTCTTTTCCTCCGCCCTGCTGCATTCGGTGCCCGTGAACGTGCTGCTGCCGGATCGCATGGGCCGGAAGGAAGGGGAAAAATGCCGTACCCTGTACCTGCTGAACGGTTTCCGGGGGGATCATACGGACTGGCTGCTGAACACGGATGTGAACGGCTGGAGCAGACTGTACGACTGCGCCATCGTCATGCCCTCCGGGGAGAACAGCGCCTATATGGATCACGCCGTCAGCGGTACGAAATACGGGGAGTACATCGGCAAAGAGCTGGTGGACTTCACCCGGAAGAGCTTCCCCCTGTCGGACAGGCGGGAGGATACCGCCGTGGCCGGGCTGAGCATGGGTGGCTACGGCGCCCTGGTCACCGCCCTTCGGTACCCGGAGACCTTCGGGTACAGTCTGCCCCTCAGCGGAGGCTTCATGGGACCGGACACCATCCGGGACAAGGCCTCCGAAGCCCGGTTCCGGGGCATGTACGGGGATCCGGCGGACTGGGATACCAGCATCGGCAACCCGGAGTATCTGGCGAAAAAGCTGCTGGAGGAAGGAAAGCCCCTGCCCCGGCTGCACATCAGCTGCGGCTACAATGACCAGCTGGCAGCCTCCAACCGGAAGTACCACGAATTTCTGGATTCCATCGGCTTCCCCCATACCTATGAGGAGGGGCCGGGGAGCCATGAATGGGCCTTCTGGCGCTGGGGCCTCCCCAGGGCTCTGGACCTCTGCGGCTGGAAGCAGGAGCACAAGTGGGTGAATCCCATGTGGGTGGAGCTGCGGGACGAACAGTACCTGGCTCCGGAATGGAGGGATAAGTAATGGCGCTGATCCAAGCGAGCTTCATGAGCGAGTGCCTCACCCGGCAGGTGGCCTTCAACGTCATCCTGCCCACGGACCGCTTCGGTCCCACCATGCCCAAGGAGGAGCCCATCAAGGCCCTGTATCTTCTCCACGGGGTCACGGGGAGCAGCAGCTTCTGGCTCACCGCCTCCGCCCTGGGCAGCCTTTCCGCCATGCACAACCTGGCCATCATCATGCCCGACGGGGAGAACCATTTCTACACGGACGACGAGGACTGGTTCGGCTTCAAATGGGGCGAGTATGTGGGGAAGGAGCTGGTGGAGTACACCCGCAATATCTTCCCCCTGTCCCGCCGGCGGGAGGACACCCTCATCGGCGGGGTCTCCATGGGCGGCTACGGGGCCATCCTCAACGGCCTCCGGTATCCCGAGACCTTCGGCCACATCGTGGGCATCAGCAACGCGCTGGTGACCCGGGATGTTCAGCGCCGGGCGGATACGGGCTCCGACGGCTTCAGCCGGGGTTATTTCGAGAGCATCTTCGGCGACCTGGACAAGGTCTCCGGAAGCATCCACGATCCCTGGGCGGCGGCGGAGCAGCTGAGAAACAGCGGCAGGCCTCTGCCCACTATCTACCAGGCCGTGGGCACGGAGGACTTCCTCTACCCCGTGAACCAGGATTTCCGGGCCCTGATGGAAAAGCTGGCCTGGCCGGATTACACCTATGAAGAGGGACCCGGTGGCCATGTGCCGGACTTCACCCAGCCCCATCTCATGCGAGGCGTGGCCCTGGCCTGTTCGTCGTCGTAAATCTCGCGGGCATCGCTTCGGCGGATTTCGCAAGTACCGCCGAAGCTCGCATGCTCTCGATCGCTCCTCCTCTTCCCATCGAAGCGGCCGCTTCGGTCGGATCAGAGAAGGTCGGTGTGCGGAACACCGCGTTTGAACTTCCGTGAATCTGAGAAGAAAGGAAAACCCGACATTGATGGATCTGATCATTCCCGCCGATTTCTCCTCCCTGATCCCCGCAGGGGAGCAGGGGGAGCTGCGGGCCCAGCTGAACCGGGACCGGCGGGTGATGCTCCTGTCCGGCAGCCCGGTGGCGAACCAGCGCAGCGAAGTGAGCGGCGTCTCCGCCCGGGTCTGCCGGGCAGGCTCCTACGGCTTCGCCTCCGCCCCGGAGGTGAGCGGGGAGGCCCTGCGGGCCGTGCTGAAGAGCGCGGAGAACAACGCCGCCGTACTGGACCGGCACCTGAACAAGGGCAAGGCTGCCCGGAAGCCCGTCCCCCGCACCCTCGTCTCCCCCGCCGTTCAATGGGTGGACGCGGAGCAGAAGGCCTATCTGGACTATCTGCGGGAGCTGGACGGCTGGATCGCCGGTCTGCCGAATCTGGTGAGCCGCCGCCTGGTGGTCTTCTGCGACAGCACGGAGAAGCACCTCCTCACCGGGGACGGGGCGGAGGCCCATACCGCCATCCCCCGCTGCTACGTGTACGTGAACCTCACCGCCGAAACGAAGGAAGGGGCCCCCGTGGAGCTCTTCAAGGCCTTCGGCGGCTTCGGCGGCTTTGACGACTGGTTCGGGGATCCCGCGGCCCTGCGCCCGGAGGTGGAGATGCTCCACGCCCAGCTAATGGACAAGCGGGAGGGGGTCTACGCCAGGGCGGGCAAATTCACCTGCATCCTGGGGGGCGAGCTCAGCGGCATGCTGGCCCACGAGGCGGTGGGCCACACCGTGGAGGCGGACCTGGTGATCGGCGGCAGCGTCGGCGGTCCCAACCTGAACAAGGTCGTCGCCTCCCCCCTGGTGAGCATGACGGACTTCGCCAGCGAGGCCTTCGGGAAACCCGCTCCCCTTCCCGTGTACTGCGACGACGAGGGGGTGGAGGCAACGGACGTGCCCCTCATCAAGGACGGCGTCCTGGTGGGCTTCATGCATGACCGGGAATCCGCCGCACGCTTCGGCCAGGAAGCCCGGGGCAACGCCCGGGCCTACTCCTTCTCCGACGAGCCCCTTATCCGCATGCGGAACACGGCGGTGCATCCCGGGAAGGACCGGCTGGAGGACATCATCGCCTCGGTGGAGGACGGCTACTACCTCATCAACACCAATAACGGCCAGGCGGACACCACAGGGGAATTCATGTTCGGCGTCACCCTGGGCTACGAGATCAAAAAGGGAAAGCTGGGCAAAGCCATCCTGGATACCACCATCTCCGGCGTAGCCTTCGATATGCTGAAGACCGTGGACATGGTCTCCGACGAGGTGATCTGGTCCAGCTCCGGCTTCTGCGGCAAGAAGCAGCCCATGGCGGTGGGTCTGGGCGGTCCCGCCCTGCGCTGCCAGCTGACGATCGGAGGTCGATGAACATGGATAAACTGTTTCAGGCGGCTCAGGCCGCTCTTGACGCCCTCCTTGCCCTGGGGGCGGAAAAGGCCAGCGTACGGGCCGCCTCCGGGGAAACCGTGGAGCTGAACGCCCTGGGAGGGGAGTTCACCCTCATGCGCACCCTGCTGGATCAGTCCCTTTCCCTTACCGCCATCAAGGGGGGCAGGCGGGGCACCGCCAAGCTGAACCGTCTGGACGGGGACGCCATCCGCCAGGGGGCGGAGGACTGTCTGGCGGTGGCGGAGTCCGGGGATGCGGATCCCGCCTGGGATCTGGCTCCCGCTCCCGAGACCGGGGACTTCGTCTCCGGCGCCTTGACGGCTGATCCGGACCGGCTCTTCGACCGCTCGAAGGAGCTGCTGGAGGACATTGGACGGAAGTTCCCCCACGTGATCGTGGAGGAGATGATCACGGAGCACAAGACCGAAACGGAAGTCTATCTGAACTCCGTGGGCTCCCGCTTCACCAACCGGGTGGGGCGCTATGGGGTGGATCTGATGTTCTCCGGCCACCAGGGGGATACGGCCACCAGCTTCTTTGGTTCCTCCGTCTCCGTTCCGGATCTGGAAAAGCCCTTCCTGGAGCTGGGGACCCTGGCAAACGACCTGGAGGCTGCGGAGCGCAGCCTCGTTTCCGAGACCACACAGGGCTCCCGTATGGGAGACATCCTGGTACACCCGGACCTGCTGGCGGAATTCCTGGAGGTGGCGGGAGAGCTGTTCTGCGGGGACAGCGCCCTGATCGACGGGACCAGCCTCTGGAAGGACAAGCTGGGGCAACCGGTCGCGGATCCGGCCCTGACGGTATACGTCAAGCCCCTGGACGAACGCATCTGCGGCGGGGAGCGGTACACCGGGGAAGGCTTCGCCGCACAGGATTATACCTGGCTGGAGGGCGGCGTATTGAAGAGCTTCATGCTCAGCCTCTACGGCGCCAACCGCACCGGCCTGCCCCGGGCGCTGAATACGGACGGCGCCCTGGTGATGGCTCCGGGTACGAAAACGAAGGAGGCGCTCATCGCGGGCATTGCGGACGGGCTCCTGGTGGGCCGCTTCTCCGGAGGCGAGCCCAGCCCCAACGGCGACTTCTCCGGCGTGGCCAAGAACAGCTTCCTGATCCAGGACGGCAAGCTGGGCTGCGCCGTGAACGAGACCATGATCTCCGGCAACCTGGCGGACATGCTGAAAAACATCGGCGGCATCTCCGCGGAGCTGGTCTGCTCCGGCAGCTATGCGCTGCCCTGGGTGGTGTTCCGGAACGTGGTCATATCCGGGAGCTGAGCCATGGCCAGAGATATGACCACAGGCCGGGAGGGAAAACATATCCTGGCCTTCGCCCTGCCCATCATGGGCGGGCTTGTGCTGCAGCAGCTCTACAACACCGTGGACAGCGTGGTGGTGGGCCAGAAGCTGGGGGATATCGCCCTGGGGGCGGTGGGCACCTGCTCCGCTCTCACCATGTTCGCCGTGTCCTTCGCCGTGGGCCTCACCAATGGCTCCAGCGTCATCTTCGCCCAGCTCTTCGGGGCAAAGCAGATGGATAAGTTCCGGCGGAACCTGTCCACCGCCTTCGTTCTTCTGGCGGCCCTGGGCCTTCTGATCTCCATCCTGGGCTTCTGCTTTGCCCGGCCTCTGCTGAAGGCTCTGGCGGCTCCGGACGCCATTCTGGATATGGCCTCCGGCTATTTCCGCATCTACTGTCTGGGCCTGGTGTTCCAGTTCGTGTACAACGTGGCCGCAGGGGCCCTGCGCAGCGTGGGGGACAGCAAGGCCACCCTCTACTTCCTCTGCATCTCCAGCGTGGTGAACATCGTGCTGGACCTGGTGTTCGTCATCGTTTTCCACTGGGGGGTGGAGGGCACCGCCATCGCCACCGTCATCGCCCAGGGGGTGAGCGCCCTGGTGAGCCTCTTCTATATGCACCGGAAGTATGAATTTTTCCGCTACGCCAGGGGGGAATTTGCCTTTGATCCCTCCTGCTGCGGGCAGATCCTGAAGCTGGGCGTCCCCACCATGGTGCAGATGTGCATCGTCTCCGGGGGCAACGTCCTGATCCAGCGGGTGGTGAACGACCTGGGCACCGTGGCTCTGGCGGCCAACACCGCCGCCGCCCGCATCGAAAACTATATGTTCATCCCGGTGCAGAGCATGAACAACGGCCTGGCCACCTTCACGGGGCAGAACGTGGGGGCCGGGAAGTATGACCGGGTGCTGGGGGGCAGGCGGCAGGCCCGCTACATCATCGTCCCCACAGCGCTCCTCATCTCCCTCCTCCTCTGGGTCTTTGCCAAACCCCTCATCGGCCTCTTCGGGGTGACGGGAGAAGCCCTGACCCTGGGCATCCAGCATCTGCGCTTCATCGCCCCCTTCTTCGTCATCTTTGCCCTGTACATGTCCACCGCGGGCGTGCTCACGGGCTCCGGGGACGTGCTGGCCGCCGCCTGCGTGACCCTCTCGGTGCTGGGCGTGCGGGTGGCCGCCACCTATATCTTCAACTACGGCTTCCACCTGGGCTTCCCCTCCCTGTACTACGCCAATCCCATTGGCTGGGCCTTCGGCTTCATCGTGGTGTGGCTGCGCTTCCGCACGGGCATCTGGAAGACCAAGGCGGTGGTGAAGCGGGGTAAGCCCGCATGACTCCCCGGGAGCTGACAGCCTACCGGCTGGACCGCATCACGGCGGTCATGGAGCAGCTGGTCACCGAGACTCGCCTCCCGGCGGTGCTGGACCTGCTGACGGTCCTGACCCGGGAGCTGGTGAAGTGCGACCGGGTGAGCTTCTGGTTCTGGGACAAGCCCGCCGGGAAGCTCTGGACCCTGGCGGCCTCCTCCTCCGGCCGGCTCACCCTGCCGGATACTTACGGGCTGGTGGCGGAGACCGTCCGCTCCGGTCAGGTGCAGCGCATCGACGACGTTTACGCCGACCGGCGCTTCAATCCGGCGGTGGACCGGCAGACCGGCTACCGCACCCGCTCCCTGCTGACCGTGCCCCTGCTGAACAGCCGCAGCGAGGTGATCGGCGCATACCAGTGCATCAACCGGCTGACGGAGGACGGGAAGCCCGCCCTGTTCACGGAGGAGGACGTCCGGCTCCTCAGCGTGGTCTCCGCCTTTGCGGGCAAGAGCCTGGAGAGCTACGGCCTCCTGGCGGAACGGGAGGCCATGGAGGCGGAGCTGGACGTGGCGGGAGAGATCCAGCGGGATATCCTGCCGGAGCTGGCTCCCCTGGAACGGGGCCGGCCCTTCACCCTGGACGCCCTGGTCCGCCCTGCCCGCACCATGGGCGGGGACTTCTTCGACGCCTACCTTCTCCCGGACGGACGTCTGGCCTTCACCGTGGCGGACGTTTCCGACAAGGGGATCAGCGCCGCCCTGTTCATGATGAACGCCAAGGCGGTGCTGAAGGAGCGGGCCCTGAATCTGGGGGGCAGCCCCGGAGAGATCCTGACCTATGCCGGGAACCGGCTCCGGGAGGAGAACGCCATGGGGCTGTTCGTCACCGTATGGATGGGCTGCCTGGACCCGGAGACGGGAACGCTGGAATACGCCAGCGCGGGGCATGAGGACCCCATCCTGCTCCGGAAGGGCAGGACCCGTCTGCTGGAGCCGGCGGAACGGAAGCTGCCCCTGGGACTGATGGCGGAGATCCGTTACCCCACCAGCCGGGTCTCTCTCCGTCCCGGGGATACCCTGCTCCAGTATACGGACGGGGCGCCGGACGCCGCCTCTCCCCTGGACGAGGCCTTCGGCCTGGACCGGCTCCGGCGGACCTTCCGGAAGCTGGCCGCCCGCCGGGTGGAGGATCTGCCCCTGCGGCTCATGACGGAGCTGCTGACCTTTTCCGGAAACCGGCCGCAATACGACGATATCTGTCTCATGGTCCTGCACATGCGGGACGGAAAGGAGCTGGCATAAATGGAGAAAAAACGGATCATCCGGGTCACGGGCACGGGGCTCCTGCGCCTGAAGCCGGACCTGTGCTGCGTGAATCTGAACCTCAGCGGCGTGGAGAAGGACTACGCCGCCGCCCTGGAGCGGGCCGCGAAGGATTCCGCCGCCCTGGGGGCGGCCATCGCCTCCCTGGGCTTTGCCCGGGAGGACCTGAAGACCCTGGACTTTGCCGTGGACGCGGAGTATGAATCCGTGCAGGACGACAAGGGCCGCTGGCGGCAGGAATTCAAGGGCTACCGCTTCCGCCAGAGCCTGAAGCTGGAGTTCCCGGTGGACAACGTCCTTCTGGGCCGGACCCTGGCCGCCCTGGCCGCCGCGCCGGTGGACCCGGAGTTCCATCTGAGCTACGGACTGCGGGACCGGGAGGCCGCCAAGGCCGACCTCATCGAGGCCGCGGTGGCGGACGCTCTGCGGAAGGCGGAAAAGCTGGCCGCCGCCGCGGGGGTGAAGCTGGGGGCTCTCCTGCGCATGGATTACGCCATGGCGGAGCCCATGCTGGAGACCCGTCCCATGGCCAAGGCCATGCTCCGCGGCACCAACGACGCGGCGGTGGAGAGCTTCGCCATGGACATCAGCCCGGAGGATATCCGGGCGGAGGATACGGTCACCATCACCTGGGAGATGAATTGACAAGGGAAGATACGGTTCCCTTTCCGCGGCAATCTTTTTCCGGGCTCATGCTTCGCCGCACGCCCCTCGTCAGGCGCTTCGCGCCAGCTGTCTCGCTGCGGCTCGGTCAGGCGCGGCTCTGACGTGCCACAGGCACGTCATTTACTCACGCCCCTGCTTCACAGCCCCCAGGGGAAGCCGGGATCCCGGCCGCTGCACCGAACCTTTTCATTGCCGGTTCTCTCCTTCGTCCCCGCCGCGCGGTCTGGCTTCCCTGGGGGGAAGCTGTCAGCCGCCGTCTCACGCAAGGCGGATGACTGATGAGGGGCAGATCACGGCCGGACTTACATAAAGTCTGACATCCTGCGGATGCTGCGGACGCCATTCATATCCCGCCCGGGACAAATTCATTCCCCGAGTCTCTGTCCTAGATAAAAGGTGACAGCAATTAATGTGAATGAATATACATGTTTAATATTTCTCTTGCTGATAATGAAGAAACAGAAAGAAAGCAAAACAAATCGGGATTTGTTGGAGGGACGTATGGAGTTTTCAATGATTGGTTTTCTTCTGAACTAAACTACTTTAGCAGTAGCAGCAGTTGCCTTGATTGCAGATGTAGTATTTCTCTTTGTCGCCAGGAAAAAGATTACGCCGACCATGAAGGCTTTGCTTACCGTGCTGTTGATTGTTCTCGTTATCTATTTTGTGTTTGTTTTATGGGTTATCTTTGCTTCAGGGAATACGCATCCAATTGCAGACCCATACCGCTGCAATAACAAATTCCCGTTTGTCCAAATCTCTGAAACCCATTGATTTTCCATGCATTTCCCGCTGGTCTGCTGCCATAAAAAGCTCCGTTTTCCCTTGTTTTTGCCCTTGTGGGGCAAAACAAGAGGAAATTACTTTCTGATAGCCTGTTGCGCATAAAGCCTCGCCGCCTGAGAGCGAAATACGCCCCTTGCACAAACCTGACAGTTTATGCAAGGGGCATTTCATCTGTGTCCACCGGGATATGGAGGCAGAGGCCAAGCGCCGGAACGATGCACGGCGGCAGTAGACACGGCCTCGCAGCCACGATCATGACAGAGGACGCTAAGACAGAAAAAACACCGCAGGGAGGTCCTGCGGTGCGTACATAGAAACGTCCTGCAAGCCGCAAAATACAAGCCAATATACTTTTCGTACGAATCTGGAAGGCAAAAATACTTTTCTTGCGTTATTATAAGTGAAAGCTTTCAAAACCACGGAGGTGATGGCACAATGCCGAAAGTCATCAATCTTGATGACAGGCTGATTGAGGCCATGCAGGACGGCGATGAATCCGCGCTCGGTACAGTGATCCAACGTTACACGGCATATGTCGGAGCAATCGTCTGGAATATTGTCGGCGGTAGGTTGAACGAGGACGACACAAAGGAAATTGTATCGGATGTCTTTTATACGCTTTGGAAGAACAGTGCAAAAGTTCGTAAGGGCAAGCTGAAAGCATATTTAAGCAGCATATCCCGCACCCGGGCCCTGGATGCTCTGCGGCGATCAAAGCAAGAAATCTCAATCGAAGAGGATGACATTGAGATCCCGGTATCAGGGCCAGAAGATGAGGTTGTTCACGCTGAATTGTATGCAGCTCTCCGAGAGGCCCTGAATGCTTTGCCGGAACCTGACCGAACAATATTTATCAGACACTATTACTGTTATCAAAAGACAAATGTGATCGCTGAACAGTTGGGGATGAATACCAAAACCGTCCAGACAAAGCTCTGCCGTGGCCGCGAAACCCTGCGCAGAGTACTGACTGAAGGAGGCTATTTCATTGAACAAGAAAATATCTGAGCTCTTTGATTATGGCGATGAAATAGTCGTCAACGATGAGATCGGCATGATGTTCGATCCCGCAGAAATCAAGGAGTTGACTATGAAAAGGATTCACGAAGATCGCCCCGCAGAGGCTGCGCCTCATACGCGTAATCGCATGCGCCGATTGATAGGCATCGCGGTCGCTGCTTGTCTGGTTCTCGCGCTTGCCATGACAGCGTCTGCGCTCATCAACAGATGGAGCGGGTATGCGGACGCCGAAGGATTGACGCAGGCAGAGATCAAAAACATGCTGCAGCAATACTCTTCCTTGGTGTCCTGCCAGCTGATTGAGCCGGATGGTACGGTCCACTATCTCGACAATCAGGGCAACGAATTGATGGTGTTAAATGCCGAGGATGCTGCGAGGTATGACGCTGAGATTCGACAGGCACGGGAGCAAGCTGTCCGAGAAAGCACGGATCTGATCGACATCGACAGTTTTGGAGCCATTCCAAACGGGATTACGGTGGTTCCTGTATCAAAGGACGGAACGTTCCATAACTTCATGCTCGGGAACGGATATATGGTTCTGCTCTGTGCTGAGGAGGAAAAGCCATATCGGCTTCACGAAGGAGATACGGTCACGATCCGGTTGCGGTCAAATGATGAATGCGTCATGTCCTTCGCAGTTTCACAGGACGGCAAGGTAATAGATCATACGGCTATGAAAGCACAGGATCACCATTTTTCTTTTGTCGTGCCTGATGACGGAGAATACTGTTTTCTGCTTATGTATAGCAGCGTAGATGCAAGCAGTTTTACAGACTGCTCCCTTATCATCGAGGAATGAAAACCACTAAATCAAGGCTAATGCGGCTTTCTTATACAAGGGCATGAAACAACAATTGTCTTTTGAGAGAGGCGGCGGGGATCGCTCTCCGCTTATCTAGGACAGAGACTTCCCCGAAACGGAAAATTTTCGTTTCGGGGAAAATTTCTCTTGACATTGACGCGGCGTCAAATTGTACGCTGGGAGCAGAAAGGGGGCAGTTTTCATGAAAAAGAAGAATCGCACCCGGCTCCTTCGGGTGCTGACGCCCATCCTGGGCCTGGCCCTGGTATTTGCCGCCCTGGGGCTGTACCGGGAACACAGCCGTCCCCTCCCGGAGACCCTGGAAGAATACTACCGCCGCCTGTACCCCAACCAGCTGTACGCAGGCCCCGACCTGGACAAGGTGATTTACGATTACCCTCAGCTCCTGGAAACCGCCAAAGCGGTGCTCATCGTCACCCCGGAGGAAGACCTTACCCAGACGGGGACGGGCTTCAGCGAGGACAAGTCCTACGCCGGAACGAACCCACGTCTGAAATACAACTTCTACAGGCCCCGCACCTGGCGCTGGGTGAAGGTGCTGCAGGTCATCAAGGGGACGGAGGAGCCGGGGGACCGGATCGGTTTTAATGAGCGCTGCGTGCTGGTGGGAGGCATCGACCGGCTCCTGGTGAGGGAATGTGAGTCCTGGCCCATGGTGAAGGGCTGCGTCTACCTGGTCTTCCTGGACCGGGACCCTGCGGAGGGGGGTATCTCCGTGCTGGCCATGCCCGTGGGCTATGGAAACGGCTGGTTCGACCTCACCCACCTGGGGCTGAACGACCCCCTGTACCTCCATGTCCTGTATGCCGCCCTCCGGGACCTGGGCCTGGCGGACAGGGACAGCGTCATCACCCACAGCGTCACCACCCCCTGGACGGATCGGCGCTTCCCCCTGTAAGGCCGGTATGCGGAATAGTCGGGGGAAGCTCCGTATATCTCCTTCCGGCTGCAGGAATAAACAGAAACGGGAGTCAAGGGGCAATCCCCTCGACTCCTTTACTATACAGCGAATATCTTTTTCCCATCCGTTTCTTCCCGCGTTTCTGCGCTCCGTTTCTCCCCTACGCCCAGAGCGTCCGCGTATACGGAGGCGGTGAGCTGGCCCATTTCGATATTCGTGACCGTCCGGCCTGCGTTCAGCCTTTCCCGGATCTCCTGCGCATACCGGTATGCCTCCGTGTTATGGTCTGCCAGCAGGCCGAGGCTGATATAGTCCTCATAGCTGCCGGTGTCGAAGACCTCCTGCCCCATGCGGTTGAACTGTACTGCGTTGTATCCGCTTTTCGCCCCGGACAGGAACAGGCCGGAGAGGAACACGCCCAGGATATCCAATCCCAGCTCCTTCCCCCGGTCCCCAAGGGCGGAGAGCAGGGCCTTGATGTGTCTGCTGCCATCGTCCGGCAGTTTTTCCTCATTTGCTGCAAGGGCACCTTCCCCTTCCACCCGAAACCGGAAACCATGCGGCGCATAGAGCAGTGGTTGTCCGTTTCTATGAGCATAACGGGAGCCAAGGGGCAATCCCCTCGGCTCCCGTGTTCTGCAGCAAATATCTCATTTTCTTGAGTAATGCAGGTCAGAAGGATCTGTCGATATCATCTACGATCTCATACTTCCCCTTTGCTTTTTCTTTCAATTCCTTGACCGCCTCCTGCCAATCAGCAAGAAACTCAGCTTTCTCTGCTTCAGTTTTAAACCCGATATAATCAAACACGTGTTCATCGTTGATAAACAGAGCATCGTAACGGTCTTGAAGATCGGTAAACCTTGCATCCAGTTCACGGTCATTCCGCAACTCTTCGGGAAGCAGCGTATCCTCAACAAATCCTTCTTCATCATACAGCCATACGGGGTAGCACCCATACTCCAGCATAAGACGCAATTTTCTAATCATCATTATCTTCCTCTCCCACGCAAATTTGCGCCGACGATATAGCCGTTTGAACCAACAGATACTGCAATCTTGTATTTTGTACCATGATATTCAAATTCATATATCGCTCGTCCTGTTCCGTTTCCCTGATATCCAATGATTTTTCCTTTAGCTACTGCGGTCAGAACGAAATTGGGAATGTTGTGTGAAGTTATACCTGCTGCATTCAATTCCTTTTCATGTCTGTCCAAAATATGTGTGAGACCGCTCGGTTTTTCGCCCAAATTCCCTTTTTCCAACCAAACTATCTGTCCAGATAAATCTCTTGTGATTCCCAAGACTTCATCTGGACTAATCTTATCCCCGCGAGCCTGAACTTCTGCGATGAGCGCACGGCTCGCTGCACTTGTAACCGGAGGAATATCATCATGGGTCTCCACTTTATCCCCTGGATCCTCGTCTGTCAATACTTCTTGCCCTGCAGGTTCATCCAGGCCAAACTCCTCCGCTAATTCCCGCCGGAAGTCATCATTTTCCTCCTCATCGAACACCCGATCCCATATCTCTTCATCCGGCTCTTCCTGTGTTCCTTCGGTCCGTTTCTCCCCCACGCCCAGGGCGTCCGCGTATACGGCGGCGGTGAGCTGGCCCATTTCGATGTTGCTGACCGGCCGGCCTCTATTCAGCTTTGCCCGGATCTCCTCCGCATATTGGTATGCCTCTGAGTCGTGGTCCGCCAGCAGGCCCAGGCTGATGTAATCCTGAAAGCTGCCGGTGTCGAACGCCTCCTGCCCCATGCGGTTGAATTGTACGGCGTTATACCCGCTCTTCGCCCCGGACAGGAACAGCCCGGAGAGGAAGCCCCCCAGGGTATCCAGCCCCAGCTCCTTCCCCCGGTCCCCCAGGGCGGAGATCAGGGCTTTGGTATGATCCAGGCCGTTTTCCTCACAGAAAAACCGGGACGGTTCTGATTCCCCATTTGGAAGTTATCAGAACCGCCCCGAAATGTATTTTGCTGTTATGATTGTGGAAACGGAAACCGTCCCAGATTCTCAGGAAGTGTCAGGAAAACCGTCCCCTTGACACCCTACCAACCTCTAACCCCACATCAGCATCATTTCATTTCTCAATGTGCCCTGTTCGTAACGCTCTAATAGGTATCTTTCCGCATGCTTAATATGGCCATCGCACCATTCGTAGCCATGCGGCATCTCAACGCTCTCGCCATTCCCGTCCATATCCACGCAAATGCGTATGGGCTCTTTGCAATCCTCAACATATCCAATACAGACAATATGGTCATTTTCTACTCTTACGTTTTTTAGTCTTACCATAGTACTCTTCTACCTCCTTCTTATAGTTATAAACGCCAGATGTGATAATATGTGCCTCATCCTGAGGCATGCCGTCTTTTACCAATTTGCTCTCCATGAGTTCATGCTGAATTAGCGTTATATCATGGGGCTGAATATTCTTCCCATCAATCAGCCGTTGCCAGGATTCTGCCATTTCATAGCTTGGAGAAAACCGCATAGGTTCTTCTTCTCCCAAATCGTGTTCTTCGCTGAACACATAGGATTTTATTCTTTCGATATCGGCTAGTGAAAAACCGGTGTTGTTTGCAATTCTCTCCGCATCTGTGGTCATTTTCCGAACCGATTCATAGTACTGTTTAGCGTGTTTATCAGCGGCTTTGCTGTATGGATCAAGCGCGCCGCTTGATCCTCTTGATTGAATTGTACTCTCCAGCGGTTCATCGGTCAATATACCCTCAGATACAGCGCCTTTTTCCGGTAGTCCCAGTGCTTCCGTCAGGTCTCTCTGAAACGCATCTTCCTCATCAAGCGTCTCGTCCCAGAGGGAAATATCCGGCTCTTTGAGCTTCCTTTCGGGCTGCGTTTCCCCCACGCCCAGGGCATCCGCATACACGGCGGCGGTGAGCTGTCCCATTTCGATGTTGGTGACCGTCCGGCCTGCGTTCAGCTTTTCCCGGATCTCCTGCGCATACCGGTATGCCTCCGAGTCGTGGTCCGCCAGCAGGCCGAGGCTGATATAGTCCCCATAGCTGCCGGTATCGAAGGCCTCCTGCCCCATGCGGTTGAACTGTACTGCGTTATAGCCGCTTTTCGCTCCGGACAGGAACAGGCCGGAGAGGAACCCGCCCAGGATATCCAGCCCCAGCTCCTTCCCCCGGTCCCCCAGCGCGGAAAGCAGGGCCTTGGTCCGGTCCAGGCCGTTTTCCTCATACACGGCGACCAGCTGTTTGAATTCGCTTTCTGTCGTCCCCGTCGCCAGGTCGTACAGATCGTCTATGATCCAGTTCAGCAGATCGGAGGCCCCCTCTTCCGCAGCCTCCGCTCCGGCGTTCCGCAGGATGAACCGCCGGAAGCCTGCCTTTCCCAGGCTGCGTACGCCGGTCTTGAACAGGGCGTCGAAACCGATGTGCTCCGTCAGCGCCTCAATCAAACCCGCCGCCGTCCCGGTAATGAAGCTGCGCTCGTCGGACAGTCCCCGCTCCTTGGCAGCCAGGACGCTGTCTGCGGCGGCCTCCGTCCCCATGACTGCCAGGGCCAGAGGTTCCATTCCGCCGGTTACGGCGGAGGTATACAGGAAGTCCCCCATGGACAGGGCCAGATTATAGGCATAGGAGCCGGCCTTGCCCCATTTCCCGCTGTTCTCGATTTCCCGGCTCACCGCGCCCCGGATGGCGTTGGCGGTATAGCTCCCCCGGTTGTACCCGGCGTTGGGGTCCAGCTTCTCTCCGCTGAGGACCTTCTCCGCCTGCTGCGCATAGGAGAAAACGCTCAGGGGCTTGGTCAGGGTACTGAATACCGACATGTTGACCGGGTGTTTCTCCGCCTCCTCCGCCCAGTACGTTTCCTCCTTCTTCCGCTGGCGGGCGTTCAGCTCCCCCTGCAGATCGCTCAGGAACCGATCCGCCGCATCCTTCCCCCGGGTAAAGTGGATGTAGTTGTATACCCCCTTCTCGGTCTCAGTGAGATTCAGCAGAAACCGGCTGTCCGTTCCCATCAGGGTCCTGCCGGTGACGCTCTCATTGGAGAACTGTTTGTTGACGGCGTCCGTGTTGCCGTTGATGTACTCGTATACCGGATCGTCATAGCCGGTCTCCAGCCATTGGCCGAGCAGCGCTTCCTGCCATGTCATTCCTTTTTTCCGCTTCCCGTGGGCACATACGCGCTTTTTCCCGAATAATCGGCCGTTTTCGTTATGCCCCGATAGGCATCGGGCAGCTTCGATTCCGGTTCGCCGAAGGTCCCGCTCTTGTGGCTGCTCACTCCTGCGTCGTTTCTCCCGATCTCCCCCGGGTCGCCCGGTCCGGCGCTTTCCGGCTGCGGCGGACTCTCCATCGCCGCCCGGAGCCGCCTGCTCCCGGACAGGCCGGAGGGACGGCCTCCCCCGTCCCCCGCGCCTTCATTGTTCAATACTCTCGTGGGCTCCGTCCCTCGGACGTCCCACGTGGCTGCCCGGAGCCGCATCAGTCCGACCGTCCTCATCCGTTCACCATCCCAACTGGTCCATCATCACATCGATCTCGTATTCATGGATGGTCCCGGCTTCATAGGCCCGGCGCATGGCTGCCAGGGCCTCTTCTTTTTTCTGCCGGTCCGCCAGGTCCCGCACGGTCCGCCACACCCCGGAGAACCCCGCGCTCATGGGGCTGCCGTTCCGGTGGACCACTCCGTCCAGGTTGGCGACCCCGTCCTCCAGCCCCCGGCTCACGTACTTCTGCCGCAGGGCTTCGTATTCTTCCCGGGTGATCCGCTCATCCCGGAGCTCCGCGTCCAGCTCCACCAGGAGCTGGTTCCAGGGCCGCCCCTGAGCCTGCATGTCCGCCAGCACCCGGTCCATGACCGCATACTCGCTCTCCGGATCCCCTTCGTCGGGGATGCCGCCGGGTTCAACCAGCCCGGCGCTTTGAAGGATTCGCAGGGTCAGGTCGGACCGGTCCCCGTTCAGATAGGCCTTGTACGCTGCGTTCACCGTGGAGGTGGAATAGGTCTCGCCTCCGCTGCCGGAGCCTTTCCCGCCGCCGGAATACTTCCCGCTCCCGGTGACGGTCGGCGTATTGTTGCTGTAGGTGAAGACCTTTCCGTTCTTCGTGGTGATGGTAATCCCGCCGTACTCGTCCTTGCGCCAGATGCTGCCGTCGCTTCCGGTCATGGCGGTGGGATTGCCAGGCGTGCCGTTGGGCGCGTTCTTCACGAAGTACAGCGCATCCTGCGTGTTGAACTTGTACATGCTGCCGTCGGAGGCGTAGGCCACCTCCTTCGGGTTCGCGCTGCTGGTATCGATCCCCAGACCGCTCAGCCCGGAGTAGTCGCCGTACTTGGCCCCCAGCTGCGCCATGGACAGCTCCATCTCTTTTGCGTCCTGCTCGTCGCTTACCTGGTCCCGCATCACCTTGTACGCCCATTCCCTTTCCTTCTGGCTCAGCTGGTCGCCGTATTCGGTGAGGTACTGGTTCCATTCGCGCCATTTCCAGCCCTGGCTGTCCGCGTACTCCAGGAGCTTCTGCGCCCACTCCCGGTCCACCCGAGCGTCTTCGACGGTGTCCCGGTACTGCTTATAGGCCATTTCGTTCTCGTAGTTGGCCTGATTGACCGAGTCAATGTACCGATTGTACTCGTCCTTGGACATATCCATTCCCAGCTTCTGATTGTCCCTTGCTGCGCCGTAGGCAAAGTCTCTGCTTTTGTTGAACTGATCCACCTCATCCAGGTACTGCTTATACCGGGTTTTCCAGTCGCTTCTCTCGTTGTTGATGGAATCCTGCGCCGCACCATACGCAAACTCTCTGTTTTTGTTGAACTGGTCTACATCATTCAGGTACTGTGTGTACTGAGTATTGTAATCACTTCTGCTATTGGCAATGGCGTCCTGTGCGGCGCCGTAAGCAAAGTCTTTATTCTTATTGAACTGGTCAACGTCGTTCAGATACTGGTTGTAATCCTGCTGGCCATACAGATTGTACGCGTTGGCAAGGTTCAGGTTCTGATTCTGACTGTCGAGCCAGCGTCCGTACTCGGTGATGTCCGCATTCCCGTAGGCTTCGCTCAGGCCCAGCTGCTTTTTATACTCGTCCAGATACCGGTTGTAGGCGTCCTGATAAAGCTGCGGCAGCTTGTCGGAGAGCTGGGATGCGTAGTAATTCCCGGCCTGGCTCGCCGCGGAAACCGCAGCGGTGGAAGGGATTCCGCCCGTCATGGCGGCATATCTGCCCATAGTATCCTCTGTGGCACGCTGGCCTTCCCGCCGGTACTGCTTCTGGTACGCCTGCCACACGGGATCCGTGTCGGGATTATAATCCCACTTCGTGTTCGCCGCGTTCTGCAGGTATTCGTCCCGCAGTGCCTGATACGGCGAGCCGCCCCACTTTTCCGTGTAGGCTTCGATTGCGGCGTCCCGGCGTTCCTTGTAGGGATCACCGGCATACTCCGGAGCCTGTGCGTTTCCCCAGTCTTCCAGGTATTTCATGTAGTCCGGGTTTTTCGTATAATCGAACGCCCCGCCGGTCCACTCCGGAGCCTGTGCGTTTCCCCAGTCAGACAGATATTTCATATAGTCGGGGTTTTTCGTGTAGTCAAACTCCCCGCCGGTCCATTCCGGCGCTGCGGAGCCCCCATACGCTTCCAGATACGCCAGCCAGTAGGGGTCGCTGTCGGGATCATACGCCTCCGGTGCGGCGAGGCTCGGCGCATTGCCGCCGCCGCCATACCGGGCGTACCACTCGTCAAAGCTCAGGGGCTGGGTCTGCGTCGGGACGTATGCCCCCGCGCCTCCGCTGGAGTAGGTGCTTCTGCCGGTGGGCGTGCCCCCCGCGTCCGCCTGGTTGACCGCCTCCTGGTAGATCGTGTTTCCGCCGGAGCTTGCCGCGGCCTGCTGCTGATTGAGCGTCTGCTGTGTCGCCGCGATCGCCGCCGGGTCGGCATTGGGATTCGCCTGCAGCTCCGCCAGCCGCTGCTGATTCCCCTGCGGGGTGTTCAGCGCCGGATTGGTGAACGCCCCGGCCTTGCTCATGTTGTCCAGAGTTTCAGCCGGAGTCCAGCCCTGCTGTGCTCCCCAGGCCGTCCAGGTGGTTGCACTGACGTCTTTCGGATCGGTCCCGTTTTCCTGGAACCACCTTCCGGTGAGAGTCCCGGAATTATCGTTGGCGGTGCCCCAGGTTTCCCCGTTGTCGGTCAGCGCGCCGTTCTGCCCCAGGTTCAGCACCTTGCCGTCCGGCGTGAGCCAGAGGTTTGTATGCTCATATTCCAGTCCCCGCGGCGTGAGGAGCTGATTGCCGATCACCGGCTGCATGCTGGCGTTCGCCCCGCCTGCATAGCCCTGGGCGTAGCCCCAGTACTTGCCGTCCTCGTCCCAGTAGCCGCCGAACTGGCCCTTCCCCTGCAGGCTGTTGGCCATATCGATGGCCCCCTGGGTGTTGCCGGATCGATACATCTGTGCGATCTGCTTCCAGGTGTCGGAGTTGGAGTTGTCGATCACCCAGCCGCCGTCCGAACCCATCCTGGCCATCCCGTTGAACCAGTTTGCCGGGAGCTGATAGGTGGGCTGCTGCGCCGCCGCAAGCGCCGCCTGGCGGGGCGTCTGCGCTGCGCCCATTGCCGCAGCGCCGGCAGCCATCGCTCCTTTCACAGCCCCCTGCGTCACCTTCTTGAGTACGTCTATTGCCATTTCTTCCTCCTTATGCCTGCTGCCATTCGCCGCCGTACCGCTCCACTGCGATGGAGTAGATCACCGCGTCCCCGGTGCCCGTGAGCCGCAGCTGCCAGTAGTCGCACCGCCGCAGGATCAGCGGCACCACCTCGCTGGTCTTGGCCATCTCGCTGAACTCAGCCGCTTCCTCGAATTCCCCGCCGTCGTAGGCGATCCATACCTTCATGGTTCCCGCCAGCCTGCATCGGATCAGCAGCCGCAGGACCCCCTTCTTCGATTCGCTGCCGGTCAGGACTTTCTTGAAAGCCCTGGCAGAATCCGCGAAGGTGACGCGCCAGTTCGTGGTCTTGTCCCAATCATTGTCGAATACGCCGAGCTCATAGATAACCGGATAGTTGGGCTCTTCGAGAGGGTAGTCTTTGATCATCCAGTTGTGCGAACCATCGCCGGCAAACACCGCGTCCGGGATCCCGTATGTGTCGTTGGAGAGCATGTGCCAGGTCCCGTACCTCGTATCGTAGACAAACACTCCGGTCACAGTCAGCCACGGGATATTCTCGTTCCCGTCGTAATAGAACGGCATCAGCTGGATATAATACCGGACCGTATCCGTCCCGGCTCCGGGGCTTCCCATTTGGCTCACCATACCCGGCTCGATGCCCAGAGCGCCGGAAATGATCGTCGGGTAATCTCCGCCGTTCCACTCCATCACGCCCGCGTGACTGAGGTAGTACAGCTTGCCCCGGATCTCGACCACCGTTTTGCCCGCTCCTTTTTTCACGCCCATGATGTTCTGTTTCCGCAGGGTGAGGTTTTTGGGTTCGTCACCCAGGACCTTGAATACGGCGTTCTCCTTGAAAAAGGTGGGGTACCCCTGATAGGAACAGCATCCCGTGAATTTCCCCGGCGTCCCGGTCTCCGTCGTCCAGCTGTCCGTGCTCAGCCCGTCGTATACGTTCCAGTTCAGCGGGTCGCCGAGCTTGCTGGCGTAGATGGTGTCGCCCTTGCAGCCCCACAGCCGGTTCTCGTTGACACACACAAAGTCCATGTCAGGCACCGTGCGGCTGATCGTGACGTGATCCGCGTCCGCAGGCGGCAGCAGCGTGATCTCTGTGCCGCTCGGCGTTCCGACAACAGCATAAAGAGCGATTTGAACGATCTGCGGGTACGGCGGCAGCGTAATGTATTGCAGATTGTTTCCAACCAGCTCGAGCGTAACGCCCGCCGGGACCTCCTCGCTCAGCACAAAGCCCCGATACGATTCCCCATCTGTTGAGTAATAATATGTCCCCGTCGGCAGCTTCTCGTACAGGTAACGATGCCAATAGCTCGCCGCGGTGAAGCAGTTTTCGTCGAAGCGCAGCTCGTCGCCTTCGATCTCCCGGATGATTGCAGTCTTGTTGTTCTCAGACAGTCCGCTCCCGGCGATACTCACGCCGTCGCCTACGGAGAAATAATCCGTCCAATCCACTCCGGAGCAACAGATCGTATTGCCCTTCGCCGGTACGCCGCCTATGGTCCCGTTCTTGAATACGACCGTTGAAGCGCCGGAATCAAATGCCGCTTCCATGTCGGCGATCGTTCCGGCAGCGAAGTCGTATACCCGCTTATGCTGCTTATTTCCCAAGAACGCTCCGAACAGGTACATTCCGGTTCCCAGTATGGCGTACTGGCTGGTATACTGGCCGGTATTCTGTGCATTGTCTACCAAGGGGTAGGGGTCCAACACGCCGGGCCGGGTCGGGTCATGCAGATACACCCCGTAGCCATACGGGCCCAGTTCTTTGTATTCATATCCCAGCTTGCCGTCATACACGTACGGCGCGTTCATCTCAGCCTCCGCCTGGGCTTTGGAGAACCTTGCATTCGCCAGCAGCGGAAATTCCCGGCTGCTCATGTTCACGGCTTCGATCAGTTCCCCGTCCCCGGCGTTCTCGTTCAGATTGATCCCGCCCCACTCCGTGCGGACCTCTCTGCGGAATTTGTCCCCTGCAGGGAGATTCGGCAGACTCATTCCTTCACCCCCTTCAGCAGCTTGCCGATCCTCCGGGAGAGGATCGTTGCCTCCGCCCGGAGGATGGGCTTGTCCGGCCGGACGGTCCCGTCCGGAGATCCGTTCGCGATCCCGTTCTCCATGGCACGGTCGCTGTTCTCCCGCGCCCGGTGCTTCTCATAGTCTGTGTGCTTCATGATCTTCCTCCCTTACGCATAGGCGATGACCTTGCCGCAGTTGGGATCGTCGTAGTTCCCGCTCCCTGCGTTGGCCACGCTGGTGGCGCAGCGGATCAGCTCCTGCTCGTAGTCCGGGATCTCGTTGAGCACCCAGACTCCGTTCTCCCGGTGGGCCAGGGTCTGCTCGTCCCCCAGCTCCAGCTTCGCGGCGACGATGGTCGCGGATCCGCCGGTTTTGTTCAGGTGCAGAGCGATATTGAGCTTGTTGTAATCCAGGATCGTGTCCGGTATCGTTCCGGTAACGGACCACAGTCCCGCTCCGGTGATGCTCTTGCTGATAACGTCAAGCGTCCATTGATAAACCCGGCCGCCCGCGAAAAGGCCGAATTTGGGAAAACCGTCGCTGTCGCTGGTAAACGTCCAGCCATCCAGCAGGATGGACGCGGTGACCTTTTTGCCGACCAGCGCCTCCCGGGAGTCTACGGACTGGGTGAATCCCCGCAGGGTCCCCGCCGTCGCGGCGATCTGTACTCCTCCGGCCGTCAGGGAGACGGGCAGGCTGCCTCGTCCGTACCACCCGTCGCAGCAGTAGCCCCCGGTGTAGGACGCCTGCCCCTGGGTGTTCACCGGGAAGACGCCCGCTCCCGTGCCGCCGCCGGGGAAATACCAGTTCCGCAGCAGATTGCGGTCAGCCTTCCGCTGGAGTCCGGTATGAACCCCGCCGCTTTTGACCGGGTTGCTGCTGCTGGCTGTCGGAGCGTCGTCGAAGGTCAGCGTGTCCTGCTTCCCGCTCAGTGCGGTGTCGATATCGGAGATCTCTTCCTCTATGTCGGTGATCTTCTCCTGGATCCCGGAGATCTGTCCGCTCTGTTCCCGGATCCGTCCGAGGTATTCCGTCAGGCCTCCGTCCAGGTTGTCCTCCCCCAGGTGGGTCAGCAGGAATTCCAGCTCGTCCTTCATCCGGGTCAGGTAGTCCCGCAGCTCCCGGAGCTGATTTTCCCCGTTTCCTCTCGGGTGCGGGGGGTTCTCCCCCAGGACTCTCAGCTTCGCCATCGGGCGTCCCTCCTGCCGGCATATGCGGGATCATAGTGCCACTTCTCGTCCGGGATCAGCAAACGACCGGTCAGCTTGACAGCGCCGTCATATAAATCATATCCGTCGCCGTCCCAGATTCCCGGCCCGATGGTTATGCCAAGCAGCGTTTTCCCGGCATCAGCCGTGATCATGGGCAGCGAAACCGCCCCGTTTTCACTCAGCAGCTGCCGGCTTCCGATAGTCTGATCGCTGCTGTTTACCCAGGCTTGGACCCCGCAGGTCCAATCCAGCTCGGTTCCTGTGTGGCTGCTTGCTGTGGGCGTGATCGTGTAGATGTCGCCGTTCGCGTAAGCCACAACCAAACTTGTATCCAGCGTAAGATGATCCCCGTTCTCAAAATGGTCCAGCCCCGCTACGTCGGAAATGTCGAATGAGTACCACGTGCTGCCGATTTTGTAGCAGTAGGTTTGGGCATAGCTGTAGCCTGTGAATTGATAGTGGCATCCCCACCCGGTCTCGGGCTTGCGAACCACGATCCGCCCTGCTACCACCGCGCAGCCATCAGGAATCTCCACGATGGCCAGGTCTCCAAGTTCAGGTGTGATCTGCACCTCGATGATCCTGTTCCGCAGCCTGTCCGTCACGTCGAAGTCCCCGCCGAACCACCGGTTCGCTTCGGCCCAGACCTCGTTGAACAAGGCCATGCTGTTGGCATACCGGTCGTACTCCCCGTTGGCGTAGTGGATCATGGCCTGGAGATAACGGCTGTACATCCGGTCATGCGGCGCGGGCAGGGTCAAGATCTGGTCCCCGTCTGTCAGAGGCGTGAATTCCATGGGCTGGACCAGAAAGAGCTGCGTGTATACCTTGCCCTCCGCTTCGTTCAGCCATCCGGTCTTCTGCGCGTCTGTGTAAGCGTTGGGCTCGATGCTGTCCACATAATCGATACAATCCTGTACGGTCATTTCTGCCTCCTTATTTCAGACCGGTCTTCACCGCAATGAAGGCCAGGAGCGCCGTCACGATCCAGATCAGGACCTGCTGGCTTACGCTGTCCCATTTTCGGGCCGGACGCAGCCGCAGATCCTGGAGGGTGACGGACATCTCGTTCAGCTTGGCGTCGATCTGATCCAGCCGCTGCTTCAGCAGGGCCAGGGTCACGTCTCCGTTATGCAGCCGCTCCTCCACCGCGTCCATCCGGCGTCGAAGCTCGTCCACCTCTGCCCGTGCGGTCTGTTCATTCATGGTTTTCCGCCTCCGGCAAGCCTGTGGCAATGCTGGTGAGCAGGCTCAGGATCCCCGCCAACAGGGCGGCGGACCCTACGGACAGCCAGTTCACTTCCGAAAGCAGCGCCGACGTGCCGATCACCGCGGCGGCGGCCTGTGCCAGAGTGCGCAGAGCGCGGATCAGCGCCGCCCGCCAAAAGTGGTTCATTCTTCTCCCTCCAGTCTCTGCAGGACCACCGCCAGCTCCGCTCGGGTGAGGGGCTGGTCCGGTTTCCAGGTCCCGTTCCCGTAGCCTCGCATCAGGCCTTTTTCCAGTGCCCAGCGGATGCTTTTCTCCGCCCAGTGGCCGCTGTAGTCGGTCTGTTCGTCCTTCCCGTACGCAGGGCGGCAAACGCCCACGACGTTCTCTTTGTGCCGCGCCTTCTGGGCGACGCAGCCGCCCCCGGTCTGATCTCCCTCTGCTCCCGCCGAGGTGTTCCCTTCGATGGTCCGGTACCAGCCCTCCGTCCCGTTCAGCACCTGGGTCACAAGGCCGCAGTGCTGGGTCTCCCGAGTCCCGGAGAAGTTCAGGAGCAGGATATCTCCCGGTCGGATCTCCTCCGGGCCTGCCGTCTGTCCCCGTTCCCGATACCAGCGATACAGGGCGGAACAGGAGGAGGTCTTGCCGCCCCCGTAGAAGGCGTCCTTTTCTCCCGCCTCCCGGAAACACCACCACAGGAAGATCACGCACCAGGGGACCCCGTCCCAGCCGAAGGCCCTGCCGTATTTTGTCTGATTGCTCCCGGCGGGAACTTCTTTTTCTCCCAGTTCCCTCCGGGCCGTTTCGATCACCCGCTCAAGGCTCATTTTTATTCTCCTTCCTCATGGGGGGCGGGAAGATTCCCGCCCCCTTTCCGAACCTCAGATCCCTCAGGTGGCGGACATGATGCCTGCCGCCTTCAGGGCGTCCAGCAGCGCCTTGAACTCCGCCGCTGTGGGGGCGCTCCCCGCCGCCTCGGATACCTTGGCCGCCATTTTCACGGCTCCCGCCTTGGCTGCGGTGGCCGCCGGGATCGCGGCGGTCCCGTCCATTTTCAGATCACCGGTTACCCGGAGGTTGGTGAATACGGTGTACTCCATGCCTTCCCCCTCCTCAGCTGAGATCCGTTGCCCCGCTGACGCCGGCGCAGGCGATGGCCCGCCAGTCGTGGAAGCCTGCGGTGAACCGGGCCCGGCCGCGCCAGACGTTGGCGTCGGTGTTGTCGTCGATCTTGGAGGAGACCTCCAGCTCGACCCGGTCCAGCCACACCAGGCCGCCGTACTCCTTGTTGTACCGGCTGTCCAGCAGGAGCCAGGGGGTGGTGCCGGAGGTGATGTACTGGTTCAGATAGGACCAGACGATGACGTTCCACCGGCCGAACTGATAGTTGAAGCCGTTGTTGGCGGTCTCCGGGGACTTGTCCGCGCCGATGGCGGCGAATACGGCCTTTTTCAGGCTGTGGATGTTGGGGATGACGATGGTGTCCGGAGCCACGTCCAGGATCTCGTCGTTGTCTCCCCGGGTGTTCTGCATCTTCACCTCCAGCTTGCCCAGGGCGTCCTCGCTGAAGTCGTCCGCCCAGAGGTTGCACTGGGCCGCGCCGCTGATCTTGGCGGGATGGTCGGCGGCGAAAAGGGTCTTGCCGTCGCTGGTCTTCAGATCGAAGGTGCCTCCGGCGAAGGAGGCGGAGGAATTGCCCTGGATCGCGCCGCCCAGCAGAGCCGCGCCGAATTTCTCCCGGGTGCGGTAATAGGCGGTGACGAAGGCCGCGGGCTTCTGCCGCAGGTCCATCAGCTTGCTGTCCTCAATGATCTTCCGGGAGATGGAGAAGGAATCCTTCCACTCCACCGCCTCCATGATCTTGCTGAAGCCCTCCTCCTGGCCGTCCGTGGGGTAAGCCCCGTTCTCGCCTGTGACCCGGAAGCCGTCCATGGCGGTGAGGCTGGTGAACTTTTCCCCGAAGTGCTTGCTCTTCTCCCGGGAAAACAGCTCCTTCACCACGCTCTGCTGCTCGAACTGTTCGCCCCGCTTCTCGATAAACATGCGGATGGGGGCCTGGGACTTGCCGAAGATGCTGTCGTTTACGCCGCTGGCTTCGGAAAACGTGATATTTGCCATTCTGTTCTTCCTCCTCGCTTAAGAAAACTTCACCAGGACCCGGGAGCCCGCGGCGTCCCCGTCCTTGGCCACGATCTCCGCCACGCCGCTGCTGGTGGTGCCGGTGACCTGGCAGCCGTTTGTGGCGTGGAGCGTGACCTTCGCGCCGATATTGACGCCGCTCAGGCTG
>JAEEGG010006342.1_pt1 | contig 27769 bp, 40 predicted proteins | sample 9134161 | NCBI WGS metagenome assembly JAEEGG01 (sample SAMN16246543, study PRJNA631951) | gut metagenome | biome: gut microbiome; feature: rumen; material: CR-attached | host: Bos | place: Iran: Karaj | collected 2018-10 | reverse complement strand
TATAGCAGAATCGGACAACAGCATAGGACGAGTATTAACAGCTTCTTTATCATTTTCTTTTTGTTGATTGTTAGTTCGTTTGTAATATCACGGAATATCACGGGGACGGGGAATTTGATACAAAGGTCAATACATTTCTTTTATATGAACTATGCACTATGAACTACTTCACGTATTTCCTGCCGTTTTGGATGTATACTCCTTTCTGAGGGATGCCGTGCAGTTGTCGGCCTTGCAGGTCAAAAATCGGGCTTACTTGAGTCTTGCCCTCAGGAATCTCTGAAATATTATTCGTTTCGTCTACAAACATCATCTTTGGGCCGTCATCATACTGGGAACCAGTATGGTATCCTAACAAATATGCGTGGAATGCACCGATGCGCGGGAAACTATTGGGAGTTCCCACCTGACAGTCTGGCGTGCTGTCCAGCAGAGAGGAACCTATAACGCCCATATGGTGAGCTACCCTACTCTGATAGGTTCCATAGAGTCCCCATGGATTTTCGGCGTCCATCATGTCGGGAAACAGTTGACGGCCGACCTCGGGTAGGCTTTCCTTGTCGTACTTGGTTAGGTCGATGCTGAAATCCCTCTCTGGGAAAATGACGTATGGAACGTTGGCCTGTGGCGTGGTTTCATGCACGAAGATTACAACATACTCATCGCCCTCATAATACCGATGGTCTAGGCGGTAATAACGTCCCCATGAAGGGTCGGGAGTCTCCGGCAGGATGATGGTAGCCTGTTGGTCAACCCTGAAGTCGAGCCTGTTGGTCATGACAATCTCTCCCGACGGGGCCGGCCACATAGTGCTGAAGTCTCCAGTTAAAATGAAGGGCCAGTCCACCAAATAGTCGGGATACCCGGATGCAGAGACGGTGAGACAATAGCTGCGACCGCCATGCTCCACCCTGACGTAAAATCTGCCCTCGGAATCGGTGTTGGCGGCATAAGAGAGTACGTCCGTCCCGTCAATTTCACGGAAGATGTTGACACATGCACCTTGTATGGCCTTGCCGTCCTGATCCTTTACAGTACCTGTGAAACGGGCAACCTCAGCCTTGGCCGTTATGGTGACAACGTGAAGGCCGTCTTGCTGCTCAAAAACAAGAGGCTGTTCTGCCGGAACGCCGGTGCTCTCTATCATAATGTAGGTATGCTCCTCGTTTTTGAACTTGTATGGCTCGTCAAGCGGCAAGTCCAATAGCGTGATGCTTTCCTCTCCTGAGCCTCCGTGGGGAATGGTGCAGTTTGCATCGAATAAGCATTTGGCATCATTGGAAAGACGGTTGGACAACCATACTTTCACATGGCGCGTCTGTGCCTCGCCTGGGTTGTAGCCTTTGAAGGTCAGTTTCGTAACCCACTCGTTTGAACTGATGTTTTCAAAAAGTCGGTTGAAGTCGAATTCCATTTTTGAGGTGGATTTCTCCACCGTCACATCGATGGGATACACCATGTTTCTGTTGGCTGTCTCTTGGACAGTGAACTCCCACACGGTGTACTCTTGTGCCTGCAAGGGAAGCACGCCCCAAAGCAGGAAGAATAAGAATTTCAACGTTTTCATTTTGTTGTGGTTTAAGTTGTCAATTTGTTTGGCTAACAGATTCCATAATCATAGGGGTAGAGTTTTTGAACCGTTTTCATAGTCGTGTTCATTTTAGTATTCTTTCTTTGGATCATACTGTGCCAAATTGCCTGGCATCCACCATCTTTGCAAATATACATCATTCGCACCAATCTACAATAAGAAAAACGAGAAAAATGAATTAAATTCTACCTGTTTGATAGCCATCCGTAGTTTTTAATTGTTGATGAATCTCTTTCAGTGATATACTTGTCACCTTGTCTGTGATTGTCTGATAACCTCCTCGTATGATGGCTTCATGTGGAAGTTTTTCATGTTTTCGTTGGGAGGATATGTAAGGTGAAAGTTCACTTTCTGCAGGTCCTTAATGGGTAAGAGATAATAGACCAGAAAACAATCTGAGTCCTTTTTGTCAGGTTGCTGGAAATCATATATCTCTATTGCCACCGAATCTCCTTCCTGAACCATTCCTTCATAATATTCAAACATTTTTGTGATTTCCCTGTCCGTTTCACCTGGCAATATTATATTACTACTCGGGTATTCATTCATTGGCTTATCTAAAAAGTGAAAATAATTTTCAAAAGGATTACGCTCCCAACGATAATCAAAAGAACAATCCATGTAGATGGGCTTATCCCAACAATTCTTAAATTCTATTTTGAGGTGATAGTTTTCATCCTCATAATTAGGATTGCATTTGAATGCTGATAGTATTGTGGCTATCATAGCCAGCAATATGATTGTATGATATATCTTCTTCATCTTTATGTTTTCCTATTTTGATTGTGTATCACGGGGACGGGGAATTTGATACAAAGGTCAATACATTTCTTTTCATATGCACTATGAACTATGAATTATGAACTATGCACTACTTCACGTATTTCCTGCCGTTCTGGTTATAGCCACCCTTTTGAGGTGTTCCTTTCAACCGCCGGTATCCATTGTGGGGGGATGCCCGTGCTCCCTTGTGGGCATAGGAATCAAAAACTGAAGTGAACCCAGAAAGTTGGACGGTTAAACATTATTGCTCCTTTGGAATTGAGTCCGGTACTGTACTGGACTCATTCCATTTAATCTAAGTTTTATTCTCTCGTTGTTATAATATTCAATGTATTCCATCAGGTCTTTCTTGAAGACTTCTGCTGATGTATATTTGCCAGGATAGAGCAGTTCTGACTTCATAAGGCCAAAGAAGTTCTCCATCATGGCGTTATCCAGACAATTTCCCTTTCGAGACATGCTTTGGATGATACCATGCTTTTTGAGACTGTTCTGATAGGCTGCATGCCGGTAGTGCCATCCTTGATCTGAGTGCAACACGACACCTTCCGGGAGGTCAATGTGCTCATACATCTGATTGAGCATGCTGATTACCATCTCCAGATTTGGGGCGTCTGAAATGGTGTAAGACAGTATTTCCCCATCACACATGTCGAGTATCGGTGAGAGGTAGATCTTACGTCCGCCGATTGTCATCTGGGTGACATCTGTAGTCAGTTTCTGGTAAGGCTTCTCTGCAATGAAATCCCTGTTGATAATATTTGGAGCGGTCTTGCCCACTTCGCCTTTATAAGAGCGATACCTCACCTTTCGCACCTCGCTCTTCAGCCCGAGTTCATCCATAAGCCTCTTGGTCGTCTTGTGATTTATGAGACGTCCGCTGTTGCGGAGTTCCAGCGTTATGCGCCTATATCCGTAACGGCCCTTGTGCTTGTGGAAAATGGTGTATATCATATCTTTTACTTCCTTGTATCTGTCTCGCTTACTACTATTCTTCAGATGATAGTAGAATGTACTGCGTGCCATCTGCTTGAGTTCCAACAGCAGACTGAGGTCTGCATGCTCTTTACGCCTTAGCTCTTCGATGGCTTGCGCCCAATCGCTCTGTTTCGGGCTTCTCTTTCCTCGACTAAGGCTTTCACTTTTTTTAGTAGGAGATTCTCCAGCCTTAAGCGCTCATTCTCCTTGCGAAGGCGCTCGTTCTCCTTCTCGTATTCTTCTTTAGGAAGTCGTTTAACCATATGCCCAACAGTTTGAAAATGCCTGGACTTATGAGATGCCAGGGCTTCAAAGCCATTCCTCTCAGCCAACTTAGTCCATGTACATATTGCAGACTCTGATACGTTATGCTTGACTGAGAGCTGGTACAAAGTTAACTCTCCTTCATGATATTCACGAACAATCTTGCATCTTTCTTCATAGGAAAGCTTACTTCTGCCTTTCTTCTTCGGTTTAAGACCTTCAATTCCCTTGCTTTTATATGCCTCCAACCATTCATATAGAATATGATGACCTAAATGCAACCGGTTAGATACGGAACGGGCTGTCTCACCTTGGAACACAAACGATATTGCCTCCAACTTTTCTTCTACACTAAATTCTTTCTTCATCTTGAACCGTTAAGTTGTGTCCAACTTTCTGGGTTCACTTCAAGTTTTTGATTCACTATACCATGTTCATATAAAATCATATGGAAGTCTTGAAATATTAGGTAAGTCTATGATAATCAAGACCGAATAAAAGCCCAAATTTACAAGGTACAAAATTGTATTACCCGTTGATAGATTATTTAGAATCTCTCTGTTGCATTTTATGACATTGATGAAGCGGTCGGGAATCAACAAAGTTTAAGATTTGGTTAAGATGGTTTAACCGCTTAATGGAGTCAACATTTTATGTATGAATACCAGGTGATAATGGTAAATCTCAAAAATCTTTATGAAAAATGCAAAATATATGCTATTTTTGCAAATCATACAATAACGTCACAATTTATCAACCTTAAAATATGAAATGGTTTCTACTAATTTCTATGCTTATACTGTCATATGATATAGCTATGGCAGATGATGAGTATGCATACAAAGAAGTGATAGCTCCGAATGAAGTCTATTCTGTGGGGATTGGTACTCCACTAATAGCCACGAAGCCATGCACTCATGCTGAAATGCTTTACAAATATGAATATATGAATATTTATCAAGGCGATCTGATAACGCAACTATCTTATAAAGGTTATAATCTCGGAGAGGCCTTCACACGGCATTTTGTCGTATGGATGGCAAATACACAACAGCGTGATATCAGAGACCAATACGGAATGACTCCGTCAGAATCAATGACGAAGGTTTTCGAGGGCGATTGCACCATCGCTGCCGGAGGCAGTGCCGACGAATGTATCCCCTTGTTGACCATAACTTTGGATCAACCCTTTGAATATGGCGGCTATACAATACGTGTGGTCATAGAAAGTAGTGGAGTAACTGCCGCGCAGGAAGTGTTCTTCGAACAGTACCGATTTCGTTGGCAAAGTTGCTACGCTACGGCCGAAGAATTAGGAGGATGGAGTCAGTCTGATTACGCACAGTTTCCCATCACAACTCTAACGGTTGCTACACCTGTTGTTAATCTGACTGGCGCTGTGTTCAACCAAGACAGCGTTCCCATTCCAGGTGCGACAATTCAGATGAAGAGTACAGATTGGCCAACGCCTGTCGTATATTCAGGTGTGTCAGATGATAACGGAAACTATTCGATAAGAATCGAAGAGGGGAGCCGATCTTATTTGGCAACTGTGTCGGCACCCGACTGTGCTAATTATGAAGAAACATGGTGGGGAACGCGTGTAAAGGATAAAACACAATGGAACTTCACGCTTTATGATGCCGTGGAGTACAAAGCAGGACGGCGTGCTACCATCATCATGCCGGTCACTCCAGATGCTTCATGGGGTAGATACTTCAGGTTGGACAGAATAGAGGACAGTCAACTTATATTCGAGCGCGAACTCTCGCCTCAGGCCAATGTCCCATACGTCATCTTTCCTGATAGAGACTTTTTTGTTGACTTGAGCACATTGGATCTGTCCATGCAGGCAGGAAAGACATCAATACCATGTGTTGACTTTGTTGGATCATTTATCAACTATGATTTCCCAACGACTGATAATCAAGAACTTATATTTCTCGATGAGACACAAGACGGAGGGTATGAATTATATTACGATGAATTTGGGGGATATTATATTGTCGGTGGCGGTCGCATAGCAGCTCTAAGAGCCTGTATTATAGAAGACAGATGGTATGGTAAAGATCTTGTCTTTCATGATGGCACTAGTGGCATTGCTCTCTCAAATTGTAATAAGACTACAGATGTTGGCATCTACGACCTGCAAGGTAGGCGGGTGACAAAGATGAAACATGGAATCTATATCAAGGATGGGAAAAAGATAATATTCTAATAACCTCATAGAAAAATGAATCGTTATGTAAAATTTATCATACCAGGAGTTCTTTTATTGGTATTGGGCATCTGGTTGTTTTTTTTCGCCTCACCATCAGTTTATACAGATGAGAAATTGAATGGGAAGAACACTCTTGAAGAGATAATCAATACATATGGAAACCCTGATTATTCGAAAACAATCATGTTGTCTCATGATTACCCATTATATGAATATCAAGGAGGACTTGCCGAGTATTGTCCTACGGATGGGAGTTCAAGAAAGGTTGTTGAGCTTACTTTTAAGAAGCGCAATCATCGTGTTATGAAAATCTGGTATGAGCAAAATGATGATAATACGATCACTGTTTTGGACAACCTGGAATGGGATTCTGACAAAGTTCAATTCTAAAAAGAAGAATTCCATATATAAGAAGTCCAAAAGAAAACCAAACTATTATTATGAACTGACGCCTCCATGCACATCACATGGAGGCTGTATTGTTTTATGGCACATTACCGTTGATACGAAATCTTATTTTCAACCCCGAAACACCCTCAAAATAGCATTCTTGTACCTCCATTGTACCTCGCCCCCCTAAAAAGCCCATAAACAAAGGGTAAATGATAATTCTGCACCAACGATGCATTCATCTCATAAAGAAATACAATAAAGAACACATTTTTCTCTCGCTTGTCCCACGATTTGGCACAAGATAGGGATATCTTTGCAACATGTTAGCGAATCGCGATACTTTTTGTGTCGAAATTCTCAATTACCAGATCATGAAAGCTCACACCCATAACCTATCCAATATGAAAATAAAGACTTTCATTCTTACCGTGCTTGTCCTTCTGTCAGGCTCTGCATGCAAGGCACAATACAACCAATACAACTCCTTTATGAGGAAGGCCCTGGTCATCTACAAATGCGGACCGGATGGCTACTACCATGCGACCAAGAATGTCACTCTCGACGAGGTGAAGGACGTGGAGACGCAATATGCCTACAACAAGAAGACACAGAACCTGTATGTGCTGACACCGAACAGCAACTGCGAGGTGACGCTGACCAAGGAGTATGCCAAGATCTTCAAGAAGTCGAAGAACATCAGACTGCTGAAGGATGAAGAACTGGAAACAGCCATCGAGGAACAGAACAGGATTCTCGAACAGAAATTCAAAAGGCTCAACGACCAACGCACCAGGCATCTCGAGGACTCCATCGCCAAGGCCAGGAGAGACTCCATCGAGCGTGCCCGACAAGATTCCATCGCACGGGTGCGGGAGGCTGAGCAGCTACAGACATACCGGGAGACCCATGACTGGAGAAGGGTCCCTGTCAAGGGTATCAGGCTCAAATGCGAGATCTGCGACGAGACAATCATCAATGAGGATTCCCTGTATTGCATCGGTATCAACAACGATTCCATCATATATTTCGAGTGGAAGGAAGGCAAACTCGACAACGAGTATCTCGAATGGCATATCTCCAGCCTGCCCATGGAACTGAAGACCAATCCCAGCTTCAAATATCATTTTGACGCCTACAGAGACAGCCTGACGAACATGGAGGTATCCAGCAGGACCGCGAAGGGCCTTTGTGCGATGAGTTTCTACAAATATCTCGACAAGCTCGAAAAAGAGGCCCCGTACGGCTTCTTCGAGGACTGGGGCTGGAGCAATGAGTACTCCATGGTCACGTTCCACTTCTCCTACACCAACATGAACAAGAGCACGATCAAATACATTGCTGTATATTTCAAGATAACCAACGATGTGGGTGATGTGAGGAAGACAGGCTATTTCCAGGGAACGGGTCCCGTGGAGGAATATGGCACGGGGTCATGGGAATGGGACAGCTCCCCCTATTTCGTGTCCGGAGACGCTTCCACGATGGAGTTCACGAAAGTCGTCATCACCTACACGAACGGCAAGCAGAAAGTGCTGTCGAAAAACCAGATCATGTACAATTGAACAAGTTCAACCCACAAATAAGGAGATTGTGCTGGAAAGAAATTTGGTAGAGAAGAGACTGAGCACAAGAGGCTGGGTATGCGTGGCCGATGACTTCTTTTGTAAAGCCGTACGTATAGTGAGGGATGAGTTGGGAGACCAATTCTTTGTCAAGCCCAAAGGACATGATGAGGTACGCTCTACGAGGTATTACATCAGCCCAATCGTTGATGACTGCAGCAATCGTGAGATAACTTTGGAAGAGTACTATGAGTTTTGAAAGGATGCCAAACCCAAGCCAATTCAGAACACTTCCTAATATTTCTCCCAAAAGCCTCGGTGGAGGATGACACCGTTGGTGCCACCACCATGATGGCGGCGGCGTCGGAGACGGTTCCTGTTATGATTGTCGTGTTGTCGTGTGTCGCTTGTCGCAGTTTATTGGTAAGTGTTCAGTTGCACCCCCGTCATTTTTATCATTGCCGGGTCATCGATGAGTGTGGCGTTTTTCGTGTAGAAAAAGATGCTGTTGTCCACCGTGATGTCGTGGATCATCTCCTTTGTTCCCTTGGCATAGATGGCTGTTTTAGTGTCGCGGCAGGTGATGCGGCTGATGTGGATGTCACTGAACTCTGGGATGAAGTCCTCTGCCTTAGGTTTCGTGGTGGCCGTACTGCCCACGGGGCGGTCAGCATAGGATGTCTCGAAGGTGATGGCTTCGTCCTTGATGTCGCTCATATAGATGTCGCTGATGTGGATGCCTCGGGTCTTGCCACCTCTTCCCGCTCCACTCTTGAAACGAAGGCCGGTGTCGGTGCCTGAGAAGGTGTTGTCGCGCACCACGATGTCGAACATGCCCCCGGAGAATTCCGAACCGATGACAAAACCGCCATGGGCGTGGAACACGGTGTTGCCAGTGATGAGGATATGCTCGCAGGGGCCGTGTTTCACACCTTCTTCCGCAACTCCGCCCTTGAGACAGATACCGTCGTCGCCCACATCGACGGTGCAACCAGTCACCAGTACCTCGCGGCACTGCATCAGGTCAATGCCGTCGCCGTTTTGGGCATTCCAAGGGCAGCGCACGGTGACGCCGTCGATGATAACATGGCTGCATCTCTGGGGTACGATATGGAACTTGGGCGAGTTTTGCACCGTCACCCCCTTGATGAGGATGCGCTGGCAGTCGGTCAGTCGGATGAGGTGGGTGCGCATCTTCTCTTGTCCTTCGTAGGTGGGTGCGATGTTGTCAAAGTTCTTTAGTCCGAAGGGATACCACAGACGGCCGTTGTTGACGGTGGTGCCGCCCAGGTCGGTCAGTTGCTTCCATTCCACGTCGCTCATTTTCTCCCTTTTGGCGGCACGCCACCATTTGCCGTTGCCGTCGATGATGCCCTCGCCGGTGATGCTGATATCGGTGGCCTTGCTGGCAGTGATGGCGGGAGTGGCTTTCACGTCTTTCTTGCCCGTCTTCTCATCTGTTTTAATGAAACTGCTGCGCTCGGGCGATGCGAGGATGAGGGCGTTGCGCTCCAAGTGGAGGTCGATATGGCTCTTGAGACGGATGAGACCAGTGAGGTAGATGCCTGCCGGCACGTTCAGGTGGCCGCCGCCTTTTTTGTCGAGGTGGCTGACGGCTTTGCGGAAGGCCTCGGTGTTGTCGGTCACGCCGTCGCCCTTGGCACCGAAGTCGGCGATGCTCACCGCGTAGTCGGGGATGGTGGGAGCATCGGGCTCGGTCATGGCGACGGGCAGGTTTTGGTAGAATGTGGCATAGTCGCCTGCGTTGGCGGCAATGGCGATGGCTACGAAGAGGAGGAAAAATGACAGCCTTTTCATTGTTGTTTGATTTGTTTCGTTTTAAGTTTTCGCTTGCAAATTTACGAAAGAAAAGTGAAAAACAAGAGAATCTCACCCAAACTATTGCATGGACTGTATTAGCCCAATCGTTGATGACTGCAGCAATCGTGAGATAACTTTGGAAGAGTACTATGAGTTTTGATACTCTCCACAGCAAAAAACACCAAGTTGTTTCATGAAACGGCACGAGTTACTCATTTTTTTAGTATTTTTGTGCCCAAATGTGAGCTGCCTATAACATCACGAAATCCTAAAAAACAAAAAGCAATGAAGAAATACCTCAAACCCCTGACCAAAAAACTCAAAATGGAGACCGAACATTCCTTCCTCCAGTCCGACATATCCATCCACCATGAGGTCGGCTACCCAGAGGATGCCGCCAACGTCGGGCTGTTCTGACAACATACTTCTCAAAAAGTATCGAGGAATCTCCTGCTGGCATACTTTACCTCAAACCATCCATCACCCCGACAAATCCAGCAAACGCCATGACACAACCCCATCAAACACTCGTCCCCAGCCCGTCTGACCGCATCATCTGCTTCAAGGTGGGCAAGGTCAAGAGAGAGAACCTCTATGAGATGACCCGGAAATACTGGAAGGTGAACATCTTGAGGGCAAGGAACGCAACCCATGCGCTGGCCATCGTAGACGGTGTTGTACAGGCGGTCTACCTTCCCTATAGATGGTACCTTACCGAAGACCCCACGAGCTTAGGAAGATATGAGTTCGATGGCGAGGAAGACCCCGATTCCGACTATATCGGACAATCCGTCAGAGAATTCTACGGAAAGAGCCAGAATCCGATTAAATACATCAATTTGTAGCTTATAAGCACCTCTGTGGCCAAACTCCAAAAAAACATGACAGACCACCAAAAACATAGACAATGCAATACAGACTGTTAGGAAACACCGGAATCCGTGTCAGCGCCATTGCCCTGGGCTGCGAGGGGTTCATCGGCAAAAGCCAGGAAGAAGCCTGGGCGATGTATGACTATGCCTTCGCACATGGCATCAACTTCATCGACATGTACACCTCAAACCCGGATTTCAGGGAGCAACTGGGCCGGTGGGTGAAAGACAAACGAGAGCGGTTCGTCCTGCAAAGCCACCTCTGCACGGTGTGGGAGAACGGACAGTACCTGCGGACGAGGGATTTCGACAAGGTGAAGTCGGGCTTCGAACTGATGATGCGGCAGCTTGACACCGGCTACCTCGACGTCGGCATGATCCACTACGTGGACGCGGAGACCGACTACGACACGGTCTTTGGCGGACCGATTATCGAATATGCGCAAGCACTGAAAAGAGAGGGGCGCATCCGTCATCTCGGCGTCAGCTCGCACAACCCACGCCTGGCACTGAAAATGGTGCAGACAGGGCTGGTCGACGTGCTCCTCTTCAGCATAAACCCCGCCTACGACCTGCAGCCCACCACGGAGGACGTGGAGGAGTATTTCGACAACAAGAACTATGAGGGCCGGCGCACGAACATCGACACTGAGCGGCAGACACTCTATGACTACTGCGCCAACCATGGCATCGCCATCGACGTGATGAAGGTGTATGGGGGCGGGAACCTGCTGAGCGACGCACACTCGCCCTTCGGCAAGGCACTCACGCCCGTGCAGTGCGTCCACTACGCGCTCACGCGTCCAGGGGTGGCCTCTGTGATGGTGGGCTGCAACGGCATCGACGAGATCAAGGCGGCCTTGGCATGGTGTGACGCCAGCGACGATGAGAGAGACTATACAGGAGTGATGTCACGCCTTGAGAGGTTCTCCTGGACGGGCAAGTGCATGTACTGCGGGCACTGCGCGCCGTGCACCATGGGCATTCCCATCGCCGATGTCAACAAGTTCTACAACCTCACCGTGGCTGAAGGCAAAATCGCCGAGACGGTACGCGAGCACTATGCCGCTCTGTCCTGCCATGCGTCAGACTGCGTGGCATGCGGGGAGTGCGAGACACGCTGCCCCTTCGGAGTGGAGATCATCGAGGGCATGGAGAAAGCCGCCGAAACCTTCGGTTACTGAACAGGAAACAAATACAAATAACCATGACCGACAGTGGCAACCTCAATCCCTATTCCCTCCTGAGGGCTTTCACGATGACCCGCCTCGACGGTGACCTGGACAGGCTGAAAGACCTTGACCTGTCTGATCTGAGAGGTGACAGGCTGTTCGGCTGTCCCAACCGGTCCTTCGACAGCGACGACACCAACATCGCCCGAGCCGTCTATGTCCTCGTTTACCAAAAGGCATTCCCTACCCTGTCCATGGAGACACTCGACGACAGGACGTACAGGGGCGACACGATGAATTCCTTCCGCACGCTCTTCGGCAAGATGAATGACGGGAAGGCGGATATTGAGGACATCATGGATGTACCTGAGCCGCTGTCTGTGAAAATCCACCGGTTCTTCCATACCTGCCACACCATAGGCAACATGGTGCCGCTGCCCAACAAGAAGACAACCACGACACTGAACCTGATGCGGGCACGGCTCTGGAACGACTATTTCGACCATTTTCTCATCGCCGTGAGAGACTATCTCTATGAGCAGTCATACCATGAGACATTCACCCCGCTCATGGAGGCGAACGACTTCGCCTTCGGTCCTTACACCGGCACGGAATGGGGCTTCGCCACACTGCTTGAACGCCTGCTGCTGCAGGGCTACAACGATGACGGCTCACTGATGCATTCCCTCCCTATCGCTCTCAAGCAAAAAAAGAAACTGCCACAGGAACTCTACCTGCAAGAGGCCGAGAGGTTCATAGACTTCTCCACCCGCCTCATCAGCGGCCGGGCAGAGCTGATCATCAAAAGCCTTCACCTCAAACTCCATTAGGACCCAAACGTGGCGGACACTCTACCATGCTTCTAGTGCTCACATTGGAGGACTACGAATATGTCGGCCAATCCGTCAGAGAATTCTACGGAAAGAGCCAGAATCCGAATTAATACATCAATTTCTGATACATTAAAAATCAAATTCCATGCAGGTCAAGAAGAAACAGCCGGCACTTCGAAGGAAGAAGACTTCAAAGCCTTCCCCCCTGAAGACAAAGCAACAGGAGGCTTTGTCAAAGGCGGCTGTTGCCGTCACTGACTTTGCCAAAAGCGACTTGCAGGAGCCGCCAAAGGGACTGGTGGATGCCGTCAACCGCTACCTGTCCGTCCTCAACAGGGGGCGCAAGAGAAAACCCATCGATACGATTGTACCTCACAGGAAAATCCTCGTCGGTCAGATTGTCATCCACTGCATCTGGGCTTTGGACGAGCAGCAGCTTGTAAAGGCCGAGAAAACACTTCTTGACATCGCTTCATGCTTTGTCCGTACCTACAGGATGGGCAGTGAATGGATGGCTGACATGGCCATCAACGAGCAGACGGACACTGCCGTCATTGACAAGGAGACGGCCGCCGCATTCCGCAAGGGCGACCTTACCATGCTCGACATCATCAGGAAACACCACAAGACCTTTTCCCAAACATAACAATGAAGCCAACCAAAAACACCATTTACTGCTATGGCTGCCGAAGGACCAAGATGCTATTTGAGACAAAGGCCAAGGCAGACAACTTCATCAGGTACAACAGCGAGGGCATCCAGGAAGAGAATGGCAAGGCTCCCGTCCGCAGCTACTATTGTGGCATCTGTGGCGGATACCATGTCACCAGCAACCCCTCTGCAACCGATGGCGAAAAAATGGATAGCCGTGACAGGCAGCGTGTGGAGAACTTCACAAGGCAGAAAAGAGAAAAGGAGGAAGTAAGAGCATTGGCCCAGACCGTTTCCAACAGGGTCGTCAGGATAAAGAAGCTCTTGAAGTACGGAAAGCTGACTGACGCTGAAGACCTTCTGGATGTCTGCTACCTTGACCTCGAGGAAATCCACAAATATCCTCTGACGGCATACAGCAAGCAGTCCTCCCTGAGAGAAAAGGTCGAAAGGGCCAAGGAACTGTTCCTACAGGTGAAGGAAGTGCTTGGACTGCCTGAACAAGAACAACAAGCATTCATCTCCCAACTGCCCCCTGACAGCAAACAGTACTCCCTTGTCAACGTCCTCAGCCATGCCTTCAAGATAAGGAGGATTGAGCACTTGTTGCTGCAAACGGAGACTTTGCTTGATGAAGGGGAGACAAATGGTGTCGCACAAGCCATCAGCGAATGCAAACATCTGGTGGGCGAGATCGCCGCCCTTGAAAAGAACAAGAGCGAAAATCTTCAAGAGGCCGAAGTCAGGCTTCACGAAATGGAAAGAAGACTCCACAGACTCAAGGATAAGAAAAAGACAGAAGGCAGCCAATCCAAGGATTATGCGGAAAAAGCTGGCGATGAATACTCTGAGGATGGTTCATCTGCACCTAAAGACGCTGAAGATTCTCCGAGAGTGAAGCCTCAGTCAAAGGAATACGTCTCAACCATCCTCCAACTGATCAAGAAACTCGAACAGATACAGAAAGCATACGAGAAAGAGGACTACGACAACTGTGAGAGCCTTGTGGAAATTGTCAGTTTCATCTTGGATGACCTCGACGCAAGAGATGAAAACGTGAAGACCATCACGGATCAGCTCGACAATTGGAAACAAAGACTGGGAAAGTCATAAAACCAACCAAACAACAACTTTCAAACGAATGCTTGAAATTGTAAGGCAAATACGTGAACTCGTCCTTTCACGGTGGACAAACAGCCAGCTGCACGGCATCAACCACTGGGACAGGGTCTATGACTATGGGAAGCAGCTTGTCGCGCCAGGGGTCGACCCTCTTGTCGTGGCGCTCTTCGCCTACCTGCACGACTCATGCCGGACGGGCGACGGTTACGACACTTCCCACGGGCCGAGGGCGGCTGAGTGGATAGACTCCCTCAGAGAGACCTATCTGAAACCTTTGTCCGACGAACAGATAAGACTGCTCAAAGAGGCCTGCAGGCTCCATACCACCACTCAGAAGACGGGAAACCCGACCGTCGATGCATGTTTTGACGCGGACCGCCTGGATCTCTGGCGTGCTGACATCATACCTGACCCGGAAAAAATGGCGACGAAAAAAGGCAGGATGATAGCACAGGAGACGGACTATGATGCCTTGATGGATTCCATCCACTCCTAATCCCTATTGTCATCCCCCATGGAGAATCTTTGTCACTTGACAAAGACACAAAACAACAGGATGCCCCTCCTGTCAATCAAGCTAACGTTTTTTTGAAGGAGTGATTTTAACTGAAATTGATATGTCAAGGCGCTCCCCACAAGTGGGACAGTCACAATTGATGACCTTGTTAACCTTGTTGACTTTATCAACAGTTAAAAAATCCTCGATTTCACAACCAATGGCCGTAGCAATCTTCTGCAAATCCGTATAGGTGATGTTGGGGTTGTTGATAGTACGCGACAAATTGTTAGGACGCACACCCAATTGACAAGAAATTTCTTTTATGTTGGTGCCGTGCTCCCTCGCTACTTTTTTGATATTTTTGGCGAGCATAATAATGTATCGAAAGGTTTTTAGACTGCAAAGATAAACCGATTAATTGAAAAAACAAAAGCAATAAAACCATTTTGCAGAGCAAGTAACGACAATACAATCTGTAAAGAAAAATCATAAAATATCGATTTATGATATGTTTTATATTAAATTTAAGTTAAATGTACCAAATTTAGATATTTTTCTTTTCTAAAAATTTTGCGGTCTCAATTTAAAAAATTACCTTTGCACCGTTCCAGAGTTATGCATTGCTGGGTCTCTCCCCATTTATACGAAAGGTTTGGGGGATGAGGATATACCTTCAGGCGAGTAGGTATGACCTCGACGCAGCATCAGGTTCCTTTGGAGAGTCATACCGGTGGGGCGTGGTTCCAGACACGCTCCCCCACTTTTCGTTTCCCAATAATTGAGTTTCCCTTACTTCAGGCAATCCAGTTTATCCTACATGCGGCATTTATTGAACTCAACCTTATAGGAATCCGCTATACAGATACTTTGGTCTCATGCTTAGTGGAATGTAATGGATATAGGACATAGGAAATAACAGGATCTGTAATTTTGAATAAAAATAAGTTTTATTCTGCTGCAAATAGTCACATTCCACAACTTCTAGCGGAATAAAGCCAATTTTGTTCAGAAATTGTTTACCCCCTTCAAATTCAATTCACAAAGTTCCACACTGCTTGTATGGCGAAAAAGGTCATAAGCAGTGATGCCACTAATTTCACGACTGAGCTGAGCAGAAAAGCAACAAATGACATCATGGAGACTTTCGAGGCATGGAGGAATTTCTTGTTTTTAATGTATTCTCCGATAAAAGCACCTAACAATGGACCTAAAATCAGTCCCCACGGCATAAAGAACAAGCCTGCGAAAGTACCTATGGTAGTTCCCCAAATGGCCGGCTTCGAACCTCCTCCCATCTTTGTGAATGCTATGGGAATCGTGTAGTCCATAACCACTACGATGATGGTCACCAACAGCATCCACAGGAGCAGACTGGGCGCAATCTGTCCTGGACAGGCGAAATATACCATCACCATGGAGACGAAACACAGCGGCGGGCCAGGCAGACTGGGCAGCACGGTGCCTGCGATTCCCAACAATGCCACTAAAATGGCAATGATAATAAGGATGATGGTGAATATAGACATGGCTCTGCTTCTCTTTCTTATTGCTTGGCTTTATTATTTTGTACTAAATGGGAATGAACTCTCCCATCAGACTGTTATGCACTTTTTCACCTCGTCACTGATGATGGTGAGTTTCCCCGCTCTTATCGGATGTATTTCACTGCTTTCCGAAGATACTGCAAAATTAGAACATTTTGGACATATACCTCCACTTATTTCCTTTTTTGTCCTAACTGAAACGATAATTTCTCCTTATTGCAACAGAAAGTCTTTCCCTCTTGGCTGAAAAAACGAAAATACGTGGTTTTTATTGTCGGGATAGATTTTTATACTTACTTTTGTGGTAGGAAAGGAAAAGAAATGCAATGAACATCGAGGATGTACGTGAATATGCATTGACGCTGAAGGGGGCCACGGAGGACATGCCGTATGGCCCCGATTGGTTGGTCTTCCGTATAGGAGGAAAGATTTTCCTGCATATATGGCTCGAATCACCCGAACCCACCTGTGCCGTCAAGCTGCTGCCGGAAATGGGACAACAACTGAGGGAACGGTATGAGGGAGTATGTCCTGCCTATCACCTGAACAAGGCACATTGGAACGACATCTACTTGGAGATGATGGATGACGCCCTTGTCAGGCAGTGGATACGTGACTCATACAGGTTGGTGTTTTCGAAACTGCCAAAACGATTGAGGGAGGAGTTCGAATGACACTAAGGCAACTCATACAATCCGTCAGCCCAAATGACTTTCATGACAATGTTCTTTTTCGGCAATTGAAAGACACCAAGCCGGAATATGGGGCAAACATCCACATCAAGGTACGCAAGAATGGCGGCACCATCAGCGTGACCAACGTGCATGTCGGCTCACTCGGTGACATCGTGGCCAGCCACATAGATGTGGATGAAGGACTGCACCTGGGAGATAGAGAACTGTTGAAGGCCATTCTGGATGAAATGTCCAATGAGGGCTTCACTGATGCTGACGCAGAAGTGTTCTGGAACGATATGACGGACTTGCAGAAAACAAAGATCGTCAGGTGAAGCCATACGTCGAATATGCTTGCCATGATAACTTCCCAGATTTTTGAATTGAACCATAAAGACAAATTGGATATTAATGTTAAGCAGAAGATTATTCATCAACATATTGTTTATTACCGCGTTAGTCACACTGGCAAGCGCTCAAACCACAGAATCCATGGTAGAAGACAAGAAAGAGGTTATTCCACAATATTATTACTCGGAAAAAGAATTGAATAAGGTTTCCGACTACATTGAGCAGCAATACGGAGAATCTGATTTAGTGGGTCATGAGATGGTCTCACCCGACATCCATTGCGACATCGTCATTGTCCCGCCTACAGAGGATCGGCCCTATTACACCCTCGTCACAATGGGCGCTGGAGCATATAAGATGAATGTCCCCAACGAGTGGAGGTCGTATGTATGCGACAGGGCGGAATACGTCATCTTCCTTCCCAATGATTGGAATTTGGAATCAGACAAGGAAGAAGACTACTGGCCGATCAGAATGCTGAAGACCATCGCCCGCCTGCCTATAAGGGCAGAAGACTGGCTTTGCGAAAGCCATGATGTCCAGTTGACTGATGACGGAAGTCCAGTGGCAGGAAACACGGGATTCAATTCCTGTGTACTTATGTCTTCTATAGGAAAAAACGGGCAGGAGGTGAAGCCGCTTAAATTAGGGCTGTTCGGCAAGAAAGTGGCCTTTTACCAACTATACCCTTTGTACCCTGAGGAATTGGAGTTCAAATTGGAACATTCTTTTGATGAACTGATGGACAGATTGGACGCAGAGGACAACATGATTATCAATGTTCATCGGAAGAATTACTGCAAGTGATGAAAGGGACATCATGAAAAAAACGTTTTATCTATGAAGACAGACACTGATAGCAGTTACATGTCGGCAATGGCCGCTAAGAGATTCCAGTCAAAATTGGATTCCTTGAAGCGTGAATCCAACTGGACCGGGATGATAAAAATGCTCAAAAGATACGCCATCAGATACCCCAATGAGTACTATATATCTCAACAGTTGGCTGCAACTCTTTATGTTGAGGGCATTGCCAAATTCCGATTGGCATATCAATACGCTGAGCGTGCAATGACCCTGGAGCCAGATGATGACCTCAACATTTACACTTATGCGTGTGCACTCTACTATGTTGGCCAGCTTGAGAAGTCATTTGAATACTTCTCGAAAATCATCGATAAGGACATTCATGAAATTGCATACGGCGAGCACGGAGAGGGGCTTCGGTATGCCAAACAACTGATAAACGATTCTGTTTATATGGCTGGAGTCGTTTGTCAAAGGCTGCATAGATACAATGAGGCAAAGGACTATTTCATGCGGTATCTTGAGAACAAGAAGCCATTTCAGTACAGTGATTTCACGAAGAGACAAGCAATGAAACACCTGTCTGAATTACCTGAAATGTAATTCCCCTTTTTTCATCATTTTTACGAATCATCACCTAATCGGAATGTACAACAAGAAAATACCTACAGACCTCAACTGCGGCTTCCGCATAGCCATCGAGGTGATTGGAGGGAAGTGGAAACCATATATTGTCTATGAGTTGCTCAGCGGCCCCAAGCGCCCGAGCGAGTTGCGCCGCCGGATGCCTAGGATAAAATCAATATCATCATGATGACCTTACTAAGAGGCAATTGGATGTGCAAAGGAAAACGATTCTACCAGCATATATAGACAATGGATAAAGACTTGCTGATAAAAGCACTCACCAAGTTCTTGCTCGGAGTCATTGTTCTTGGGCTCCTGCTGTTCTTCCCTGCCGGTTCTTTGCATTACTGGCAGGGATGGCTGTTGATGGGAATCTTGTTCGTCCCGATGGCCGTTGTCGGTATTGTGATGATGGCCAAGAACCCGGAATTGCTTAGAAAGCGTCTTAACGCCAAAGAAAAGGAAGCCGAGCAAAAGAGTGTCGTGGCAATGAGTGGTTTGCTGTTTGTCACTGCCTTTGTGCTTGCCGGACTGAATTGGCGCTTTTGCTGGTGGGTGCTGCCAAACTGGATGGTATGGATGGCTGCCGGCCTCTTTATCGCATCATATCTTCTGTATGTGGAGGTCATGCGCGAGAACACATACCTCTCACGCACCGTAGAAGTTCAGGACAACCAAGAAGTCATTGACACGGGACTGTATGGTATTGTCAGGCATCCTATGTATATGGCCACGACAGTGATGTTTCTGACGATGCCATTGGTGCTGGGATCTCCCATATCTTTCCTAATCATGCTGGGATACATACCCGTGATTGCCAAGCGCATCGCCAATGAAGAGGACGTGTTGGAAAAAGGACTGGAAGGTTATCAAAACTACAAGAAGAAAGTGAGATACAAAATGATTCCTTTCTTGTGGTAAGTTAAAATTGTAAGAATCACAAAAAGACAAATATGGAATACAAGACATTGAACAATGGCATCTCAATGCCGATGGTGGGTCTCGGAGTCTATAACATCTCTGAACGGAAGACGCAGAAAGTGGTGGAGGAAGCCATTGCCACAGGCTATAGGAGCATAGACACGGCCGCTTATTACGATAATGAGCAGGGGGTGGGTGATGCCGTCCGTGCTTGTGGCGTTCCACGTGAGAGCCTTTTCATCACGACAAAGATTTGCGATAGCTGCTACACACACGACCAGACATTTCGTTCAATAGACCATTCCATGAAGGAGCTCGGTCTTGACTATGTCGACCTGATGCTCCTGCACTGGCCGATGGGCAATCCCAAAGTGATGTGGCAGACGCTGGAGAGGTTGTACAAAAGAGGTGTCTTCCGTGCCATCGGCGTGTCGAACTTCTATCCCAACACTTTCTCATGGATAGCTGAGGGTGCAGAAGTGATGCCTGTAGTCAACCAGTGCGAGACGCATGTGCTGTATCAGCAGAAGAAGATGATGGAATACCTCAAGCCATATAATGTGGCCTTGGAGGCATGGAGTCCGCTGGCCGAGGGCAGGCACGGCATTGTCAAGAACAAGACACTCGTCACCATCGGAGAGAAATACGGAAAGACTGCCGCACAAATAGCCCTTCGGTTCCTCGTTCAGAACGGGGTCATCATCATCCCGAAGACCACCCACCTTGAGCGAATGCAGGAGAACATCGATCTCTTTGACTTCACGCTGAGTGATGATGACATGAAAGCCATCCAGCGGCTTGACACCGGTCACAACGTGACAGGATGGCCTTCGGACGCGTTGACCTATCAAGTCTAAAGACAGACATGTTGATTAAAAGTCCAAACCTGCCACCTTGCTCTGCGGGAGCAGGGTAAAGGCAGGCCAGGACCTGATAGTCATCACCTCCATCGATACGACACATCGAAGAAGTAAAAGCTGGCTGAAGATTCATCCTCTTCTACATGGATATAGTCTCCGGATTGTCAAAATTGTTGTCCAAAGCCTTGCTTTTCCAATAAAATGTATTACTTTTGCATGCGCAAGTACTGAACAACTGCGTCAAAGTCAGTTGGCAACCATGACTCCCTGGGGAGTGTATGCTCCCTCAAACCTCTTGACAGTTCGGTTGCTGGAAACAGCCGGATTAGTAATTATCTTCATTCAGACTCTCTTTTCCTGGTAAAAAAATGACTCCAAACTCTGGAAGATACCGCCTGTTCAGACGGGTCCATCCTTATTATTCGCTATTAACTGGAGCATCACGCCACGATGATGGCGGGAAAGCTATTGCCGTGCCATTTTGCAGGTATGGCGACACCCCACCTTATTCTTCACCCGAGAGTCGGTTTATCTTAATGTTACCGACATCATGAGCATCCAAGACTTCTTTATCCATGTCCCGTCGGCTGACAACCTAAAACGACTGGACTATGGCAAAAATCTATGTGGCAAGCAGCTGGAGGAATGATCTCCAGCAGCAGGTGGTCAACCTGATACGGGAAAAGGGGCACCAGGTCTACGACTTCAAGCATCCTGACGACGTACAGGTGGGATTCAGCTGGGCTGAGATAGACCCGAACTGGAAAGACTGGGACGTCGATGAGTACAAGACGGCCCTTGTCAGCCCTTGTGCCGAGGAAGGATTCACACGGGACTTCAACGCCATGAAGGACGCGGACATCTGTGTCCTGCTGCTTCCTTGCGGCCGGTCGGCCCACACCGAGGCGGGCTGGATGAAGGGACACGGCAAGAAGGTCGTCGTGCTGATGACCCAGCCGCAGGAGGCTGAACTGATGTACAAGCTCTTCGACAAGGTGGTGTCGAACACCTCGGAACTTCTCCGGTACCTGAATGCGCTGGATTCCAAATCCCATGATGACTTTCTCGTCCTCAACCTTAATCTCATCGGACGATACTATGACATGATTCACGACGGGAACAAGACGGAGGAGTACCGTGAAATCAAGCCGTATTGGACAAAAAGGTTCTTCATGCTTAATCCAGAGCATCCTGACAACCTGGGCTGCAAATCCACCAACATCTCCGACGATACCATGATATACTGGAACAAGAAAGGTCTCACAATAGAAACACTCATCAGCGAGGGTGCCATCATAGCCAAAAGATTCACCCATGTATGCTTCCGACGGGGTTACACCAACACACCCCTTTTTGTCAGGCTGGCCGGCATCAGCGTGGGAATTGGAAAGCCGCAGTGGGGTGCTCCGCCTGACACCCCTGTGTTTATCCTGAAACTGGAAAAGACGGAAGACATCCAACTTATCTGACACAACAAACAAAAAATACCGTAAACAAATGACTCCAAACCATACTTCTAAAATGACACCCTACAATCTCCATGTCGGAGACTGGGTATATATCAAGCACAAATGCTTCTGGCCAGTGCAGATCGCTGCCATGGATGATTTCCAGATATCAACCAAAGACGGGGATTTGTTCCACTATGATGAGATCGAGCCTGTCTTCATCTCCAACAAGACAATCACTGAATTCTCCCTGCCTTGCGAGGGGATGGCCATCAAAGGCAAGGAGGGAGGTGAATACAGGTTTTGCGTCAACGACAGCAACGGCGACGCCATGGAATTCTGCGCCAGCTCCATCCACTTGCTGCAGCACCGCTATTTCGACTTTACCGGCAACTACCTCAGGCTGGGATGGAAAGGGGCCAATCTATGAGAGTCAGAACATTCAAGCTTGAGGACGGACGGGTACGGCTGGAAATCGGCTACTACCGGCAGATGTTCCTTAAAGACATGGAGGAACTGGTACAACTATCGGCTGACCTGAACAGCGAAATCAGCCATCTTTTCAATCCAACCAACAAAAACTGAAAGAAATGGAACTACACTGGATCTTCACATACATGCTGAAGAAAAAACTGATCACAATTGCTGAGATGATCACCATCATATTCATGAGTGAGGAGATGCAAAACCTGCTGGAAGCACGCATCCGCAACGGCATGGACGTGGATTCCCTCTTCAATGAGAGCAAGGACATGGTCGTCACTCTTGACATGAAGTCACTGAAACGAAAAGTCAAGCAGTTTGAGAAACGGGATGCCAAGGATATCATACAACCTCTCATGGACAAGAAACTGCCGGTAGAAATGAACAGTTGCGCCAAGGATGCCATCATCAAGGAGATGAAGCACAATGGTCCTTCTGAAAAGATGGAACTGGTCTTCAGCAACGCTTTCCTTCCATTATTGGTGGGAGAGACATACAGTACAATACTGGCGAGGAAGGGATACTGCAAGGTGGCCACCGAAGAAGGAGGCATCAAAAAACAATGAAGCCATGATGCACCCTGTCCCCTCCGCCTGCACGCTCTCCTGCGACAGATGCCACGCCTCGTTCTACTTCAATGGCCACAATGTCTTCGGTTCCGTCGAGGAAGCCAGGGCCAGGGCCTCGGTCCTTGGCTGGCTCCATGCCGAAGAACATGACTATTGTCCGCGCTGCAAAGACGAGAAAACCCGCTAAGACCAGCTGACGATGCATCCGTCTCTGTCTTCACCACAGGCAGCATATTTCTTTCAAAAGCCTTTCAAAAAGCAACAACAAAACACTCAACTATGATAAATCCTGTACTGACAGCTTGCACGCTGATATGCGACAACTGCAACCGTGAGTTCAATCTCGACAAGAGACATGTATTCAAGACTCCAGACCAGGCCATGATAATGGCGGAACAACATGGCTGGAACGTGAACTTCCAGGATGGAAACGCCATCTGCCCGGAATGCATGGTCATGCCCCAGACAAGATTTGGGGTAAGAGAGATCCGGCAAGCCCTCTCCAACATCTCCATGTCCTACCACCCCCAGGTTGGCCAGCATGACAGCAAGGAGCGGCTGCAGAACCTGCTTGCGAAGGAGCTGAAAACCGACAGACATGACTCTGACCTGATCTGGAAAGTCTGCATGGAGCATAACCTGGTGTGGTATGATGAGTATTCGGGTATCTTCAAGATCAACCTCTGAAAAAGAACCATGTCCTGACAACGGCGAAACAGCCACCGTGGGAAAGCGCCTTGACACCTTCACGTCCGTGGGTGTTATTACTTCGCAAAATTAGAAGGCATCTCGCTTCCGACATCGGCTTTCACGGGTTTCTTCTTTCCCTATCGGCTGCCGGAGGCAGACAACAAACCCGCGAACCTTCCGACTGTCCTGCACTCCCTGCCATCTCCGACACGCGGCGTAATAACAACCCGGGACGCGGAAGCTGCAAAGCAGCAAGCTGCGAAAGGGAGAAAAAGAAAACGATATGCATTCAACAATCTTTCAGGTCAGTAAACAAAAGATGGAGAAGGATGACCACCTCTCCAACCACGACATCGCAGACTATGACTACGGGAAATTCGGCATCGACTGGGTGGGTGACGAACGGGAGGACGAGGACGGCTTCAACAGCTTCGAGAACGCCACTCCCTCCGAGCTGTTCACGGTGAACCGGGACAACCGCTCCGTGACCGTCAACCGTGACAACGTCAGGCTCATCCTCAGACGGATGACAAACACCATCCGGGACTACGCAAACGCACTGAATGAGGACAACATCACGAACTGGATGGAAACCTACAATCTGGAGCATTCCATCGAGAACTATCTGGGCAACAACGCTCTCTTCTACTTCGAGGACGAACTGATGAGCCTTAACCAATTCATCAAGGACGTTGCCTGCGGGGACTGCACCACTCTCTATATCGGCGCCATGCTCGACTACCACATCTGAAAAGGCCATGGGGGAGCCAACCACTCCCCCACCCTAATTCCCTCTGATATGCTTCGCTTCAGACAAATAATAGTCCTGCCACAGAAACTGTCACACGACATCTTCAAGCTGCCGTGTGTCAGGGGTGTCAGCAAAAACAAGCACGACCTGCCTGTCTATCTGCTGAGACAGGGAGTGACGACAATCCAGGGAGTATGGGTCAACTCTGTGGGGAGCGGACAAATCCTCGCTGAGGACTATGGCCAAAGATGGTGGTACCTCTCACCGAAAGAGTACGATGAATACGTCAAAGACGCCATCCCTTCCCCATGACCCCAACACGCTTTTGATTACCAAACATAATGGCATAATGAAAACCTTCCGCGTGATAATAGCCGGCTCGCGCTATTACTGCAACTACAGAAAGATGGTGGCAAAATGTGACGCCATCCTCGCCAACAAACTCAGCGACCCTGACTGCAGGGTGGTCATCGTCAGCGGATGTGCGCAGGGGGCTGACGCCCTCGGTGAGCGATACGCATGGAGACACCGTCTCAAGGTGGAGCGATACCCTGCGGACTGGGAGGGGCTCGGCAAGTCCGCCGGCCCGGTACGCAACGAGCTGATGGCACAGAATGCGGATGCGCTCATCGCATTCCCTCTCTATGGCGTGTCCAACCGTGGCACGCTCGATATGATTCGGCGCGCCAGGGAGCATAACCTCCTGGTGAGGGTGATACATTGACTTAAAAATCATGACAAGATGCCACAAACATTGAAACGCAGAAACATCTCATGCATCTACATCTTCGACACCTTCCCTTCCGATGACAGACGGAAGCCTACCTGCATCGAAGACTGCAGACCCTCTGTCCGTCGCCAATGGATGAACAACAGGACGAAAGAATACCTCCGGAATGTCATCAGCGAACTCGCCGCCTCCTTCAAGGAACTCGCCGACTATTGCCATAAGGAGGGCGCGATAAAAGACGAATGGAGAGATGAATTCATCCAGATGGCTGACAGATGGATTGAGAAAGCCAGATGGAACTGGGCCGAGCACGAACTGGCTGACCAGATTGACATCATATGCGGAAAAATCACTCTCCTGGCTGACTCTGCGGGGGTCATCCGCCAAAGGACGAATGATGACGATTCCATTGCCGTAGTAGATGATGACCCTCATGAAAACAAACAACCATAAGCGTAAACAAACTCATCCTTATTGGTAGTTTCTCCATATAAAAGAAACTGCCATTTCGGTTGTCAACTTTGAAGACATCCTATTACAACAGCTTGAAAACAAAAACAGAGATATGAGACACCTTTCCCTACCGCTCCTCGCACGTATCGCCGAGGACACCCAACTGGAGGCAAAGTTCCGCTTCCCAGAGGATACAGAGAAACAGCTGCGCTGGTGTGCCGCCAAAGGAATGCTGGTGTTTGCGACCAAAATGGCTCACTACCTTCGGACCGCCAAAGACAGCAACGGCAATCCCGTCTTTCCTGACATCGCTGACGAAGGAACCAAATCAAGCAATGCCGACGGCACCCCTGACGGCTGCGCGAAGAGCCTGTATGCCTCACAAGAACAACTGACGCAGGGCTTCCAAAAATACGAGAGCTTGCTCAAAGCCTATTCTTCCACGCATGAAATGATCGAGTTCCTCCAAAGAACATGGCCAAGCCCGTCAGTTGCCAACGAAGGCATCCTGACATGTCCCAAGGGCATATCCCCTCCAGAAAAACAAACGGCCATCGTCAGGCCATTGAAGAAGGACTCCCCGCCCTTCATCCTGTATGATGGCAAGAAGGTTTATCCGTCGCTCACCGTGGAAAAGCTCAGAATCGGCAATTACGTTTCCGTCCCCCATGGCTCTGAATACAAGACGGTGCGCATCAACGGCATCACCAGAAGAAAAATCGGATATGCCACCGCATCGGGTTCCGGCGAGAAATATGCGAGATTGCATGACGTGAAACCGCTGCCCGCCACAGGCGAGAACCTGACCGCTATCCTTCACTTCAAGCGGGTGGATGAGTACGCCTATGACGGAAAGAACTACTATGACAATGTCTACCATGAGAAAGTCCTGGATGACAAAGGGGACTTGATACAGTTTGACCTGAATGGCCCTGGTCTTGTGAACGTCCAGAAATATGAGATCTTCCCGGATGTGGGCGTTCGGGCAACAGCCTTCGTTATCTCCAGCATCGCCAATCCGGAGGATTGTTTCGTCAAGCTCGAAATGTTGACCCTTGTGGGGAGAATCCTGCATGTCTATTACCCGAAGTTCATTCATGAGGTGCAGAATTATGTCGATTTCTTCCTTTCCGTCAGATACGCTTATGCACAAGTGTATCTTGACCGCAAGACTCATTCGCATCCTTCCGACTACAAATGATGACATGCACCGATATGGCAGACATTCGCAATGACACATATTATCTCATTACGCTCATCAGGAATGCCAACAGCATCTTCCTGTGGGGGTTCATGTATTACTCGGTGTTCCTCTACCTGATCCGAAACAGACACTACAAGGTACCTAACCAGAAACAGGCGGAAAGGAAGATGACCTACATCTTGTCATGGATGCTCATGCTCTGGCTCCTGACAGTCCTGACCGCACTGTACATCGACCTTGCGACAACATAATAAATGCGATGAGCTTCTCTCTTGAAACGATGCCGTTATTTATTCTTTTATATTTATGCCAACAAACGGACAAACCATGAACATCAAAAAGGCCTGCAAAACATTCACTCATGCACTGGCGAGAATATGGAAGGCCATATTCTGGCTTTTCTCTGCCGTCATGCTGTATGCATTCATCGCCGTATGCATACATATCATCATGGATGCCATGGGAACGAGCGGAGAGGCGATCGATGCTGCACTTGTCGTGTTTACGTGCTTGGCAGCCATCTATGCCATTGGCAAGGGCTATCACGTCATCTCCCGCTGGATGAGAAACAGAAGACATTCCCTACTGGAAGATAAGGAAAGCCAAAGGTAACATAATAGCGAATACTTTACCTATATTGGCTTAATCCTGGCTTGGAAAGACAATACTTCTTCAATTATTATCTTTCCTCTTGGCATTTCACCTTCTCCTTCTGCATTCTTGATTTCCATTCGTCACAAAAACGCACATAATATCCCACGAAGACGGCGAAATCCATCTTAATATCGTATCTTTGCCTTGAAATTGCAAAATAAGCAACAACTCAAGACAAATAGCAGATGACGTTATACAAAGCAAAAATTAAGGATGATGATGCCATTCTGTCTTTCTATGA
>JAEEGG010006340.1_pt1 | contig 27773 bp, 28 predicted proteins | sample 9134161 | NCBI WGS metagenome assembly JAEEGG01 (sample SAMN16246543, study PRJNA631951) | gut metagenome | biome: gut microbiome; feature: rumen; material: CR-attached | host: Bos | place: Iran: Karaj | collected 2018-10 | reverse complement strand
TGGACTTATGAAACATTGATGAATAGCCAAATGTAAAGAAGTTTTTACATTGAAACCCCTTGACGATTGGTAAATCGGTACATATACTTAAATTACTATGAATAAAATAATAACCTTGTGTCTGTTGATTATCTGCGTTATCGTTACCGGTTGCGGGAATTCAGCGGGAAGTGGTTCCCTCAACAATACTCCTGTAATCTACAATGTTACGCCGAGTGACAGCAGTAGTATCGCGAACTCTGTAGATTCTAACGGGAATGTCACTGTTACGTTGACTGGTACTAATTTTGGTTCTAGAAACGAAAACAGTAGAGTTTACTACAATGGTTATACCAATGAAAGCAGTATCAATCCACAAAGAACAGCTCTCAGTTTTGTTAACGGAGGAACATGGACTGAGAACCAGGTTTCTGTCATCCTTTATCAGGATACAAGAGAACGATTTCCTTACGGTACCTTTTCTATAGTTGCTAATGGGCAGGAATCCCCGGCAACTTCAAGATACAATTTTGGTGGTGGAAATTTAAGTAGCTCATCTGTAACTGATTGGTCACCCAAAACAGTTTATGGATACAATACAGATCAGAACTATATGACTATTGAAGGAAGCGGTTTTGGTACTGTACCTCAAGATTTGCTTATTTACAATTATAATGGTTTTAACAAAACCATTTTAAAGACAGAAATTTATAACTGGACCAATACAAGAATTGTATTGCCTTTACCTGTAAACGAAATGGCTAATAGTATTACTGCAAATACTACTTTGTTTATCAGGTCAGCAGGTTCTGGCAATATAATTAATAATCTGGCATCTTTTGAATTCAGAACTTCACAGATTACAAATATAACCCCATTAGAAGGTAGTATTGGTAAGCTTTTGACTGTTTCAGGACAAGGCTTTGGTACTACTCAATCAAATACCTATATCTACATTGGCGATTCATACGCTAGCGTTGTTTCTGGAAGTTGGACAGAAAACTCTTTTCAGATAAGAGTGCCTAGTTTTAATTCTGTTGGTTCTAAGAATATTAAATTGAGAATTAATGGCAATGAATTACCAAGTAATTTTAATTATGAAGTAAAAGCGCCGATGATGTATTCTATTAGTAAGTCTGTAGACCTTTCTGAAGGCGATAATGTAACAATATACGGTAATTATTTTGGTAATAAAGAAGATTTACAGGCTATATATCAGACGGGGCGTATTGAAATAACAGATACTAATAATAATTCAACAAATGTTGTAAGTATGTCTGATGCTAATGTAACCTGGACTGATAACAACATAACCTTCTCATGGCCTAAGATCAGTTCAAATTTATTGACTACCAAAACTTTCAATATAAAAATAATAGTAGGAAACATTACTTCTAGCACAAGTATAAATGTAACTGACTAAATAGATTATGGGTGACTCCCCAAAGCATAGCTTTGGGGAGTTTTTTATTTTCTCACCAACCACCCTTAATCTCTCAATTCTCATTTCTCAATATGTTCTCTATTTTAAAAGCAGACAGCATGCGGCTCTTGTGCAGATAGTGGGACACTTCGTTGTGGGACGTTTCACTGTGGTAATTGTCGAACAATTCTCACAGGCAGCGTCAGCTGCCGTCTCACAAGTTGCGTCAGCAACAGTCCCACAGAGGCCTTAGCCTCGTATCACTTTACTTCTCATTCTTAACTCTCAGCTCTTAGCTCTCAGCTCTCAGCTCTCAGCTCTAATCTCTTATCTCTAAAAAATTTCCTTGATTTTTAAAAAGAAGATGACATATTTATAAAGCTATGTTAAAATTCGACACCCTTAGAATAAAGGGCAAATAAAAACAAGAACAGTGTACATAGCATCATATAAAATATAGGAAAAAGCATGGAAAAAAAGATATTTCACTATATCTCACCTATTAAAAAGATTCTTTTTCTATTGGTGGATATTATTTGTATAACCTTCTCTATGTTGGCTGCTATTTGGGTTAGATTTGGAACCTTGGAACCAGAACTGGTTCATAAATTCTTAGTTTTTATTCCTTCAATCACCCCCTTTGGCCTTTTTGTTTTTTGGATGCTGGGGTTATACAACAGAACTCTTCGTTTTACTTCCCTATTGGATGCTTTTGCTATATTTGTTGCAGTAACTGGTTTTTCAGCTATAAAAGTTCTTGCTTCTTTTTATGTTACTAATTTCGCTGCCGTTAAGCCTGTTTTAATCATAGACTGGATGCAGCTTGTTATGCTGATAGGGGCTTCTAGAATAGCTCCTAGAGCTATAATAAATGTTATTGAAATTAGCCCTTTGAGAAATCTGCTGTTCAGCAAAAACAGCAGCAAGACAAAGCGTGTAATGATTATTGGAGCTGGTCAGGGCGGTGAAAGTATTGCCAGAGAAATTAAACGCAATATGAATCTGCCTATAGAAGTTGTCGGTTTTCTTGATGATGCTGATGAAAAGCAGGGCCAGATTATCCATGGAATAAAGGTTGTTGGTAAAACCGAAAAGCTCGATGAACTCTGTAAATCTTATGAAGTTGACGAAATCATTATTGCTATTCCATCTGCTTCTGGTAAGGAATTGCGCAGAATAGTAAAGCTTTGTCAGAATACTAACATCAGATTCAAGACTCTTCCCGGTTTGCAAGATCTTATTGCGGGCAAACTTGTCAGCTTGCAGCTTAAAGATATTGCTATTGAAGACCTTTTGCGCAGAGCTCCTTCTGAAATTAACTTAGCAGAAATTGCCGCCTATATTACTGGTAAAACTTTATTGGTAACTGGTGCCGGCGGAAGTATCGGAAGTGAAATCTGCCGTCAGATTCTTCCATTCCAACCGGAAAAACTGCTTTTATTGGGTCACGGCGAAAACTCTATCTATACGATTCATCAGGAATTGTTGAGAAGCCCGAATCTTGGAAACACTGTTTTAATTCCAATTATTACGGATGTACAGGATAAAGAAAAAATCGACTTCATTTTTAATGGTTTCAGACCTGATATAGTTTTCCATGCTGCTGCTCACAAGCATGTTCCTATGATGGAATTGAATCCTGAAGAATCCGTTAAAAACAATGTCTGTGGTACTTATAATGTTGCTGAAGCTGCTCATAAATACCATGTAGAACGCTTCGTCATGATATCTACAGATAAGGCTGTTAATCCGACATCTGTTATGGGTGCCAGCAAAAGAACGGCTGAAAAAATCGTTAAGTGTTTCGCTAAACGAAGTTCAACAAGATTTGTTGCCGTCAGATTTGGTAATGTTTTAGGAAGCCGCGGTAGCGTAATTCCTATGTTCAAATCTCAGATTGAACGTGGCGGGCCGATTACTATAACCCACCCCAACATGATTCGTTACTTTATGACTATTCCTGAAGCTAGCAAGCTTGTTATTCAGGCAGGTGCTTACGGAAAAGGCGGCGAAGTATTCATTCTTGATATGGGCGAACCTGTTAAGATTCTTGATTTGGCTGAAGACCTTATCAGACTTGCTGGTCTTGAAGTCGGCAAGGATATTGAAATTAAGTTTACCGGTATCAGACCAGGCGAAAAGCTTTATGAAGAACTTCTCACAGCTTCTGAAGGTATTACTGCTACAAAGAACAAAAAGATTTTTATTGCTAAGCCGGAAGAAGTTAACGAAGAAGAACTTATGCTTCAGGTTGGCAAATTAAAGGAAGCAGCTCTTAGAGCTAATCCAAGAGATGTTATTGAAGCTTATAAGGTTATTGTTCCTACATTCTCTCCAAATCGTGATATGATTTATAACGAAAAGAGAAATAAGCACAGTATAGAACCTGTTGATTCTACACCTGCTAATGGAACCAAACTTAGAGTAGTCAACTAAGCATTAGTTATGTCCTCACCCCCTTTGTTAAAGGGGGATTAAGGGGGATTTTCGAGAAAACTATTAAGCAGTAGAAAGTTAAGTCCGAAGACTGTAGTAAAGCGAAACAATCCCCATATCCTCTTTAACTCTTATCTCTTGCCTCTTAATTCTAAATTTTCTTGTAAAATCTCTGCAATTTTGATATATTTATTTTTACCAAATCGCGGGAATAGCTCAGTTGGTAGAGCATCAGCTTCCCAAGCTGAGGGTCGCGGGTTCGAGCCCCGTTTCCCGCTTTTTCTATTTTAGCTACTAAGGTTCACCGAGGTAGACAAACCTAGTAACAGAGCTGTTCTTGGCAAATCTATCAGGTTAATCTTACTACTTATTAGTAATTAGCAAGGAGTAATGAGTAATTATTGATTTTTCATCGTTTTTGTTATAGAAGTTAGAAGCTTTAATAATTCTTCATTGTCGTTTTTTATACTGTCGAATTCAAAATCATTTATATAATCACTATCATAAAGAAGTTCTAACCAATATTCTGTTTCATTAGCTTCCTTAAAAGCGATATACATTTTTGCAGTAAAATCTTTTTTAGATTGTGCGCACTGGGCTTCTTTAACATTGGCTCCTATACTAGTTCCACTCTTAAGTAGCTGTTTTGCTATAATGTATTCTTTTTTATTTTTACAAAGATAATTATATAATTTAATAATTCTTAGAGCAAAAGCTTTACTTTTCTCCATTATTATATTTTCTTTGATATTATAATTACTCATTTCTCATTACTAATTGCTAATTTGCTATATCTTTCTGCCCCCATCAAGTGTACTCCTTATGCTTAAGCTACGCTGTGGGACACTTCGTTTTTGAACACTTCTTACTCTTACAACTCTTCTAACCCTTACAACAACTATCACAGGCAGCGTTAGCTGCAGTCTCACAAGTTGCGTAAGCAACTGGCCCACAGAGGCTTTAGCCTCGTCTCACTATCTGAGCACTAATCACTACGCTGGCTTCGCCAGCAAAGACCTACCAACCACTAAATTCTCATTTCTAACCTTCTAACTTCCACTGTCCTTTGGTCCAAATGGCATAATCAACAGGTTCAGAATCTTTGTGCTGATACTTGATTATGCCTCTGCCAATCAGATAGGTTCCGCAGCTACAAACTTTCTTGCCTTTTCCTGCAATATAAGGCTCAGCATCTGAAGCATCTTTCAGTTCATTTATTGGCTTTAAGCCGCATTTACATTTTGGCAGAGGTTCCTGCCCAATAAATAATTGCCTTTCCAGCCAGGCTATTCCGTGGACAACAAACAAAAATAAAGCCGGTCCTATTATAATGCCGGCATATCCCCAGTTTTCCCCATAACGGGAAAAGAACATATCGCCCAGATAGCCTGCGAATATAAGCAGACAAAGAGCAACTGTTTCCATTTTAATAGAGCCATTTTTATTATTCATTATTATTCTTTCGTTGTTGTTGCCTAATTTAAAAGAATTATCATCATTTTCTTCACATATAGAAGAATTTTCAATTTTCAGCTTTTAGCAATCGCTTATCACTCACCACTCACCACATCAAGCTTTGCTTGGCTATTTATTTAAAGATTCAAGGTGTTGTTTTATAGCATCATGCATAGGTTTGAAAAAGGGTTCTGTACTTAATTCGGGTTCAATTCTCTTCCAAACAGAGTTAATCGGATAAACTACACTGCCTGTTTTTTCGTCTATTAGAGCTTTTTCTGTTCCGTATTGGTCTTCAATCAACTGCCATTCAAAACCAAATTCTGTTTTTAACATTTCACCGAAGAGACAACCAAAAGCATTTGCCATCACTTCATTTTCATTTTTTGAATCAGATTCGCCATCGTTAAAAATACCAAAAAGAACTCCCATAGCTTCTGAAGTTTCTTTTTTATCTGCTTTTGCTTCAGCCCAAAGTTTGAAAACTTTATCCATACCTTCATAGGTAACAGGTCCAGAATCTTTTTTATTGAAAGCAGCATATATTTCTCTGCCTTTGTTGGCATTTAGTGCGATTAAAGACAAGTCTTTGCGGTTTAGACCTAAAAATTTTGGTTGCATATTCATATCTTTACTCTCTTTTTACTTTAAAAATTTTGTTTTACGTGTTAAAACATCTAAGTATTTAAATTATCATAGATTTTTACTGTATAAAAGGAGCCAAAATAAAAATATGGCAGATTCTAAAATTATTTTGATCGTAAACTGCGGAAGTTCTTCTCTTAAGTATGCTGTTATGAGAATGCCAGAACGCGAACAGCTTGGCAAAGGCCTCGTTGAAAGAATAGGCCTTGAAATGGGTCACTTGGAACAAAAGGCAAATGGCAAGGTTTATGAAGTAAATCAGAAAATTGAAAACCACAAAATTGCTATGGAACTTGTCATGAAAGCCATGACCGACCCAGAAAAAGGCATTATAAAAGATACAAAAGAAATTGCAGCAATCGGCCATAGAGTTCTCCATGGCGGCCAGTATTATTATGATTCAATCGTTATCAATGGCGATGTTAAGAAAGCCATCAGAGACTGCTTCGATTTAGGTCCACTTCACAACCCAGCAAACCTTATGGGTATCGAAGCCTGTGAAGCAGCTATGCCTGGTCTTCCCAATGTTGCTGTTTTCGATACAGCTTTCGGTATGGCAATGCCAGAAAAAGCTTATTTGTATGCTATTCCTCATGAATACTATGAAAAATACAGCATTCGCCGCTACGGTTTCCACGGAACAAGCCATAAATTCGTTTCTAATGAAGCTATCAAGTTTGCTAACCTTGATCCAAAGAATGCAAAAGTTATCGTTTGTCATTTAGGGAATGGTGCTAGCGTATCTGCATCAATCGGCGGAAAGTGTGTCGACACCTCTATGGGCCTTACCCCTCTTGAAGGTTTGATTATGGGTACTAGAAGCGGTGACGTAGACCCAGCCGTTTTGCAGTTCATTATGAACAAAGAAAAGCTGACTCCTGACCAGATGCTCAACATTCTTAACAAGAAATCAGGCGTTCTTGGTATGAGCGGCGGAGTTTCAAGCGACTTCCGTGATATCAACAAAGCTAAAGAACAGGGCAACCACCTTGCAGAAGTAGCTCTTGATGCTTTCATCTACAGAGTTGTTAAGTATGTTGGCGCTTATGTTGCAGCAATGAATGGTGTTGATGCAATTTGTTTCTGTGCTGGCGTTGGTGAAAACGATATTCAGGCTAGAAAGATAATCTGTGAACATTTAAGCTATTTGGGTATCAAGATTGACGATAACGCAAACAATGTTCGCGGTGAAAGAAGAATCATTTCTGCTGCAGATTCTAAGGTGAAGGTGATATTACTTCCAACAAATGAAGAATTGCAGATTGCTATAGACACCTACGAATTAACTAATAAATAAGCCCCTTACGACTCGCTGACCTCCTGTCGCTCCCTTGCACTCCCAACATCCTGTTGGTCGTCAGTCTTTTGCTAAGCAAAATCCAGCTCCCCCACCTAAACGTGGGGGAGCATCGTTTTAGGGTAATAATTTAATCTAAACTAAAAAAGCCTCTCAAAGAGAGGCTTTAGAAAAATCTCACTAGACTTATTCAGCGAGAGGGAAAACCTGAATCGGGGTCTTAATCTGACCGTCGCGGTCAGCCAAACCGTAACCAATAGCTACAACTTTACCTGCAATTGGTTTGTTATAGTTTTTATCAGCGCAGTAAGCACCGAATCTTCTAAGCATTTCACCATCAGACTTAGCAAGAAGTGTTAAATGTGGATCGAACTGAGAAAAAACATTTGGGCTACCGTATTTCTTTATGCATTCAACTTTTGCAGGCATGCTCTTTGCCCATTCAGGAACATAGTCAGATTTTGCTCTTAAGAATGCTAGTCTTTCTGCAACTTCATCACAGAGAGCCTGAAGTTCTTTATTGTTTTCTAAGCCCATAAACAGCCAATCGCTGGCGGCTATTTCAATTCCCTTGGTATTTATAGGAAACTGCTTTGTTTTGTTTGCTATTCTTCTGACAATAGCGGCTACGAGTTTTTGTCTGCCTAATGGATAAGCTGTCATATAAAGAGTGCAATGCTGCTGATATCCTTTTAATGCAAAAGTTTCAACGTTTTCTGTTATCTTAAGGTCTACGGTTGCAACCTTTACCTGGTCTTGAATATTTTCAGAAACAACAGCAAATACATTTATCTTATCTGTTTCAATTCGCTTTTCCTGGGCCATTAGCCAGGCGGGAACGGCAATTACAAAACCTAATATAATCGGAACAACTAAAAGTCTAAACCATTTTGAATTTCTCATTTCAATCTCCTTATTAAATCCTTAGCTTTGAAGTTTAGATAAAACAAGTATGATTGTCAACGATAGAATAAAATTTAAGATTGGCTCATTACCAGCGAGAACCACGCCAAACTTCCGGGTGGAAGAATATTAGAAGAGCAACTACTTCAAGACGACCAGCCCACATTAAGAAAATAGCAATTAATTTGCTTAGCGGCTGCCAGCCAAAGAAGTTGCCCATAGGTCCGATTGCTTCAAAACCTGGGCCAATATTCCCTAAACAAGCGATAGCACCAGAATAGCCAACAACAAAATTGGCTTCGTGAATACTGATTATGGTTCCGCCAATGAAAAAGACCAGTATGTAAAACATAAAAAAGCTTAATATTGGCTGAATATCGCTTTCACGCAAGGTTCGGTTATCAAGTTTTATTCTTATAACAGCTTCAGGATAAATATTCTTTAAAAGAACTTTCCAGAAATACTTTGCTAATATAACTATACGAATAACCTTCATTCCGCCGCCAGCTGAACCAGAGCAGCCTCCTATGAACATAAGAAAGACGAGAATTCCCTTGGCGGCCAAAGGCCATTGTTCATAATCAAAACTGGCAGATCCAGTAGTGGTCAGAATACTTAAACATTGAAACATAGACTGCCTTAACACATAAATCGGGCTTGTTCCTGCTGGATAATAGCGTTGCATCAAAACCAGAGTAACAATAATTGCGGCAACGATTATTATAAAAACGTAGGCAATAAGCTCTGGGTTTAAGAAAAAGCCTTTTATACTATCAAGAAGAGTTGTATTGTTTCTTGTTTTCTTATTAGAGGAGTTTCTGGCATTTTTTAAGCCGGCAATAAAGGTTTTAACTGTTTTTACCTGCAGTACAAAGTTAGCGCCTGCCAAAAACATAAAAACAATAATAACCCATTCTGCTGCCGGGTTTCGATAGCCTGCTATGCTTTCTGAATTTGGCGAGAAACCTGCGGCTGCCAATGTAGCAAAAGCGTTAGAGGCTGACTCTAAAAAGTTTATTCCGGAAAACCAAAGACCTAAAGTACAAAGCAGAGTTAAAAAAATGTACCAGATGAGAAGCTGTCCTGCTGTGTCTCTGATTCTAGGACTAAGCTTATCTTTGCTTTCTGCTGAGACTTCGGCAAAGAATAAGTGGCGGCCGGCTATTGCCAACTGAGGCATCAAGGCAACAAATATGACCAATATGCCCAAACCGCCTATCCATTGAGTAAAACCTCTATAGAAAAACATTGAACTATTTAACTTGTTAAAATCGGAAAGAATTGTTGAGCCTGTGGTTGTAAAACCGCTCATAGATTCAAATAGAGAATCAATAAATGAAAAGTCGAAAAATAAGTATGGAACAGCGCCGAATATGGCTAGTGCTAACCATCCGAATACAACGACACCAAGGCTTTCCATACGATTAAGATCGTCTATTTCTGCCTTTTTGTCTAAAAACATAGCTGTTTTGCCAAGAACAAAGCATATGGCAATAGTTATAAGAAAAGCCAAAGTTGAATTATTTTCCTGCTTAATTAGGGATACAATCAAAGGAATATACATTAAATGCATGAATCCCATTGATAAATATCCAATAATTGAAGCTACAAGCCTAAAACGTATCATAAATCAGACCATTAATCCTTTTTATCTTCCTGCTTTTCTTGCTCAGCGACATTGTTTTGTTCCTGTTTTTCAGCTTCTTTCTTTACTATATCATTCAAGAAATCGGTAATAGTAACACTGCTGGCAGAGGTTAAGAATACTCTTAAAATGTCATTTGCCTGAATCTTATCTACGCCGCAGGGAACAATAGTATGAGAACCGCGTCTTACTGCTGCAATAACTACACCGTCAGGTAGTTTCAAATCCATAAGTCTTGTAGTCGGGAAGTTTTCTGGAACAATTATTTCTGTAATATCTGCTTTACCTTTTTCTATGGTAGTAAATACGTCTACACTATCTTCAGAAATGAGTTTGCTTACGTTTAAAACAGCGTTGAATTGAGAACTTACCGGCACGTCTATTCCCAATTTATCGAAAAATTCTGCATTTTCAATAGAATGGGCTCTGGTAATAATTTTTTTAGCATTTAAAAGCTTGGCGTGCATGGAAACCATCAAATTGCGCTCGTCGTTGCCAGTAACTGCTACAACACAGTCATACATATCAAGTTGCTGAGTTTTGAGAAAACTGTTGTTGGTGCCGTCAGCGTTAATAACCAGAATTCTTTCAGAAAGGTTTTCTGTTAAGAAGCGGCATTGAGCCATATTCTTTTCGACTATCTTTACTCTGATATGTCTGTAAGGCTCTAGGGATTTGGCGAGAATATAGCCTACGTTTCCGCCGCCGATAATGATAACATTAAGACTTTTGCCCGGAGTTGGATTAAAGCGGTCTTCTATTTCTCTCATGGGGCGTTCATGACCCATGAAAATAATCTTATCTTCTTTGAAAAGAATTGTCTGACCACTTGGAATAATAACGTCTTCACCACGGAAAATTGCTACGGCTAATGCGCCTCTGGGAATCTGCAAATCCATCAGCTTTTTGCCAATAGCAGAAGAACCTGATTTCAGCTTGTATTCAAGCTGCTTAAGGTCTTCGTGTTCAAACACCTTTACGTCTATAGCGCCTGGAACAGCGATAATCTTAGCAATATATTCACCAAGAAGCTTTTCAGGCCATATAATCTTATCAATAGCAAGTTTTTCGCCCAATTCACCGGCGAAAGTTTCGAAATAGTGATCTTTATTTACGAAACAGAATGTTTCAGCCTTACTAATCTGTTTAACAGCCAGACAAGAAATAACGTTAACTTCATCTGAGGCTGTGCAGGCAATAAACGCATTTGCGTCTTCCACTTCAGCAGATTGAAGAATTGAAAGGCTTGTTGGGTTGCCTGTTATGACCTGAAGGTCGTATTTTTCCAATTGCTTTACAGCTTTGAGTTCTGGTTCAATTATTTTAACATCATTATTTGCAGTCAATGTTTTTGCAAACTGCAAACCTATTTCAGTAGCGCCAGAAATTACTATTTTCATTTTTTTTAGTTATAAGACTTAAGATTCAAGATATAAGACTTAGGATATTTAATTCTTCAATCTTCTATCTTTTATCTTTTATCTCTCCTCTTCTATCTTTTCTAAATAGGGTTGCTCAGGCCACTTAGCTTAAAACTTGTATCTTAGAGCTTTTCGCTTAAATAATATTACTTTAGCTGATTTTTTTCAATCTATAGATTTTGAGCATAAACTCTTATCGCTTTTCCTTCGTTTGCCAAAGTATCAATGAGTTTAAAGTTATTCTTCTCTATTTTTTGAATATTTGTGCTTTCTATATCACCAATAACAACGCCTATATTGAACTCGTTTTTATTCAGCTCTGCAGCAAAAGAAGAAAAGTTTGAACAGATAATATATTGGCTGAAACATCCGAAATGCTGTTTATAATTAAATTCGCTTATTTCCCCAAAAACACAGATGGTTGATTTATGAGCGGAATTACGGCAAAGCGATATTATTTGTCTAAATATTATTTCAATTCCATTTAGAGGAATATCGGGAACATTTTTCTTTAGCCGTTCAATAATTGCTTTCTCTCTCACTGGGTCATAAGCTGAAATCCTATTGTCTTCAGCAGAATTTCTGAGTTTGTCTTTTAAAGCACCAATCTTAATTGCGCAATCAACCCGTTTCGATAAGAGCTTTGCTATTGTCTCGTCTATCTGGTCGATTTCTGCTCTAAGATTGATTATTTCAGACTTTATCACTTTCAGAAAGCCTTTTTTGCATTGCCTGATGCATTGGGCATTTGGTATCGTCTTCGCGGCAATATGGATTTTTTGCAAACTGACAGGGAGCTCCAGCATTCTTGAAAATGAGCGGAGCGACTTTTTTTACTGCAGCAAGCATTTCGTAAGCGAGCTGTCTTATTTCCCACTGAGCTTTCATGCAGCAGCGCTGTTCAAAAAAATTAAACAAGCTTCTGGCATTCATAGTAAAAACTATTTTTGTTTCTACAGCATTTGGGAAAATGTATCGAGCATCTTCGGGGGCAACACCGATTTCTACCATTTTACGGTAAGCGTTCAGGCTTTCTTCCATAGCTTTATTATAAACTTCTAAAGCTTCTGGGTTAGCGGCTATCTTTGGAGGAATAATATTGGGTATTTCCTTTAATTTGAGATAGTTAACATAGCGCTGGCTTTCCTGGGAATAAGAAGCAATTCTATGTCTGACAAGCTGGTGTGATAATGCTCTAGAAATTCCATCTGCACTAAATGTGAAGGTGGCATGTTCAAAAACAGAATAATGCCCTCTCTGAAAGAGCATGTTTATCATTTTTTCTACTTCTTCGGGTTTAAAACCTTTTTCGATAGCATCAGCAGGTCTATTAGAATAACAGCGTCTGGCAGCAAGAGCTACCATTACATCTGGATCTGGGGTATGGCGAAGTAAAGTTACACTCATAATCACTTAAAAGTATTTCGGCGAAAACCTGCTGTAAAAAGGGGATAATACTCTTTTTAATTAAACAGCAAATTTTCGCCGGAAATAATAAAAACTAAAGAAGATTATTTTGCTTCTTCTACAGGAGCAGACTTCTTAGCTTTTCTTGCAGCAGCAGCTTCAGCAGCTTTCTTTGCATTAGCCAATTTCTGGTTGAATTTATCAACACGACCGGTAGTATCAACAAAACGCTGAGTACCAGTAAAGAATGGATGGCATGCTGCACAAACTTCAACTTTAAGTTCTTTTGCAGTTGAAAGAGTTTCGAAAGTGTTACCGCAAGCGCAAGTAACTTTAATTAAGTTGGTCTTTGGATGAATATTCTGCTTCATTTCAGGTTCTCCTATTAATCTTTAAAATTCTTTGAAGCTTCTTCAAGATTGTCATAAATATCTATGATTTCATGAAGATGTATGAGTTGGAAAATACCGTAGATATAAGTGTTGAGATTGATTAAAAGCATATCTCCGCCAGCACTTTTAAGCTTTTTAAGAGTGCCGATGAAAAAGCCTAATCCAGATGAATCTATGTAATTTGTTCTTTCAAGGTCAATAACTAATTTCAACTTCTTCTGGTCGATTAGTTCTTGAACTTTTTCCTTGGCAGCCGGCAATGACCACATTCCCAAATCTCCAATTATAGAAAGAACAACATAGCCCTTTTCAGCATTTCTTTCTTCAAAACTGATTTGATTTCCGTTTTCTTCCATTTCTTCCTCCAACAGGAATTGAAACACCTTACTGGTGTCTAGGTTTGCTACGCACTATTTCAATAGCATTACAAACCGCCATTGTCAGGTTCGCCTGCCACTGAGATGAATTTAAAGTAACATTGGTAACTGCGTTGCCAATGCTAGTAACCACATATTTAGAAGGCAGGGAATTTAAAGCTAAAGCCACAACATCTAATTTGCAACGTTCGCATGAACAGCCTGGGTTTTTCCCTTGAGCAAATAATTCTTCTACAGCTTCTTTAACTGCATTTTCCATTTTATTTACCAAAACCAAGTTTTCCATGCTGTTACCTTTCAGTTGTTAGCCTTCGGCTTTTAATCCCAGTTTTGTTCTTAATGTCTTTGGATCAATATCAAGCAATCTGGCTGCTTTTAGCTTGTTTCCGCCGGCGTATTCCAGAATTTTCTGTGCATATATACGTTCCATTTCGGCCATTGTATAGATGCGGTCTTCTACAATACTGCCTTCGCCACCAGCGAGCTTGGATGGTTTTCTGATTTTATCAGGAAAATCATCTGGTTCAATGACATTAGTTCTTGAAAGAACAGTAGCTCTTTCAATTACGTTTCGCAATTCTCTAACGTTACCAGGCCAAGAGTAAGTAGTCAATACAGACATTGCATTGCTGCTGACTGTCAGTTCCGGCTTGTTATACTTTTCTTTGAATTCATCAAGGAAAGAGTTAACTATCTCAGGGATATCTTCTATTCGTTCACGAAGCGGGGGAATGTGTATTTCAACAACGTTAAGCCTGTAATACAGGTCTTCACGGAATCTTCCTTTTTTTATTTCTTCAAGAAGACTCTTGTTTGTTGCTGCCATGATTCTGACATCGACTTTAATGGTATTTGAGCCGCCTATGCGTTCAAATTCCTGCTCCTGCAAGACTCTGAGGAGTTTAGTCTGAGTCATCATGGACATATCGCCGATTTCATCAAGAAATAGCGAGCCACCGTTAGCCCGTTCGAAGCAACCTTCCTGACGGCTTATCGCCCCAGTAAAAGCGCCTCTTTCGTGACCAAACAACTGACTTTCGAGAAGCTCTGAAGGAATTGCTGCACAATTCATTTTGAGATAAGGTTTTGTCTTTCGGCGGCTTTCGCTGTTGATGGCTGTTGCCACCATTTCTTTGCCTGTGCCACTTTCACCAGTGATTAAAACAGTTACATCATTCCCGGCAACCTTCGATACCAAATCTAGAACTTCAGTTATCGCTTTGCTGGAACCGATTATTTTCTTTTTCATAATCTCCGGTAAAACCTTATTTGTTAGAGCCTCTTTAAAGACAATATCCCTAAAGAGATGTATTGCTCAGTCGTGTCGAAAATGATATCACAGCAATATTAAGATGTCAAGAATTGTGTACCTTTTTATGCCTTATAATAAATTAACAATTTTAAAAATAAAGACTATTGAAAAATCAGCTAAAATGGTAGAAAATGTTTCTAGAGATGATTTATTAATTTCTGTTCAGAGGAGATAAAAAAATGGCAGTTAAATTATTTATTGGTAACCTTCCTTTCAGCGTTGACAACGCCAAGCTAAAAGAAGAATTTGCTAAGTTTGGTGAAGTAGTAAGCGCTAATATTGTTATTGATAAAGGTTCCAAACGTTCTAAAGGCTTTGGTTTTGTTGAATTTGCAACAAAAGAAGCTGCTGATGCCGCAATAAGTGGAATGAACGAACAAGAAATGGGGGGAAGAAAGCTCACCGTCAGCATGGCTAAGAAGCAGTGAATGAAGAACTGTTAAAAAAAATCAAAATAGCTGGAGCTAAAAACTTTGATGCATATGCTCAGAAGGTTCTAGAAGCATCTGCAAATCATGGAACATTCGGTATGGAAATGGTAGATATGCTCCATGACCAGCTTCCAAGGACTTCTTGTGCTAATTGTGGTAAATGCTGCAATTCCATTTCTATGTATTCTTTGGAATATCATCGAGTTATGCGTGAAGTCATGACTAGATGGAAACCAGAACGAGTTTTAAGACTTATAAAATCTTTGCTGCGTTTTGATTTAAGACAGGCTCAGGTTGGCAGTGAAAGCCGTTTAAGATGTGTTTTCAGAGATGATGAAACAAAAGTCTGTCTAGTTCATCCAGTAAGACCTTTTGCTTGCCGTATTTTCGGTTTATTAAAAGAAAATGGGCAGCGAGAGTGCGATAATGTAAAAGATTTATCATTGCCTGAACAAACCGTAAAAGAAGAATATCTGATCAATCTTCAAGCTAAAATCTTAGAGAATTCAGAAAGCTTTGAGCCTTTTGAAGGAAAAGGCGAAATACACTTTTTTCCATTTGAATTCTGGTTTTTCAGATATCTATTTTCGCCAGAACGAGCGTTACAGATTTACCGTGAGATACTGGTTCCGCTTTCCACCCCTTTAACAAAAATGTGGGAAAAGCAGGAACAGTTACCAGATATATTACCTAGCGATTACGAATCATAAAAGGATATTTATGAAAATTAAACTATTGATTATTGCTTTATTCACAGTATTGTTTTGTGCTACTTTACAGGCTCAGCCTGCGGATGAGATTATTAGAAAGAACCTGATAAACCTCTCTATTCCGAATGAAAACATAAAAACCTTTGCTTTTGATTTAACGATAAGCACATCAGGCAGAAGTTATGTGAGCCAAATTAGATACGACAATGGAAATATGGCTTTTAACTGTTTCGATGCAGATAAAACCCCGTTGCTTGTAGCTAGAAATGGAAATGTATTATATAACGATGCATTAAATTCCAGAGTCTGTCTTTTAAGAAAGAATATTGTTATAGCTAAAGTTGTTTGCGAAGACAACCAAATGCAGGCAAACATAAATTTTCATCAACCTAATGATGAAGAAAAAGAGAATACTATAAAGGTAGATTTTCTTGCCTTAGCAGAACAAGCTTTGAGCAATATGAGAACTTCTAAAGAAAATGGTATTATTACTATTTTTGGAGAATCAGCACAAAAATCTATTATAACTTCTGTTATAAAGCCTGGTGATTTTTTCCCGTTAAAGAAATTCTCAATTTCAAGTGATGATTTTACCGTTTCCTTCGACAATATAAGAGTCAATGATGAAGTAGATAAAAATAATTTCATTTATCCAGAAAAAGAAATATCCAGGTCGAATATTCAATTGGCCGATTTAACAGAAGAAATTAATGGTTTGTTTAGCTTTGGAATGCTTCAACAAGTAATATATTCTATAATGGCAAGAAGTGCTTTTGAAGATAAAGAAATGCAGGAAAAGCTGGAAGAAATATTAAATCTTAAGGGAAAATTAGATTGGAGTAAGATTAAAGCCAGCGATGTCATGAAATCAGCAAGGCTGAGAAATTTATTCAAGGCTTTCTGATTCTACTTGGGCTTTCTCATCTTTTTTTGGTTTCTCAATCTTTGAGGCAATGACTAAGCCTACCTCAAACAGCAGCCAGGTGGGAACTCCCAACAAAACTTGACTGACAACATCTGGTGGTGTTAACAAAGCCGATAAAAACAAAATTGCGACTATTACAAAGGGGCGTTTTTCCCTTAAAGATTTTGCTGTAGTTAAGCCAAATCTCACAGATAAAAGCACTACAATAGGAGCTTGAAACATTAGCCCAAAAGCAAGCATTAGCCAGCCCGCAAGACTTAAGAAATTCTGCAGACCTATGATTGGCTTTATTCCATCAGTAGAAAAACTGCCAGAAAACCCCATAATTATCGGAAGTATATAATAAATACAAAAGGCAATACCGCCAACAAACAGAAGAGAAGAGGAAAATAACCAGCTTTTTAATGCTCTGGCTTCTTCTTTATACAATGCTGGTAGCAAAAACTTCCAAATCTGATACATATTCCAAGGGTATGCAAGAAACAATGCCAGTATCAGCGAAAGATTTAGTTGAGTCCAAAAAACCTCCATAGGAGCAAAATAATGGAGGCTTCCTACATTCTCAGGAATACATTGTCTTATTAAATAATTAATTACGTAAGGAGAAGCCCAATAAGCAAAAGGGGTCAGAATAACTGTTGCAACAATACAGGCTATTAAAGCATTCCGCAAAGCTTCTAAATGAACGGCTAGCGGCTCGTCTCTGTCGTTCATGCTTTACTTTCTTTTTTGTCTTCTGCTTCAGCGGCCTTTTCAGAATTTTCTATTAGCTGCTTGCTTTCAGCTTCTATGTCACTTTTAGCCTTTTTGAACTCATAATTTGCACGCCCTATAGCTCTTGCCAATTCTGGAATACGCTTAGGACCAAAAAGCACCAATATAACTACAACAATAAGAACTATTTCCCAAAAGCCTAATGACATTTATAAAGCTCCTTCTATTACCATACGTAGGTTGCTGCTGCACCTGCGTTTAATTTGCTGGTAATAGTATTATTATCAAATTTCACTTTAAAATCAACTTCTTTATTTCCATCATTTAAGACGATAAGAACAATTTTGCCTTCTTGGGTTTCAAATGCTGCTGAAACAAGGCTATCTTCTGTGCTCTTAGAAGCTATTTTTACGGAACCAGGTCTGACAAACTTTGCTGCCTGACCGATAATATAATAAGAAACATTGTAAGATTCTACTTTATTGGTCTTCTTATTAACTGTGATTGCTCCTTTGCAGTCTGGGCAGCCGCCTAGGGTGTGTGGGTCACAATTCTGGTCTGAAGCAAGATTCCATTCAAAAGCAGCCTGACCATGGTTGTTGAGAGTGCCGAGAATTACATTTTTTATATGCCATTTGAAATCGCCGGCAAATTCACCATCTCGGCCTGTCCATTGTTCTGTAAGCCAAAGTTTCTTGTCTGGCTGTTCAGCATAAACTTCAGACAAAATTTTAATATCGCCAGCATACAAATGCCATGCAGAACCACTTACATATTTATTAGCATTTGAATTACCAAGAACTTCTAAGGCAAATTCTTTTTTATCGCAGTTATGGTCCCAGCAGAAGATTTCAACGTCGCCCAAATCATTTTTTTCTAAGGTCGGACCAAGATATTCGCCAATAAACTTAGCCTGGCTTGAAGCATCCATTTTCATGCTTGGCTTGTTGGTGCCGCATTCGGGTTCGTTTTGAGTAGATATGGCACTAATGTTAATGCCATTTTCCTTCATTGTTTTCAGATATTTTACAAAATAATCTGCATAAGCCTGATAAAATTTAGGTTTTAAGCTTCCACCGCCATAGAGCTTGTTGGATTTCATCCATTTAGGAGCAGTCCAAGGAGTAGCGAGGATTTTGATATCTGGATTTATAGCCAATATTTCTTTCAGCATTGGGATAACTTCTTTATCACCAGCATAAATATTGAATTTCTTTAAATCAGTATCTTTTCCTAAGCCCAATAATTTTTCGTCATATGTGAAACACTTTTGGCTTAAATCTGAAGCTCCGATACTAATTCGAACCATACTGGCTCCGATTCCTACTTTAGGATCGTAAAATCTTTTTAAAACATTAGAACGGTCGCTTACAGACATTTTATTCAATAAATAAGCGCTTCCGCCAGTAAGAGCAAAACCGAAACCGTCTATTGTCTGAAACCTTTCGCTGCTATCAATGGTAATTTCAGGCAAATTTTCAGCGTTTTCGCCTATTTTAGGAGTTTCTTGTTTTGTCAGATAGATTTTGGCAGATGGGTCTGTTAAATACATCTGAATATTATTTATATTACTGCCTTTTTCTTTAGAAGAAACTGTTTTATCACTATTTTTTATTTTAATAGCACTAGAAAGTGTATTTGTTTCATTTTTATCTGATTTTATTGTTTTAATCTTTTCAACTGTCTCATCATCGAAAGGACCAGCCCAAAGAGTATTGGTTGCCAAACCGAACATTAAAACAATTACAAATATATTTAAAAAGCAGCGTTTCATAATTTTGCTCCTATGTACACAAAAAGCAATATTTATTCTTTTATTATAATTAATACTTCTTTTTTTGTGAATGGTTTTACATTATTTCTTTTGATACTTAAGAAGTATATTGTTGTAACCCATTGACCATGGCAGAACTTGGCAAATATCAGCAACTTAGTATATACTAAATTTGATTGTTCTGAATCAAGGGGAGTTATCATGAAAAAAAATTGGTTATTAATAGCTTTTATATTTGTTGCTAATTTGGTTTTAGCTGACTGCTTTTTGGCTAATTCCGATATTTGTCTGACCTTAGAAAATGAAAGAGCAAAAGAAATATTTGGTCTGACAGCAGAAGAAACTGCCGATTCAGAAGTTTACAAGGAAGTTATTTCCCATATAAAAGAAAGATTTTCGATAGACATAGAAAAGGATATTAAGCAGATTTCCTTTTATTTATGTAAACATAATTTTATTTTCGTTGTTAATGGTAATTTCGACTCTGGAGAAATGCTTACCCGCATTAATAATTTGATAGAAACTGAAAAGTGGCGTTATCAAAGTATTGTAGATTTTCAATTTTGTGGAAATAAATATAAGGCTCTTAGAATTAATGATCATAACCTTGTTTTTTATGACAAAAATACTCTTATATTTTGTGAAAAGAAGGCTGAAAATAATGATTCTATCAAGATTTCAATAGCACCTGATTATATAGATAATATAAGAAAAACAACAAATAATTATTTATTTGTTAGCAAAGAATTTGCTCAAAATTTTCGAAATTTCTGGAGAAAATCTAACCTGGAATTGGAAAAGGCCAATCATTTTTTTCTCTATGTAAAGAACAAAGAATTGTTTGTTGAAGCTGTTTTTAATGATTCTTCTACAGCAAAAGAAATTGTTGATAAAGCAAATAATTATTTCTCAAAAGAATATATAGAAAAGCTGAATCAAGATTATAAGAGACACTTGGAAAGCTCTAAAGAAAATATATTTAAATTAAAAAAAGATTTACCTGACATTTTATATGTTTTGTTTGAATCCTTATATTCTCAAAAAAATACCGATTGTTTCAGTAGTTTAAAATTTTTACAATCTGGAAATAAAGTCATAATTTCTTTTGATTTTGATAACGTTCTTTCTTTTATTACAAGAGGTTTTGACAGATTTATTCAAAAAGATATTTCTTTTTCAATGGAAAGAATTCGAGACAAATGTGGTGACGCGTCAAAACAGAAGTTGAACGACTTAGAAACATTTAATACCCTTTATTCAAATAATCTCCAGAAAGATATAGATTACTTAAGAGAAAAAATAAAGAAAGGAACTTTTGCTGACTGTTTGCTTATAAGTGCTATATTAAACTATCATACAAAAGCCAATAAAATCGTTTTCTCTAACGATAACAAAGAAAGCATAGCTTCTTCCAAAAATCAGTATGATATTTCCTATATTGTCAGATCTATACTAACGATTTGTTTGTCAGCCAGAGAAAGTGCTGAAAAAAAAGCGGGAAAATACCTGGATTTTGCAGAGTCAATTGATGATTTGCATCAAAAGATGTGTTTTATGACTCAAAGGCTTATTTTCGGTGCTGTTGAAATGTATAACATGGATAATGATGTGAAAATGACTTCTCTTGATATTCCTCTTTTAGAGAAAAAGAAGTATATAAGGAAAATAGACGAAAAATGCGAATACTATTCTGTGGGCGATTTAAGTAAAGATGGCTATGTAAGCTGTAAAATTCATGGCAGTTTTAAAAAACCTTAATTTAATCTCAGGCATGTGTCAGAAGCGGAAACATTATCTTGTTTTTCAAATCTGGCACATAAAGGAAATTTGACAAGTCTTCCGAGCCTTTTTTATCAAGAATAAAGAGAATATTGTCTTCCTCATCATACTTAGCTATTTTGCAGTGTTTTGTCTTTATTAAGGGAAAACCAAAATAGACTCTTTGAGTGTTATCATCTGACGCAGCTAGCAAAATCTTTTCTAAATCGCATTCTGGCTTGCAGAAAATATCGTAGACAACCATGGCTTCTTTTTCGTGCCCTGCAATTACAACAGCGTCTTCTTCTTCAACATAATAAACATCGTTGCGATTGTATTTCATGCAGTAAAACATCAGTAGGCCTTTGTTGTCTATCTGCATTAGAGAAAAGGGATTGCCAAGCTCATAATATTTTAGAAGTTTGGCTTCGTCTTCCTTTTTCCCCATGTCTAGACGAATGGCTTTTTCTGCATAATCGTCGGTTTTTAAATTCATGTAATACTGCTATTCGTCAACTGCTTTAAACCCAAATCGTGGATAGAAATCTCTGACTCCTTCATGACCGAACAAATAGATTCCATCACAATTGTCTTCCCAGTCAGTCAGAATTTTATCCATTAAAGCCGTTGAAAGACCTTGATGGCGGTAATTATTGGCGGTCATAACTCCGCCAAGCTGTATGTAAAGACGTGAAGGCTCTTGACCTATTCTGATTTTCATTTTATTTACAGAAACAGCCGAAACAATAGAATCGCCGTCTTTTAAAACATGAGGATTAAAGAGGTTGCCATCCCAATAGCCAGCTTTATACCATTTTTCAAAGCTTAAGCCAGGAAAGACTTCTGCGCAAAGAGCTTCATATGCCGTTCTTTCGTGGTCTCGAAACTGAATCTGGTCGCAAAGTTCGTAGGTCTTATCAAAAACATCAATCAGCGTGGTTTCCATACTTTTCTCTTAGACTCTTTATTGATTTTTTTGCATCTAGAACTTCGCCATCTTTAATTTGCTTTTCCGATATAGCTAAACTTTTGAACATTTCTATTTTTTCGTTTAAGTTTTCAAAAACTTCCATACTCATTATAACCATATCACCATATCCATTTTTAGTAATATAAACTGGTTCATCTGTTGTATGGCAAATTTCTGATATATTAGAAGTATTTTTTAAATCCTTGATTGGTATAATTTGAGGCATAATTATCTCCTTTATATGGTTTAATTATAACCAAAATTAATAAGAATTCAAATCCAAGTGGATTTTTTAGTAATACAAAAAAATTTAATAATGCTATGAATAAAGATTAACTAAAAGCTTTATATATGTTAGCATATAGCAAACTTCTAGGAGACATATAATGAAAAAATTAAATATATTGGCTTGCTCTCTCATGGTAGCAGGTTGTTTAAATTTTGCTTCCAATGCTTTTGCAGAAACCCCAGACACCATGACTATGGTAAGATTTGGTGAAAAAGAAACTTTAACTCTTAAAAAATATGATAATGACGGCAACAAGCGTTTTGAAATACAGAAAGACGGTTGCTGCATTGCCCAGCCGGAACAAAATTCTAATCTTCTGGCTTTCAAAATCTTTGCAGATGCAGACATCTATTGTGGGAAAATCCGCAATAACCTTCCCAAAAATGTATGGCACAAAAACATTGATCGCTACAATTCAGACGGAGATAACCCTAATAATACTGTAGAAACTTATGCTTCAACAGATTCTGTTATAGAAATGGGTGTTTACAATGATTTTGTTCATATGACCTTTATAAAAAGCCAAAACAAAGAAGTTGTGAAGGCTGTTACTGGTTATGACCTTATTGGAATGAGTCCAGACAATATTGAAGCAATATTCGGTTCTTATCAAACCAGTGTAGATAATGATATTCCTTATCTTCTTTATGGGTTTTATATAGATGGCGGTTCTTTTAACGCTATGAAAATGCGTTTAGAAGATGGTGTTGTTGCTGAAGTTCAGTTAGCAAATGATGCTCCAGGTGAATGTGAACAGATATATGGCGAAAGAGCTTATTATGATGGCGAACTTCCCGAAGGCTGGTATACTCACGGCACAGTAACATCTGTTAATCTCAATGTCAGAAAAGAACCTAAGACTGGCGAAGTCATAGCCAAAATAGGAACAGACCACCCCGAATTTTTATATACTGAAACCCATGATACTGGCGAAGAATTCAAGTGGGTTAAGATTATTACAAAATACGATAAAGGGCAGCCTGTTGAAGGTTGGGTTTATGCAAAATATATAAGCCCCAGCTTCAAGACTTTCAATTTCAGAGAAGGTTTGCTGAATTCTTTCGAATATTTTGCTTATCTGCCATCTGTATTGCCAGAAGCAAATACTAGAAATGAAACAAACACAAATGACAGTAATGTTCTCTTAGTAAATAGAACTTGGACAGATAAAGGTTTGACTATTGATTTTCTTTTGAATAAAAATGGTGGAAAAATGACTTTCTGTTCTTGTGAACTGACCAACAACACTTATGCTTTTGCTGGTTTAAGAGTCGGAAACGGCATAGATGTTCTTAATAAATTCAACAAAAATGCTGATAAAGCTGGCTTTGAACTTGAAAAAGGTTGCAAGATTCTAGACGATAATACCATAACCTGGGTAAACAAAGAAAATGAAACCTATGATGGCTTTAATCACAGAATAGAAATAGTTACTAAGTCTGGTATAATCTCTAAGATTAAGATCAGCAATATGCCTGAATAACAAATTCATCTAAGGCTTCCACTCGAGAGCCCGTCTAATAATTAAGAATTTGTTAAAAATTCAATCTGTGGATTAATTTTCTCGCCCCCTTTTGTAAAGGGGGATTAAGGGGGATTATAAAACAATTAGAATAATATAATTGTTGGGCGCATCAGAGAACAAAAAAAACCACGCAATTATCGCGTGGTTTTTTTGTTCATTAACCTAGTTTTGCACCAAGATCATTCAACGCTTCACTTAATGTTTCTGTAAAGGTTGGATGGGGTCTCATAGCTATCATCAACTGTTTTACAGTAAGTTTGTTGGCGATGGCCTGTGAAAGTTCACAAATCATTTCTGTAGCATGTTCACACATAAGATGAGCTCCTAACAACACGCCAGTTTCTGCATGAGCTACCAGTTTCATAAAACTGCGGTCGCCGTTAACAATTAAGTTACGAGCATTAGCACCTAACAAGCCTTTGCCTACTTTGACTGGAATTCCATCTTCTTTGGCTTTGGCATCTGTTATGCCGACAGAAGCAATTTCTGGGCGAACGTAAATACAACTTGGAACTAGATTTAAATCCATCTGGCTGCCCTTCCCAAACATAGCTTCTACACAGGCTGTACCTTGAGCTGAAGCTACATGAGCAAGCTGAATAGCTGACGAAACGTCACCTACTGCATATACACCTGGAATGCTGGTTTGGAAGTTACTATCTACAACTAGTCTGCCACGTTCGGTTTCAGGTTGTAGTTCTGGGGCAAAGGTTCCTACAAAGTATGGCTTGCGGCCAATGGCACAGAGCACAACTTCGCCTTGAACAGAACCAGCAGTACCTTTTTGTTCGTAGTTTACCTGAAGACCATTTTCAGTCTTTTCTACTGATTTGACCATAGCATTCAAAGCCATTTCAACACCGCGTTTTTTCAAAATCATACCCAGGTTTTGTCCAAGTTCACGATCAATAATAGGCAGTAATCTGTCTAAGCCTTCTAAAACTGTTACTTTACAGCCAATATCGTTGAAGAATGTGGCAAATTCTACGCCGATAACACCACCGCCAATAATGACAATAGAATTGAAGCGGCGGCCAGCACCTGTAAGAATTTCATCAGAGGTTAACACACCTTCTTGGTCTAATCCAGGAATTGGGGGACGAGCAGGTACAGAACCTGTAGCAACAAGGATTTTTTTGCCGCTAATCATTTCTTCGCCTTGTTCGCTAGTGACTTTTACCTGACCAGGAGCAGTAATTGTGCCTTGACCATGTAAAAGCTCAATGTGAGCAGATTTAAACATGCTTTCTATGCCAGCAGACAACTTGGAAGATATTTCTTTGTTGCGTTCCAATACAGCATCAATATTAAAGTTTACGCCTTCAGCAGTGACACCAGCTACTCCACCTGCATTGATTTCATGGTAGAGACTTGAAGAATGGAGCATATTCTTAGTGGGTATGCAGCCTCTGTTCAGACAGGTTCCACCAGTCTGTTTGTTTTCTACTACAGCCACAGAAGCACCAAGCTTCGCAGCTTTCAATGCTGCAACATAGCCGCCGGGACCGGCACCGATAACTATAAGATCAAATTCTTTCATTGTCATATCTCCTGTTTTGTCAGCAGGTTGATAATATCCTGCCTTATATCTGGTTTCAGCTCAGTGGCTGTTAAGGCCTGAGAGAGCTGATTCATAGAAAATTCTATATTGGTCAAGGCTTGTTCTAAAATTGTTGCGAATTGCCAGTCCATAGAGTCTGTATAAACTCGAACTTTATTGATACGACCTCTTTCAATTTGTAGGTCTAAGACTAATTCTCCCCAGGTAAAGCGGTCAGAACAACTAAAGTTCATCGGTAAATCTCTGCCGTAGAGCCATTCTTTGCTTGCATTACGCTGTCTAAGGCGTTCAATGGCGTTTTGGTCTAATTCTTCAATTCTCAGCTGTCGTGGTTGAAGTTCAAAGACCTTCTCGAAAGCCCTAACCATATCTTCGGATAAACTCTTACAGGTTATTTCAGGAGCTAATTCGCGCAAATTGATTACACGAGACCTTACTGATTCTACACCTTTGGCTTTTAGCTTTGCTTTGGAAGGACTAAGATAGCGTTCAACCTGTTTCAAATCTACATTTACCATCAGAGTGCCGTGATGATAACTATTGCCATGAGTATGATAAAAGGCATTACCTGAGAATTTACAGCCTTGAACCAGAATATCGTTACGACCTGAAATCTCGGCTGAAATTCCATTGGCTTTACAGGCTTCTACAATTACCGACAGATTCTTTTTCAAATCGTAATCTTTATCACTGCAGAGAAATGTAAAATTCAGATTGCCAATATCATGATAAACAGCACCGCCGCCAGATAGCCTTCGAGCCAAATGTCCGTTATCTTCTTCAAGATGACCAATTCGACATTCTTTCCAAGGGTTTTGGTTGTGACCAATAACTACTGTGGCGGCGTTTTGCCAAAGATATAATATGCATTCTCCCTGGTGAACACTCTCAAGAAGAACTTCTTCTATGGCTAAATTATAATATGGGTCAAAGCTGTGACCTTGGTATACAGCTATTTTTTCAATCAAAGTAATTACTTATATATGGGTTACTCGCCTTAAAGACGCTACTTGTGGTAGCTACGATGCTGCCCCGCTATGCGGGGAAGCTATGAAAATAACTGAGAGACAAATTGCCCTAAAAGCCCCTCCTTGAGGACTGCCGCCAAGGATGGCGGCGTGCAAGCGAGCGACAGGAGGTCAGCGAGTCGCTGGGGAATTAAAGGGGTGGTGACCGAACTAGTGATAAATTTAGTTTAGTGTTTCGTTCAGTGAGTTAGAACAATAAACTTAAGTTTACTATAGTTAGGTCACCCCTCAGTCAGACATTCGTCTGACAGCTCCCCTCAAGTGGAGCCTTTAGAGCCCTTTATCCCTACACCCTACACCCTACATAAAGGGAGAGATTTAGGAAAGCTTCTTCTGAAGCACAGGTGTACGTGCTGCCTTTACTTCATCGGGTCGGCCTATATAGGCATTATGCGGAGCAGAATGCATGGGTTCTGGTTCAGAATGTGCCTGCTTGTATAGTTCATGGAAAACTTCAGCAGCTTTATCCAGAGTTTCCTTGCTTTCTGTTTCAGTCGGTTCAAGCATTAATGCTTCGTGAACGATGAGAGGGAAATACATTGTCGGTGGATGCATGCCGCGATCAATGAGTGACTTGGCTATATCAAGAGCGCTAACACCGGTTTCCTTCTTGAATTCGCTTAAATCAAGCACAAATTCATGCATGCAGATGCGGTCATAAGCAGGTTTGAAACTGCCTTTGATGCGTTCCTGCAAGTAGTTGGCATTAAGAACAGCATTAACTGCTGCTTCTTTTACGCCTTCTCTTCCAAGTGTCAGTATGTAAGTCAAAGCTCTGACTACAACTAGGAAATTGCCTGCGAAGCTGCGAACCTGTGTACTTTCTTTCCCATCCATCAAAGCTGAGTGGGGCAGATATTGCTTCAAGAAATCTTTGCAGCCTACTGCACCAGCACCTGGACCACCGCCACCGTGAGGAGTAGCGAAGGTTTTGTGCAAATTCATATGTATGCAGTCGAATCCCATATCACCTGGGCGAACTACGCCCATTACTGCATTGAGATTGGCTCCATCATAATAGCAGAGACCACCGGCTTCATGAACCAGCTTAGTTATTTCAAGTATGTTTTCATCAAAAATGCCTACTGTATTTGGATTGGTAAGCATAAGACCAGCAGTATCATCGCCCAAAGCAGCTTTAAGAGCGTCTAAATCTACGCAGCCGTTTGGAGCAGAAGCAATGTTTACTACTTGAAAACCGCACATAGCAGCCGTAGCAGGGTTAGTGCCGTGAGCAGAATCTGGAACTATAATCTTTGTGCGCTTAGTGTCACCGCGAGCATCGTGATATTTCTTTATTAGAAGAACACCAGTGAATTCTCCGTGAGCTCCGGCTGCTGGCTGGAAAGTCATGTCATCCATACCTGAAATAGCACACAACATCTTGCGTGCAGTA
>JAEEGG010006336.1_pt1 | contig 27780 bp, 28 predicted proteins | sample 9134161 | NCBI WGS metagenome assembly JAEEGG01 (sample SAMN16246543, study PRJNA631951) | gut metagenome | biome: gut microbiome; feature: rumen; material: CR-attached | host: Bos | place: Iran: Karaj | collected 2018-10 | reverse complement strand
TTCGTAGAGCAATGATTCTTTATTGCAAACAGAAAGAGTGTATTCTCCAATGGCTTCGTTGCTATTATATTCTTGGTGATGACAAGAAGAACAACTCCATCTTCTGCAAACTTTTGCTGGCTGCTGAGGAAGGTAAGAAAACCTTCCCGTTCACAACAGGCAAGAACCAGTATGATTTCATTACTGTTGATGAGTTGGCCAACCAACTATCTGCTGCTGTTATGCAAAAGGAAGTTGTTGGAATCATTAATTGCTGCACAGGCAAACCATTGAGCTTAGCTGATAGGGTAGAGCAATTTATCAAAGAGCATAACCTTGACGTTAGACTGGAATATGGTGCTTTCCCTGATAGACCATACGATTCTCCATGTGAATATGGAGATAATAGTAAGATACAAATAATTCTAAATCAATAACAATATGTTAAACGGTAAAGTAGTTTTGATTACCGGCGGCACAGGTTCCTTCGGTAACAAGTTTGTGGAGACCATTCTCCGTGATTATCCTAATGTGAAGAAAATCGTTATTTATTCACGTGGTGAGTTGAAACAGTATAATATGAAGCAGAAGTATCCTGAAAAGGATTATCCTATGCTTCGTTACTTGATAGGAGATGTTCGCGATGGAGAACGTCTGAAAATGGCTTGCGAAGGAGTGGATGTTATCATTCATGCAGCAGCCATCAAACAGGTAGATACCGCTGAGTATAACCCTCGCGAGTGTATTAAGACAAATATAGATGGTGCAGTCAATGTTATCAATGCAGCACTCGCATGTGGCGTAAAAGATGTGGTGGCATTAAGTACTGATAAGGCTTGTGCTCCTATCAACCTTTATGGTGCAACCAAGCTGACTAGTGACAAACTCTTCACAGCTGCCAACAATATTAAGGGCTCAAAGGACATTCGTTTCTCAGTTGTACGTTATGGTAATGTAATGGGATCTCGCGGTTCCGTGATTCCTTTCTTTATAAAGCTTCGTGATGAGGGTGCAAAGGAATTGCCTATCACCGATATGCGCATGACCCGTTTCAATATTTCTCTTCAGGAGGGTGTTGATCTCGTGATGTGGGCTCTTGGCCATCATCTGGGAGGAGAAATTTTTATTCCCAAGATTCCCTCATACAAGATTACAGATGTTGCCAAAGCTATTGCACCGAATCTTCCAATGAAAGAAGTCGGTATCCGTCCCGGTGAGAAACTCCACGAGGAAATGATAACTGCAACTGACTCGTTATCCACTATTGATATTGGAAAATATTATGCAATTCTGCCTTCTGTTTCGTTCTGTTGGACGACAGAGGATTATTTGAAACACTATAACGCAAAATTCGTTGAACAAGGATTCTACTTCGCTTCAGATAACAATAAAGATTGGGATACCGTTGAGACACTTCGTGAAAAGTTTGCACAAGTAATTCCTGGTTTTGAAGTGAAATAATTGGAGGCATAACTATGATTACCAAACCAATTCCCTACGGACATCAACACATCACAGATGAGGATGTGCTGGCTGTGGTAGAAGCTTTGAAGTCCGATTATATGACCCAAGGCCCTTGTATAGGCGAGTTTGAAAAGACGTTCGCTGAGTACCTTGGTTGCAAATATGCCTGCATGGTGAGCAACGGTACTGCTGCTCTCCATCTGTGTGCGATGGCTCTTGATATTAAGCCTGGTGACAAGATTATCACGACTCCGATAACTTTTGTGGCTTCTGCTAACGGATTCCGCTATCAGGGTGCAGAGGTTGTTTTCTGCGACATTGAACCCAAGACCTTCTTGATGGACTTGAATAAACTGGAGCAAATTCTCAAAGCATCACCGAAAGGCACTTACAAGGCTGTTGTTCCTGTTGACTTTGCCGGTTATCCTATTGATGAGGAGAAACTCCGCAAATTGGCTGATGAATACGGCTTTGCCATTGTGGTGGATGCTTGTCACGCACCTGGCGGCAGTTTTATTGATAGCAAGGGTGAAAAGCAGATGATTGGTAATTGCAAGTATGCAGACCTTACTGTTTTCTCTTTCCATCCTGTTAAGCACATTGCTACAGGTGAGGGTGGTGCAGTTACTACCAACCGCAAAGACCTGTATGATAAGGTTGCCCTCTTCCGCACCCACGGTATCACCAAAGATCCCACTCTCTTGAAGAAGAACGATGGAGGTTGGTATTATGAGATGCAGGAGTTGGGTTATAACTACCGTATCACTGAAATGCAGGCCGCACTTGGCATTAGTCAATTGAAGCGTCTGGATTGGAGCATTGAGCGTAGGAACGAGATTGCCAAGAAGTATGATGAGGCTTTCAAGGGCACTGCCGTAAAGACTCCTTTCCGTGCTGAAGGTCTTGTTCATGCTTTCCATCTGTACATCATTCAGGTAGATCCTGCAAAGCGTAAAGGATTGTATGATTTCCTGCGTGCTAACAATGTGTACTCTCAGGTATTGTATATCCCGGCTCACACCATGCCTTACTACAAGAGTTTAGGTTGGAAAGACGGTGAGATGCCAGTTGCTGAAGATTACTACACTAAGTGTCTTGCATTGCCAATGTTCCCAACATTAACTGATGAGGAACAGGATTGGATTATTGCGAAAGTTAAAGAATTCATGGCATAATGAAGAATTTATGTATTATTCCTGCGAGGGGTGGGTCAAAACGCATCCCTCGCAAGAACATCAAGCCTTTTATGGGGAAGCCCATTATGGCATACTCTATTGAGGCCGCTCTGAAATCAGGTCTTTTCGATGAGGTGATGGTTTCAACTGATGATGAAGAATTCGCAGATGTCGCCCGTCAGTATGGGGCGAGTGTCCCGTTTATGCGTTCAGCTGCAACGTCGAATGACTATGCGACAACTGAAGATGTTCTCATAGAGGTCCTTGATGAGTATAAAAAACAAGGGAAAGAGTTTGATAACATCTGTTGCCTTTATTCTACTGCCCCTTTTGTTACTGCTGAAAGGTTGAAAGAAGCGTATCAAAAGATGATAGATGAGAATGTAGATGCTGTGTTCACAGTTGTTGCATACTCATATCCAATTCAGCGTTGTTTACACATAGTTGATGGTAAGATAGGTATGAAGTGGCCAGAGTACCTGACTGCACGCTCACAAGATTTGGAAACCATCTATCATGATGCTGGGCAGTTCTATTTTGGACGTGTTAAACAACTTCGAATCGAGAAAGACCTTTGGATGAAGAATACTGTTCCGCTAATCCTACCTGAAACAGAAGTCCAGGATCTTGATACGTTGACAGATTGGCAATTAGCTGAGATGAAATATAATTTGCTTAAAAAGTAATGCGAAAGGTTTTCTTCCGAGCAGATGCTGGGGCTGACATCGGTTATGGTCATTTCATTCGCACATTGGCGTTGGCTGATATGCTCAAGGATGATTTTGACTGCGTGTTCTATACACAGGAGCCTACTGCGTATCAGGTAGGGGAAATGGAAAAGGTGTGCCGTTTTGTCGCACTGCCTGCTGATGACAGCAAGTTCCAGGTTTTTCTTGATTATCTTAAAGGCGACGAGATCGTTGTTCTGGATAACTATTTCTATACCACGGAGTATCAACGGCAAATAAAGGAAAAAGGATGTTGCCTGGTTTTCATCGATGATATGCATGATAGGCACTATATCGCAGATTTGATTATTAATCAAGCTATTAATATCACTCCTGAAGATTATACCTGTGAAGCCTACACTAGGTTTGCTTTTGGAATGAAGTACACACTACTTCGCAAACCCTTTTATGAAGCATGTAAAATAGAGTGTTGTCCAATTGAAGAGAGTAAGTTGAGAATAGTTGTGGCTTTCGGTGGTGCGGATTTTATGAATTTAACGGGTAAAACAATCTACGGACTCGTTAACATGAATATCATTTCGTCTATAACCGCTATAGTTGGAGATTCTTATTCTTCAAATAACATGATTGAGAACGAGAAAGTCACGTATTTAAAGAATCAAACAGCTCAGCAAATAGCAGATCTTTTTTCTAGTTGTGATGTTGCTATACTTCCTTCTTCGACAATGATGAGTGAAGCTATGGCATGTGGAGCAACTATAATAGGAGGCTATTACGTCCTCAATCAAGAGAATGACTATTATGAGTTCTCTAATTCTAATATGATATTAGGTGTGGGGGATTATTCTGAGCCAGATGTTGTGGAAAGAATAAAAAAGCAATTGTATGGTATTGTGACAAAGCGATCCAATATGATAACAGCTGATACTCCACAAAGATTTTTGAATTTATTTAAATCACTATAGTAATGAAAAAGATTATGGCAGTAGGGGCCGGCGTTATGCAAGTCCCAAGTATAAAAAAAGCTCATGAAATGGGCTATTATGTTATAGCAGTTGATATGAATCCTGAGGCGGAAGGCTTCAAGTATGCAGACGAGGCGGTTGTAGTCAACACAATTGATATTCCGGGAGTTGTTGAGGCCGCTAAGAGACTTAAGATTGATGGGGTTTATACCACGAGTGATTTCCCTGTGAGAACAATTGCTGCTGTGGGTGAGGCTTTGAATCTTCCTGCAATCAGTGTTGAGAATGCCTACAAGGCAACTGACAAGATAAAAATGCGTGAGGCACTGAAAGCAGCAGGTGTGCCCGTCCCTCTCTTTTTCAAGGCAAGGTCTGAGGATGAATTTATGGCCGCTGTAAAAGAAATCAGAAGCCATGGATATAAATGCATCGTTAAACCTGCTGATAGTTCCGCTAGCCGTGGTGTGGATTTGCTTGATAAATATGACGCTGATTATTTGAAAGATGTTTATCAGTATAGCAAGAGCTACTCTCATTCAGGCGAAGTAGTTGTTGAAGAGTTTATGGAGGGCCCGGAAGTTTGCGTAGAAACATTGAATGTAAACGGTACTTGTTATCCTATACAGATTACGGATAAATTGACGACCGAGGCTCCTTATTTTGTAGAGATGGGACATACACAGCCTTCCCAACACACTCCTGAAGAGCAGGCGGATATAAAGAGGGTTGCAATTGCATGTAACATGGCTCTTGGCAATTATAATGGCTCATCTTGTACAGAAATCAAACTGACCAAAGATGGTGCTAAAGTGGTCGAAATGGGTGCTCGTCTGGCTGGTGATTATATGACTTCCGATTTAGTGCCTTTATCTACTGGTGTAGATATGGTTGAAAGTATTATCAAGATTGCAATGGGTGAGAAGCCTGATGTAGAACACAAATTTGAGAAAGCCTCTGCGGTTAGATTCCTTGGCGCTAAGGAGGGAACGATTAAGTCAATCAGTGGTGTTGAAAATGCTGCTAAAGTTCCTGGAGTGATTAGAGTGGAAATGTACGTGAAGCCTGGGGATAAATCTGTGGAAATCAAGAGCAGCTTGGATAGACTTGGATACGTAATCTCTCAAGCAGAAACGCCTCAAGATGCTGTTAGAATCTGCGAGGAGGCTATGAAGAAGATAAAGATTGAAGTGGAATGAATTATTAAGACGGTATGACCAAAGAGGAAACTTATCAGTATCTGAGAGACCATAAGGTGGCTTTTGAGATTACGGAACATGGAGCTGTATTCAATATGGAAGAGCTTAAATCCGTTGAGCTACCATACCCGGAAGCTGATGCAAAGAATCTATTTGTAAGGGATGACAAGAGGAGGAACTACTATCTGATAACGGTCAAAGGTGATAAGCGTGTCGATTTGAAAGATTTCCGAAGGAAACACGAATTGCGCCCCCTTTCATTTGCTTCAGCTGACGATCTGATGGATATCATGAAACTATACCCGGGTGCAGTTTCTCCTTTAGGATTACTAAACGATGAAGAGCATAAGGTAAAGCTGTTTCTTGATGAAACCTTTGGAACAGGCCTAATAGGTGTTCATCCAAACGACAATACTGCAACAATCTGGCTTCAGACAACGGAATTGGTACGCATCATCAAAGAATATGGAAACTCGGTTGAGCTGGTAAGTGTGGGTTGAATGCAGATTTTGAAACTAAATAATCCAAGACATTTTTTTAAACCCTCTAAATTAAATAATTATGTATACAGCAAATGAGCAACAGCTTGCCTCTTTTGACAAGAGGCATGACTATTTGGCTTCCAAGCTTAATCTCGGTAAAGAGATTCTTTGGTTGACCAAAGAACAATGTATCAAGTGTGGCCCAAGTATTGACGAAATCATCGCCATCTGCGAGAAAGCTATGATTGCACATGGTAAGAAGGAGTATGAAATGCCAGCCAAGATTGGCATTCATCCTTACGACGATGTTTTCTACCATGCTATGCCAGGTTATCTTCCCAATCAGCATGTGATCGGTATGAAGTGGATCGAGTGTTTCCCCAAGAATCCTCGTAAGTATGGTCTTCCTCAGACAACAGGTGTCATCATCCTCAATGATATCCCTACAGGTGTACCCATTGCTATTATGGACTGCACTTGGGTTACCGCAATGAGAACTCCTGCAGTGACTGCATTATCTGCTGCAGCCCTTGCTCCTAATACTGAGTATTTCGGTATGTTTGGTGCTGGTGTACAAGGTCGTGAGCACCTCCGTTATATTGTCCATACTTTGAAAAAACTGAAGAAGATTTATCTTTACGGACCTCATGATGATGTTGTTGATAAAGCAATCGCTGATATCCAGCCTGAAATTGATGTTGAAATCGTGAAAGCCAAGTCGCCTAAAGAAGTTGCAGAAAAGTGCGAGACAATGGCATCTGCAACTATTATCCTTAGAGAGCCTCTTTGTGCTGTGAAAGACGAATGGATTAGCAAGGGTCAGACCATCCTGCCATTGGATATGAACACATATTTTGACCTGAAGACTCAATATGGTTGCGATAAGTATATAGTTGATTCAATTGATGAGCATCAGAGTTTTGCAGAAGGTGGCTATTTCCCTGCAGACAAAGGATTGCCTAAGGTATATTGTGAAACAGGAGAAATCTTGGCCGGATTAAAGCCTGGACGCGAACGCGATGATGAAATCATTGTTTGCTCCAATATTGGTATGGGACTGAATGATATTGCTGTAGGCCAATATATTATGGATAAGGCCCTTGAAGAAGGATACGGCCTTAGAATTCCGCTCTAATTAATTACACAGGACTGAATCCACCGTATTGGGTGGATTCAGTCTTCCTCAAAATTTTATTATTATGGGTAAATGTTTGATCGTTGCCGAGATGTCGGCAAATCATGGTGGAGACAAATATATCGCAATTGAGACCATCCGTGCAGCCAAGCGAGCAGGTGCAGATGCGATCAAGATGCAAACTTATACGGCAGACACCATCACTCTTGATTGTGATAAACCAGACTTTGTGATTAACGAAGGCTCCATCTGGGATGGTAGAAAGTTTTATGAGTTATATCAGAAGGCTTATACCCCCTGGGAGTGGCATGAGGAGTTGTTTAATGTGGCTAAAGAAGAAGGACTGATGTGTTTCTCTTCTCCTTTTGATAAGACTGCGGTTGACCTTCTTGAGTCACTGGATGCGCCCATGTACAAGATTGCATCTTTTGAGATCACGGATATTCCACTAATTGAATATGCGGCCTCAAAGAAGAAGCCCATGATAATGGCTACAGGTATAGCAGAGATTGCTGATATACAGCTTGCTGTGGATGCGTGTCGTAGGGTGGGTAATAATGACATTACACTTTTGAAGTGTACCTCAGCTTATCCAGCACCTGTAGAAGAAGCTAACGCCATAATGATTCGTGATCTTGCAGAACGTTTTGGCGTAAAGTCAGGACTAAGCGACCATACTATTGGTGCTATGGTACCTGTACTTGCAGTTGCTAATGGTGCTGTGATGATTGAGAAGCATTTCATTTTAAACAAAAACGTGGAAAGCGAAGATTCGTCTTTCTCAATGGATGAAAACGAATTCCACGATATGGTACAGAAAGTTAGGCTAGCTGAAGCGGCTATGGGCAAGGTTGATTATTCACTCACGGAGAAAATGAAGAACAGCCGTACGGCATGCCGGTCTTTATATGTCGCAGAGGATGTCAAGAAAGGTGATGTAATCACGGAGCAGAATGTGCGGAGTGTAAGACCAGGTTTTGGACTACATCCAAAATATCTCCCAGACATTTTGGGGAAGAGATTCTTGAAGGATTATGAGAAAGGGGAGAGGATGGATTTGATGATGATCGAATGATTTTTGTGTATTAGCATATTATATAAAATAGGACATCAACATGAACTATTGTTTTAATGCGAGACCAGCATTTGACGAATATTCGCCAAAGATTTTTCTGGATATAAAAGCCCGGTATGATAAAGATGCCAAGGGCGTTTTTATTGTAACTAATAAAAAAGAAACACAACTAGTAAGAAAAGTATATCCTGAAGCTCTAACTATTGAAACTTCTACATTTCTCAAGGAACACTGGGATGAGTTTACTTTTGAAAAATTCTGTTTCTATGAAAAAAAATACGAATGTGCACCACTTTGGAAGTATGTTTATACTGATAGATTTTTGATTTATAGAGACTACAACTATGTGATTAAAGTAACTGTTGGCCTCTTCTCCTTTTTTGAAAATGTATTTGAACAGCATAAAATAGATATATATTACTCTGAAACAATAGCAACACTACAGTGTTATGTGGCATATTTAGTAGGAAAAAAAACTGGGACAAAGTACTATGCACAAACAAGTGCACGCGGGTTTGATGCGTCGCATGTTTATGTGTTAGATGACCCATATCAGAATATCCTTTCTATGATTGATGACTATAATATGATAGATTATAGTGAAGAAGAAATAAGAAAAGCAAAGGAATTTCTTGATGATTTTACTAATCACCCCAAGGCCCCTTCGTATATGTCCATTACTGGGAGAAAACCACGATTGAAATTGAGCTATTTAAAGCTACTTATTATGCGATTAGTAAAAAGATTTGATCATAATTATAACACCCCGTTTTCTTATATGTATTTTGAGTCATATAAACGCTGTACAGATCCTATTAAGTTTTATTTTCGCTACCAATATTGTAGACATTACTATCATAAGGCCGATTTGACGAAGAAGTATGTGCTTTATCCGCTTCATTTTCAACCAGAAGCTTCCACATGTGTTTGTGCGCAAAAATATGAAAAACAGTTATTCTTTATTGATTCATGGGCAAAGTCGCTACCCGCAGATATAGTGCTATATGTTAAAGAGCATTACGCAGTTTTGGGCCATAGAGAAATCTCTTTTTATAAAGAGTTAAAAAAATATCCAAATGTCGTCTTAATCAATCCATGGGAAAATACGAGAGAATTAATAAAGCATTCTGTGGCGGTAACTACATTGACGGGCACTGTTGGTTGGGAGGCTATGCTACTTCGAAAGCCTGTTTTTATTGGAGGGAATATTTTTTTTGATAAAGCTCCTGGTGTTATAAAGATCGAGGATATTTATGGACATTATCTCGATAATATAAATAAGTGGAAACAGCCATCTGAAGATGAATTATTGAAGTATCTTTGTGCATATATGCGAGCAATTAGGCCTGGTGTTGACTGGTATGCGGGATCTGATGATAATATTAGCAAAATCGTAGACTCACTAATGGCTGTTATTAAAAAACATGAATCTGAAAAAGTGACGGAATGAAACCTGCAATCCCATTCGTAAATGCAGAAAAGCTAAAAGGCATTGATAAGGCGAATTACTTCTATGTTATTATCAATGTCGCACTAAGTGCTTTCTCTTTTATTCGATCATTCGTATTTATGCGAGTGCTTGATTTAAAGGAGCTTGGGATAATATCATTGGTGCAAACCATTTTTATGTTTGTGGGACTGTTGCAAATAGGATTGCTTAATGGTGGATATAGAATTGTATCATTGTGTAAGAATGATGAACTGGAGAAAACAAATAACTCCATTTATTCATATATAGCCATTCTATTACCTCTTGGATTGTTCTTCTGTTTATTGTCTACAATATTTAATTGGATAGATGAACTATCTTTTGTCTTACTTATAATTTCTGTTGTATTTGGCATTTTTACCCTTTTAAATAATTGGATTCATAATGCACTAATCGGTGAGCAGAAGCTTTCTGAAGTGAATCGGGTTAATCTGGTGTCGTATGCAGCAGCAGTATTGGTTCTTCCACTAGCCTTCGTGATTGGTTTCTGGGGCGGTATGCTTGTGATAATGATACAGCCGTTGGTTTTTGTATTGATGGCTTTGTTAAGAAATAAAGAGTTATTACCAACGGGTTTCTATTTCAATCTGAAATATGTAAAATATATATTGAGTTTTGGATTTATTCCTTTTTTAGGAGGTATTTTTTCATCTATATATTTACAGGTAGAGCGATGGTCAATAACCGAAGTGCTCAGTGTTGAGGCACTTGGTGGATTTTACCTAGTTTTTCTATACGTATCATTGTTTCTGCTGATACCGAATTCCATTAATGCCATATTTTTCCCAAAGGGTGTCAAGGCTTATTCAGAGAAAAAATTTTCTGAATTTAAATCATTATTAAAATACTATTATCTTGCTCTTGTAGGTTATGGTCTAGCAATAGCCGTTGTAACATACTTATTCTTGGAGCCTGTTGTTTCAATAGTGTTCCCTCAGCATATTTCTGGAGTAACCCTTGTTTACATCATACTGCCAGGTCTGATATTACAGTCTCTATCCGATCCAATAGGGCTGATATTAAATTCAGCTGTTATTTTAAGGCCAATGCTCATAGTAAATGCTTCAAATCTTGTTTTTAATGTGGTGTGTATCACAATGATGATAACTCTTGGTTGGTTCTCATTGCAAAGTGTAGCCATGCTGAGAGCTGCTTCGTCTGCATTTTTGCTTGTTGCATATATTTTGGTAATTATTATAATAAGAAAAAGATTATTTCAATAAATGGATATCTTTAAATTGTTAAAAGCTCCAGGCTGGCTTATTAAGAATTGATTTATGCTGTTTAATAAGCATAAATTTAAGAGTGTGGGGCATCACGTATAGTAAAACCATTACGAATAGATGGTTTTCGTTTCATAACAATAGGGGATAGAGTGATGGTATGTGAAGGATCATGGTTGGCCGCCGTTCCTTTAACAGGGAATGATAATGTTCATCTAACTTTGGAGGATGGTGCGACATTAGGTCATTTCAACCACATCTATGCCACACAATCGGTAATTATAGAGAAGGATGTACTGACAGCAGATAAGGTTTATGTAAGCGATAATCTTCACAACTATGAGGATGTGACATTGCCAGTGATAAAACAGCCCATTAAACAGTGCAAACCTGTTGTGATTGGTGAAGGCTCGTGGCTTGGGGAGCATGTGTGTGTTATCGGGGCGAGCGTAGGTAAACACTGTGTGGTAGGTGCGAACTCGATAGTTATCCATGATGTGCCGGATTATTCGGTGGCTGTAGGGGCTCCTGCGGAGGTGATAAAGAGATATGATCATAAAACTCAAACATGGGAGAGGGTTTGAAATACTTAATTAATAATAACTATGCTATTTAATTCTTTAGAATTCTTTTTTTATTTGCCGATAGTCTTTTTACTCTATTGGTTTGTTTTTAATCGGCAAAGATGGCAGAATCTTTTTATTATCGTAGCCAGCTATGTGTTTTATGGTTGGTGGGACTGGCGGTTTCTGATGCTGATTGCTTTGACGTCGGCTTGTAGTTTCGGGAGCGGACTGTTGTTAGAGAAGTATGAAAGAGCGCGGAAGGAACAGAAAATAATTAGTGCCGCTAATATCGTATTTAATCTTGGAATACTGGGCGTGTTTAAGTATTATAACTTCTTCGTGGAAAATCTGGTAGTGATATGCCAAACAATTGGAATTCACTTGGATTGGACGACGCTTCATGTTATTCTGCCTGTTGGTATCAGCTTTTATACCTTCCAAGCTCTGAGTTATACAATAGATGTTTACCAGTATAAAATAAAAGCGACCCACGATCCTGTGGAGTTCTTCGCATATATCAGTTTCTTTCCACAGTTGGTGGCTGGGCCTATTGAAAGGGCAACCAATTTATTACCTCAATTTCAGAAATCGCGCGTTTTCGACTATGATAAAGCCGCAGATGGATGCCGACAGATGTTGTGGGGGTTCTTTAAGAAAATGGTGATTGCGGACAATTGTGCACTCGCTGTTAACCAAATCTGGGGGGGGCAATTTTCAGATAAGCCAGCTTTAGTTTTATGCGTAGGAGCAATATTGTTTACTATCCAAATATATTGTGACTTCTCGGGATATTCGGATATTGCTATAGGGTGTGCACGGTTGTTCGGATTTAACCTGATGCGAAACTTCAACTTTCCCTATTTCTCAAGAAGCATACCGGAATTTTGGCGGAGATGGCATATTTCATTGACAACATGGTTTACTGATTATATATACATTCCTTTAGGAGGCAGTCGATGTGCAAGATGGAAGGTTATAAGAAATATTTTTCTGGTATGGGGCGTAAGCGGTCTATGGCATGGCGCGAACTGGACGTTTGTGTGCTGGGGCTTGTTTCATGCGACCATGCTTGCTATCTATTATCTGCTTGGAATTAACACGAAACAAAAAAAGGTTGTTGCATATGGAAAAAAAATACCGTCATTCAAAGAAATCCTGCAAATTGGGTTAACCTTTGTGTTGGCAGTTATCGGATGGGTGATATTCAGAGCAGAAACGATGAGCGATGCAGTTCTGTATCTGTCTTCGATGGCAGATGTTTCAATTATCGATGTTCATAATAGTGCACCCTATTTAAAAGGGCTGAACCTAACCCGACTTTCAGTGCTCTTGATGCTTTTGGTTGTGGCCGAGTGGATACAGCGATCCAAGCAACATGCCCTTCAGTTTGTAGATGGCGGATACATGATGCGACATGGGCTGTTAAGAACTACTCTGTATCTTGTAATCATGATGATCATTGTCTGTCTTCAAGGGACGAAGTCAGAGTTCATCTATTTCCAATTTTAAGAAGGTAAGGCGATGAAGAGATTTCTTAAAAGAATAGTAGTATTAGCAGCTTTATTTATAGGGTTGAATGCGTTGGTTCTGATAGCTGTACCTAAGGACGAAAATGGATATCTGTGTGCTTGGATAGACAAGATTGATAATTTGGAGAAGACGCCACAGCCAAGGGTTATCTTGATAGGAGGAAGTAGCGTGGCTTTTGGAACCGACTCGAAGATGATGAGAGACTCTCTAGGCATGAACGTAATAAATATGGGCATGCAGGGCGGTATAGGACTGCGATATATGATAGATGACTGTGACAAGTATATCAAGAGTGACGATATGGTGGTCTTGCAGTTTGAGTATGCTAATTTCTTTAATGGGGGATGGGGAGAGCCTGAAAACTTTACGCAGCTGATGGTTGCTACGAGTTTTAGGAATTTCCAAAATCTCTCCGCTAAGCAATTGTCTTTTCTCTATACACTGCCACAGCTGACGATTAACAGTTTTATAAGGTTGATGAATTATCCGCTCACAGGATCGTTTAATTCTCCACCAAGCGGGGGCTCTTTTACGTATACTAGAGACGGATTCAATGAATATGGCGACGAGGTGAGTCACTTCAACTATCCCGCAGCCAAGAATCTAAAGACTGGAGGAAAATTATGGGAGGAAGAGACGAACGTGGATTTTGTGGAGTGGCTGAATGGAACAATTAGAGATTTAGAGAATAGAGGAGTTAAAGTTATTCTTCTGCCCCCCGTGAATATTGTGTCGAATTTCAAGGCCACCTACCATCCGTGTATAAAAGAGGCACTAAAAGTGATTGGAAGGAGATATGCTGCAGAACCTGAGGATATGGTATTGGATGATAGCTTGACCTTTGATGGTGGCTATCATGTGAATAGAGAAGGGTGTGTGAGAAATACGGAACGTATGATAATGGTGCTCAAACAATATTTGAAATAAATCGAAATCGATGAAAGATAAAATATTATTTATTGGACCTAAGTTTTTTGGATATGAAAAATATATCATTAAACAACTTAAGTGTAAATACGAAAAGGTTATTTATGTATGCGAATATCCTTTAGGCGCATCCAGAAGATATTACATATTTGAAACTATATTTGGAAGAAAACAATGGTTATGGAATTTGTATGAGAATAAAATATTAAAGATTGTAATAAGAGAGGGGATTAATAAAATTTTTATTATACGGGGTAGATTGCTTCCCGAATCATTATTAAAAAAACTTGTGGAGATTTATAGAGTAGAAATTATCCACTACCAATGGGACTCTGTAAAAAACAACCCCAATGCATTAGTTATTAGTAAATATGCAAACAAAACTTTTACTTTTGACATGAATGATGCAAAACAGTATCCACATTTCAATTATCTTCCTCTTTTTTATTATTGGGAAGATGAAGTTTGTTTAACACGAAAACCGCAATATGATCTGTTATATGTTGCTTCATGCAATTTACAAAGATTAGAGATATATGATAAAATAAAAGACATTGCAGATAGAAATCATTGGCGTATTAAAAGCTATCTATTCTTGCCATTTATTTTGTATATTAAACTGCTTATAAAAGGAGAGAATGTTTCTTTTAAAGATGTGAGATTTAATCCCTTATCACATAACAAATATCAAAAAATACTTCAGAATTCACATATAGTTGTAGATGTGCCAAGCTCAACACAAGTCGGTTCCTCTATGAGAACAATAGAAGCTCTTTCTTTAGGGAAAAAAATCATTACGACCAATAGTAATGTTCTTAATGAGAGTTTTTATTGTAAGGATAATATCATTTTATGGAATGATATTGACGGAGAGTTGGATCGTCTAAATGAGGTGCCATTTAACTGGGATTATAGTGATGGCGTTTTGTCATTGGATAAATGGATAGAGAAACTGGGGCTCTAGTGTAAATAGGCAATAGGAAAATGAAGTATCTTGTGTATTTATTTGTATTTTGCATGATTTTTGCAAATGCATTTGCAATTTCTTCTGTTATTACAATTTCATTTGGCTTATCTCTCGTATTATTTTTGTATGGCCTTCTAAAAGGATTGCCGTCTATTAGATTTGGAGAGCCTAATTATTTATTGGGTATTTTTGTTATACTACTGCTGTCGTATGTCTTATTTGCTACTGGAGAGAAGAGTACAAACCATCTTCTCTTATGGACTGCTCCACCTTTGCTTTATTATTATATGTTTAAAAGAATTCTTGTGAAAACTTTTAGCTTCAATCAATTATTAAAGAACGTATTAGGTGTGGTTTATTTGGCTACAATGGTAGCCAGCCTTTTTGCATTATTCGAATTTGTAGGTAGGAACTTTCTTGGCATAGATTTTTCATTTATACCTCGTGCAGCACTTGAAGATGCGGAATCACAAGCTTTGGGGGGTATAAGAGCCAGATCTTTTATGGAAGAACCAGGTCACTTTTCTTTCTTTCTTGAAATATTTATTCCTCTTTCTATTTATTGGAGTATTAGGAACTTTACATCTATTTATATGAAAGTCGGTTCTTGCGTTATAATGATTGCAGCAGTAATAGTAAGTTTCAGTGCAGTAGGCTATGTTTGTTTGGCTATCGGTGCCGTTCTCTATTTTGCTCATAGTTTTAAATCATCAAAATTTAAACTTGGATCTATTGGTTTACTATTGGGAATATTATATATTATTCTTTTAGTTCCAGATTTGTGGGATATGCTAGTTCAGACTGTTCAACTCAAAATGGATTCAGATAATACTTCCCATGCTTCAAGGGTATCAAGATTTGACGCATTAAAATATTTAGGAGGAATTGACTTCCTTGTCGGTTATGGCCCTGCAGCATTTGATACACTAAAAGTAGATTCATTTGTTTCGTTATATCTCGGAGTTTTAATGAATACTGGCATTATTGGTTTCTTCTTTTGCGTTTTATTTATAATCAAAATGTTTAAGAATGTCAAATCAGTAAGGGATGATAGTCTAAGATTCGCATTTTTCTTATCACTGGTTTTCTCTACTATTCATTTTGCGATAATAGATCATATTTATTTGCCTTGGTTCTGGGTAATGTTGTCGTTATTATGCGCAATAAGAAAGAAATATAGGGATATTAAGGAACTTGAATTAATAGAGTGTTCATGATGAAAATCCTTCATATTATTTCATCATTGGAAATAGGCGGTGCTCAACGTTTATTATCGGATATCCTTCCTTTGATGGCGAAAGAAAACGAGGTTACACTTTTGGTAAACAAAGAGGTTGACAATGATTTTGCCACAAAGATAAAGTCTGCAGGCATAAGTATTATTGAATGTGGATGCCCTAATATTCACAGTCCTAAAAATATCCTTATCATAGCCCAATTGGCAAAAGGATATGATGTGGTTCATGTTCACCTATTCCCGACTATATATTGGGCTGCTTTTGCTAGCTTAATAACACCTTTAAATTTATGCTATACTGAACATTCTACTTCAAATAAAAGAAGAGGTAAATGGTATTTTCGTCCAATAGAATTATTTGTTTATAGCAGATACAAAAAAATCATATCCATAAGTCAGAAAACGCAAGATGCTCTCACAAAGTGGTTAAAAGTAAAAGGTAAAGATACGAGATTTGAGATTATAAACAATGGTGTAGCCCTTGCTACTTTTGAAGGCTTAAAAAATAATAGAACGAGGCCGAGTACGCTCATTATGGTGTCAAGGTTTGTCGAATCTAAAGATCAAATGACAGTTATTAGGGCAATGAAACTATTACCTCCGGATGTTCACGTCATTTTTGTTGGCGATGGTGATAAACTTGTATCATGCAAGGCATTAGCAGATTTTGAGGGAGTCTCTAATCGGGTTCGTTTTGTAGGAAAGCAGACAAACGTGTCAAAATGGATAGATAAAGCTGATATAGGAATCCAATCATCTAATTGGGAAGGTTTTGGGCTTACGGCCGTCGAAATAATGGCGGCTGGGCTACCTGTAATAGCAACGGAGGTAGATGGGTTAAAACAGGTTGTTGAAGGAGCCGGTTTACTATTTAAAGTTGGTGATGAAAAGAGTTTAGCACAACATATACATAGTTTAATATCGGATAATGTGTTATACCAGGAAATAGCAACGAAATGTCGTAAGAGGTCACTGGAATATGATATAAATAAAACTGCAAGTGCTTATTTAAATTTGTATCAGTCTTTGACTAAATGAATACAGAATAATATATAGAAATGAAACTGTTTATTATAGTAAATGTAGATTGGTTCTTCCTGTCGCATCGTTTACCTATAGCTTTGGCAGCGCAGAAAGCGGGATGGGATGTGACCATTGTGACGGCAGATACCGGGAAACTGAAGGATATAGAGGCAGAGGGTTTGAAGGTCATCAACCTCCCTATGTCTCGGTCGGGCATGAATATTATGGAGGAATTAGGTACGCTTAGATTTCTATATTCTTTATATAAACGAGAAAAGCCTGACGTGGTGCATCATGTGGGCATGAAGACCATCCTTTGGGGAACTCTTGCTGCTAAGTTTGCAGGGGTGAATGGTGTTGTGAATGCAGTAAGTGGTCTTGGTGGATTCTTTGCAGAAGAAAATAAGTCTTTGCTTGCTAAAGTAATGCCAAAGGTTCTGAAGTTCTCTCACAAGATGAAGAATCTGCTGGTCATCTTCCAGAATCAAGAGGATAGAGGGATGTATGTAAAAAAGGGCATTATATCTGATAAACAAGCAAGGTTCATCAAAGGATCTGGAGTAAATTTGCAGGAGTTTTGCTATATGTCCGAGCCATCTGATAAGAAAGTAAAAGTGATATTGACAGCCAGAATGATAGTGGAGAAAGGTATATTCCTCTTGACGGAGGCTGCTGAAAAATTGCGTGCTGATTATGAAAATAAGGCAGAATTCTGGCTGGTCGGGGGATTGGATGATCATCCTGGAGCCATTACCAAAGAGCAGTTGGATACTGCTTGTGATGGGAATTATATCAAATGGCTGGGATATAGGACAGATGTGAAAGAATTGCTCCAACAAAGTCATATTGTGGCATTTCCATCCTATTATATGGAGGGACTACCTAAATCTCTAATCGAAGCATGCGCTATAGGGAGGCCCATTATCACAACTAATTCTATAGGATGTAAGGATACGGTTGATAATATGGTTAATGGGTTTATAATACCACCTAAGGAGGTGGAACCTTTGGCTTCTAAATTAAGAGTGTTGATTGATAATGCCGATATGCGAAAAGAGATGGGACTAGCTTCTAGGAAGAAAGCAGAAAAGGAGTTCTCTTTAGATATCGTGATTGAGAAGCATTTGAGTATTTATAAAGAATTGATTGAGAAATAATGAAGATATTAATAACAGGTGTGCACGGGTTCGTGGGCACTAATCTTGTCGGTGCTCTAAGTGGTGAGCATGAGATATATGGACTAGATATAGTCTCGCCTCGTAAAGAGGGTGTGGTTAAGACTTTCTCTTGGAATGATTTAGAGAGAAATGCGGTGCCCGAAGTTGATGTGATTATTCATCTTGCAGGCAAAGCGCACGATACGAAGAATCAGAGTAAGGCGGAGATCTATTTTCAGGTGAATACTGAGCTGACGAAGAAGATATATGACTACTTCTTGGCTTCAAAGGCGAAGAAATTTATATTCTTTAGTTCTGTGAAGGCTGCGGCAGATAGGGTGGAAGGAGAGTTCGTTGATGAGAATGTAGTTCCGAGTCCTAAAGGTCCTTATGGCGAGAGTAAAATTGCTGCAGAACGCTATATCCAAAACAAAATGGATAAGCAGACTTATATTCTTAGGCCTTGTATGATTCATGGACCTGGGAATAAGGGTAATCTGAATCTTTTGTATGGTGTCGTCAGTAAGGGAATCCCCTGGCCTCTTGGTGCTTTTGAGAATAAGCGTTCCTTTACATCGATAGATAACTTGTGCTTTATTATCAAAGGCCTATTGACACAAGATGTGGAATCAGGCGTATATAACATCAATGATGATGAAGCAGTATCAACGAATGAACTGATAGAGATCATTTGTGAGTCTTTAGGTAAAAAGGCGCATATTTGGCGTATTCCTCGTGGATTGATGGAGGGTGTGGCAAAGATAGGAGGTGCATTGCATCTGCCATTGAATCCAGAGCGATTGCAGAAGTTGACAGAAAATTATGTTAGCTCCAATGCAAAGATAAAGAAAGCGTTGGGTGTTGAACAGTTGCCGGTAAGAGCGAAAGATGGTCTGGCCTTGACCATCAAGAGCTTTGAGGAATAAGCTCCAGCCTTGATAGATATGCAAGATTTGTTTATTGAGTTATTGCAAGTCTCGCTAGGTATTCGTGATTGTTTATCGCGGGTACCTTCAACAAAAGAATGGGGCGATCTATTTGATGAATCTGCAAAGCAGGCTGTTTCTGGTATCGCGTTTGAGGGCGTAAAAAAGTTGCCTGATTCGCAGAGACCACCGCAAATGCTACTGTTTGAATGGATTGGGCTATCAGAGCAAATTCGACAGCAAAATACTGTTGTTGACAAGCAAACTCGTAAGATTTGGCATCATCTGAAGCAGGATGGACAGAATGCTGCCATATTAAAAGGGCAAGGAATCGCAACGCTTTATGGCGAACTTGCTCCTTATCGACAGAGTGGTGATATTGACATTTGGATAAAGGGCGACTATCAAAAGGTTTGTGACTATGTGCAACGCACGCATCCTACAGAAGATGTTGCGTATCATCGGTTTCACTATGATTACTTTGAAGATACGGAAGTAGAGTTGCACCATAGGCCAACGCTTATGAGAAACCTGTTGGATGACAGGAAGCTCGCTCGATGGTATAATAGTTTTGAGGCTGATAGCTTTGTATACCTGGAGAATAAGGGCTTTGCAGTGCCATCCTTAAATTTTAATAGAATTTTCATTCTGACTCATATCTATAGACATTTCCTGTTTGAGGGGATTGGGCTGAGGCAGGTGATGGATTACTATTTCGTACTGAAGTATAGACCTGCAGATAAAGCGGAAAAAATAGAAACAGAAAAAACATTGAAGTCTTTTAGAATGCAGAGATTTGCTGAAGCGATGATGTGGATACTGCGAGAAGTCCTTGGGCTAGAAGAAAAGTATTTGATATGTAACGTGAATGAGAAAGAAGGAAAGTTTGTATTGAACGAAATAGCACAGACAGGAAACTTTGGATATGCGGATTCCAGATATACTTACCAGTATCTCTTCAAGCTTCGCAGGCAAATTGCGCATGGAGCACATCTGCTTTTGCATTATCCATCAGAGGTGCTTTGGACTCCTATCTGGCTGATATGTCATAAAGTGTGGAAATGGAAGAAGAAAAGAGCAATTCATGAAACACGGAAGTCAGTTTAAGAATCGTAGAATGGCAGAGAAAGGCATTATATTTAGGTTAAAGCTTTTAAGGCATTATTTAAAGAAATCGGCCAATCGCATTATGAGTATATGATGGATGAAAGTTTTGAGGAATAACCAGATGGGATGAAGAAATATTATCCTAGCAGAGAGTTGATACAGATGTAAATATATGATTATGATGACATATATTATTATAACAGTGTTGCTGTTGGCAGCGGAGTTGATTTATTTTCGTATAGCGGATAAATGTAATATTATCGACAAGCCGAATGAGCGTAGCTCGCACTCAACGATAGTGCTGAGGGGTGGGGGAATAATATTCCTCATCGGGGCATGGATATGGGTAGCATTCTTTGAAATGCAGTATCCGTGGTTCCTGATAGCACTGACAATGGTGGCGGGAATATCGTTTATAGATGATATCCACTCGCTGCCCGACTCTGTGAGACTGGTATGCCAGTTCGCTGCGATGATATTGATGTTCTACCAAATAGCAGACAGTGGGGAGATGATGGCCAATAGTCAGTGGTGGAAGTTGATAATATATGGAGTTATTTCCCTCATAGTATGTGTGGGGGCATCGAACATCATCAACTTCATGGATGGCATCAATGGCATCACAGGAGCATATGCCATGGCATCGCTGATACCATTGTATATATTGAACAATGGAGTGAATGGAGGTTTCGTGGACAACAGCTTCATTATCACTATGATGCTGGCAGACGTGGTGTTCTGTTTCTTTAACTTCCGTCCTCGTGGTAAGGCAAAGTGCTTTGCCGGTGATGTGGGAAGCCTGGGGGTGGCATTTATCTTGTTGTTCCTGATTGGCTGCAAGGTGATGCAAACGGGCGATATCACATACTTGATATTCCTGGTGGTGTATGGCGTGGATGGTGTACTCACTATCTGTCATCGCATTATGCTGCACGAGAACCTTGGACAGGCGCATAGAAAGCATGCGTACCAGCTGATGGCTAACGAGCTGAAGATGTCGCATATCACAGTGAGCCTGTTGTATGCTTGCCTGCAACTGGCTATATCATTAGTATTTATATACCTCGTGCCCGATACTATCTTAGCGCATTGGACATATTTTTTAGGCAGCATAATTGTCCTGTCTGTAGGGTATGTCTTGTTTAAGAAAAAGTATTATCATCTGCATGAGGAATATCTGAGGTCGCTAAGCTCAAAATCTTAAGAAAATCTACTCAAAAATATATCAAGAATTAGAGAATGGTTATCAATCAAGCATTACTAGATAAACTCACGGAAGAGGCGAAAGCTTCTCCAAGGTTAAGGATGAACTTGGATCTGCGCAACAGTGCGGATGACCAGAGTCAGCGGATGCTGAATGCTATTGAGCCTGGTTCACCATTGCCTATTCATAGACATCAGCATACCTCAGAAACAGTAATATGTTTGCGTGGCAGATTGGTTGAAGAATTTTATGATGACTTAGAGAGAACTTGTACTGAGCGTATAGAACTTTCTCCTGGCGGTCCTATTGTGGCTCTCAATATACCTGCTGGTCAATGGCACACTGTGCAGGCATTAGAATCAGGCACTGTGATACTGGAAATGAAGAACGGAAAGTATGAACCATTGTCAGATGTGGACATACTGAAATAAGATGACTATGGATGACATCGTATTACGTATCCGTGATCTGATAGAGAACGAAGCAAGGTCTTGCTCTATGGACTTCGGATGTATCACAACATTGTATGTCTATAGAATGTGGGGTGGTACTGTACCATACGATGATATAGAAAAAGCATTACCGGTAGTTAAGAGTAGAATATGGTCATAGATAATAAGGTGTTTGATGAGATATCCGATTAGGCTAAGAACAATCCTCGCTTACGCCAGGCTATGGACTTGCGAAACGGCCCAGAAGACTTGTCTCAGCGAATGCTAAACGCCTTAGAGCCTGGGACAGTGATTCCAATACATCGGCATGCTGAGACCTCGGAGGATGTGATAGTGCTGAGAGGTGAGGCGGTGGAGGTGCTGTATGACTCGCAAGGGCATGAGGTTGAACGGTATCACATGGTGGCAGGGAGTGAATGCGTTGCCTGTCATGTGCCAAAAGGGATGTATCATACTTGTAAGTCTTTGGTGAGCGGAACCGTGATTTTTGAGTTCAAGACTGGGAAGTATGATCCTGAGGGGACGGAGGAGTTTTTGGAGAAGTGATTAAGGAGATTGTCAAGGGGGTATGGCAATTTTGTGCATACCTCTTTGTGCCTAGGTGGGGGAGGAGCCGCAAGGCGATAGAGTGACGGAATTCTGGAATGACGGAAAGAATGTTTAACTAATAGTTGCTGATATGGAAGGAGAACGAATCATTAGACTACTAAGCAATGAGCCATGTAGGGAGGATGCTTTTGAGGGGCATTCTCACCAGCATATTGCAGACCAGTTAGTTCGTATCATCAAGGATGACGCGGACAGGCATATCATTGGCGTAGAAGGAGGTTGGGGCTCTGGAAAGAGTAACCTAATCTCTCTTGTCAACAAGGGGCTGAATGGTAAAAATGTCTATGATAAGGACTTCGACCATAAGAATTCATCATATCTGTTCTTTGTGTATGACGCATGGGGACACCAAGCAGATTTCCAGAGACGTGCCATATTGGAGGAACTGACCCATGACCTTACCAATGAGAAGAAAATCCTGGATGAGGCGAAGTGGAAAAAGAAACTTCAAGAACTGCTGGCAAAGAGAAAGAAGACGACAACGAAAGAGGTGCCAAAACTGGGGATTGGCTTTATCGTTAGTATTATCCTAACTCTCTTGACCCCACTAGTTGTATTCGTTGTAGGTCAAATTCCTGAGGATTATTGGTGGGGAAAGTTGTTGGTATCTGTCTTACCTTATTTATGTGGTATATGGTATGCTGTACGAGACAGAAAGAAGAATTTGAAAAGTAATAACCAAGAATGCACATGGCAGAATATTCTGGCTGAGCTTATCTTGGTTTACAAAGATCAAATTAAAGAGAACGAAACTTATACCACCATCTCTGAGAAGGAACCTTCATCCGCAGAGTTCAAAACATGGATGGATGAGGTGGATGAGGACTTGAAGGGACTTAAAAAGACTCTGATAATTGTGTTTGACAATATGGACAGACTGCCTTCGCAGAAGGTGGAAGGTTTATGGTCATCAGTTCATTCTTTCTTCTCGGATAAAACGTACGACAACATAAAGGTGCTGATACCCTTTGACAGGCAGCATGTTAAGAAAGCGTTTAAGAATGAGGATGCTAACGGAGAGTCGTACGGGAATGACTTTATCAACAAGACATTCGATGTGGTGTTCCGCGTACCGCCACCCATCATGAGCGGCTGGCAACAGTATATGGCTGATATGTGGAAGAAGGCATTTGGAGATGAGGCCGAATTGCATATTTCTGTCACTCAGATATATGATGCTTTGAGCAAAAATCATACGCCTAGAAAGATTATTGCTTTCATAAATGATGTGGCCGCCATTAAGATGACCATGCAGGATGCTATACCTGACAAGTATATAGCATTGTTTGTGTTTGGCAAGGAGGAGATGGATAAAGATCCGATAGGACAGTTGCTGAATCCCAAATATATGGGTGATGTTAAATTTGAATATGAAAGGGATCCGGACACTATCAAATATCTGTCATCACTGTATTATCAGTTACCTGTGGAGAACGCTATGGATGTAGTGTTTACCAAAGAGGCAACAGATGCGCTGAATAGCGGCAACGCGCAGCGACTCAATGAAATGATGGAGCATATAGACTTGTCTAGCATATTGAGCAAGGCGGTTCTAAAAGTAAGTGATGTGGAAAATGCTACAAAAGTCCTGGCAGAAGTGGATAGCTTCTATGACTATGGTGATTTCGGCAATATGCCGGAGTGGCTGGGCAAGATATGGAGCGATTTATACCAGAAGTGCAAGGAAACGAATGTTGACTGGAGTTCGATAAAGGAATTCCATGTCAGCCTCTTTAGACACCTGTATAATGAAGAGTTGGCTGAGAATATCGTAACAGGTTATTTGTCGGTTGAAGACGATAAATGGAATACTGGCCTTTACTATGAGACCGTCAAACAGTTGAAGGCTGAAAATGACATTATTGACAAGCAACTGGCCAAACATAAACGGAAGGTGATACCTAAGTTGTTCCTTGACTTACTGACACATACTAAGAGCAAGTATGAAGACTATGGTGTGACATTCGACAAAAAGGAAGTCGATGATTATTTGGCAGGACTTGAATTAAAGGATGCTATTGCGGTAAATGTGATACCTTATATTAAATTGGGTAAAAATGAGAACCTGTACAATTTTGATGCAAAGCTGAAAGACTGGTTAGGGGATGCTAAAAGGACTGACGTCAATGAAATTGAGGGACTCTTTGCAAGGTTGAAAGAGGTTGAGGATAAGCCCGTAGGATTTGAAAACCATTTTGAGGATTCGAGGATATATAATGGATGGAACGAGATAGTAGGAACGAGTAATAAGTTCAAGTATGACTTGCTTGCAATGAGAATAGCAAGAGGCGATTCGTTTATGTCGAATTACAGGGCTTCGTTCCGTGATATTATTAATGCGCCTGATGAACAGGATATAAAGAACTTGGCACAGGTTATAGAATACTACATTAATTATGGCGATTTGCTTGAAAAGTCTGACAGCTATAAAGAATACCCGATTGTTGTAGAGGTGGTAAAGGAACTTACTGTGAATTCATACGGCTCATCAAGGGCTAATATAATGGCTTGTCTGGAGCATTTTGACAAGACGGTTGAAGATTATGACATTGATGCCGAAAAACTGTACGCTAATCTGGCAGGCTGGACAGTACATCTGAAATTCAAAGACCAGGGCGTGGAGAACTTGCCTTCTGGGTTAATGACTCTTTCTTTAACGACGAACAATGTACTATCAGAGGCACTACATAAAGCATGCAATGAGTACTATAGTAGTTTGACGCAGGAGCAGTGGGCTGAGCATATTCTTGCGAAAGACGACACATACAGGATTTGGAAGATTTATCACCCCAAGAAGTATCAGGACAACTTTGATGCGCTGAAGAAGATACTGAAAGATTGCGCTGCTGATGTAAATGCGTCGTTGAGCCAGAAAGATTTGTGGACGGAATGGCTGGGCATTTGCATGGAGGTGAAGCATCAGGTTAAAGGACTGTTTAACGAGATTAGTGGCATATTGAAACGTGATTCAAGGATTACGAAGGGCAAGTTGTTGTACTTCGGACCACTGATACTGGAACATGCAGATGCAGATAAACAGCATGACTTTGTTGAGAAGTTGATTCCAACGGAGATGATAGACAACGATGTGATATCATTTATTGCAGCGCATATAGATAAACTGAAGGATTGTGCGATACCGGATGAGTTTAAGGAGAAGGTGAAGCATCTGGCGGAAACAACCATGGCCGGGGATGAAGAGATAAGCGTGGTATGTGAGAAGATGAGAAGCAATATGACGGAGTGACGGAACCACGGAGCGAAGGGATGATGCACATATGGTTCATGATGAATGGACACATATGGTTAATGGTTCAAGGTTCAAGATTAAATGGTGATTCTCGTTTATGATCAAAAAGATACTGAAGGCCGTTTGGCAGTTCTGCTCATACCTGTTTGTGCCGCAGAGGGGGGAGGCTCAAGAAGGACGGCGAGACTATAGATTAAGAAATAATGGGAGTGATAGAATAACTAGTAGCTATATATTATATGCCTAAAAGAATTCTGATATTAAGTGCTTGCGGTAATGCGGCCGAGCCACATGAATGTAATGGTATTTTTGAACAATCACAGCTGTATGGTATAGATCCTGTTTGTTTGGATATTAAAAACAATACGGAACTTGAAACAGTCCTTTCTTCGAACGGTGAATTTGATTATATTTACCTTAGTGCTCATGGATGTGCAGAATCCTTTGGAAGTGAAGATGGCCTAGTTGATATGACTTGGGATGACTTCTCGGGGTTATTGTGTTCTTCACATTGTATGAGTGAGGATGCTATCTTGATGCTGTCATGCTGTAGAGGTGGATTGATGCAAGTGGCTTACACGCTATTTACTAATTGCTCGCAAGTTGCCTACGTCTTAGGACCGAGGCAAAGTCTGACTTCGGCTGATATGCATATTTGCTTTGGTATCTTCCTATATAACATGGAGAAACGTAATACAGATCCTGTTGTCGCATGCGAAAAGATTAAATGTGCTACCGGGCAAAGGTTTTCCTGTTATGACAGACAAGAAGAGGAAATGAATCTGGACAACTATTACTATCTATCGCGAATAAATGAGATATATGAGAAAGTATGTCTGGACGGAGGTGAAGAAGAGGGAGGGAAAAGCTAACTACGGAGAATAGTATATAAAACTGGAAGTAATATTGAGAACGATATGATAAGGATTTTGCAGATTTCGGATATACATTGGCGAGAGTCATTGAAAAACCTCGATACCTTTAAGCCGATTCAAGATGGACTGATTGCTGATTTGAAGCGTGCTAAGAAAAATGGAATGACTTTTGACAGAATATTGATATGTGGCGACGTGGCCTTTAATGGAGCAAAGATACAATACAAACGAGCAAAAGACTATATTCAAGATCTTTGTAAAGAAACCGGCTGTGAAGAGAAAAATGTCTATGTCGTACCTGGAAACCACGATAAAGATTGGTATGCCCCGCCAAAGGAAATGAGGGAGCTTATAAACGGACACGTTGAAGAGTTGAAGAACCCGGATAAGGGTTTATCAGATTGGCTACAAGAGAGCATGAGCACAGCAGAAATGATGTATGCTCCATTCAAGGAGTACGAAGCATTTGCTTATAAGTTAGGCTGTGCAGAACCACTGATGCACCGCTACCTACAAGAAAAGGTTGATTCAGATTCATCATACGATGACAAAACGGATTTGATGTATTGGGTTGAAGAGGATTTTGCAGAGATTGAGGGGTATACGATAAAGCTGTATGGACTTAACACAGCACTATTTAGTGATGCCAAGGATTTCGACGATGCACCTGAGAGGAAGAATGGACATAAAATGCTTCTGTCGAAACTTGCATACAACGGAGCTAAATGTGAAGATGGCACGGTAAATATACTGATGATGCATCACCCCGTAAAGTTCTTGAAAGATGCGGAAAGACTGTTGTGCCAGGGGGACAGGTCATTGACATCTGCTTAAATGGGGTGTATAAACGTACTTGAATTATAAACATGCCAAGGCAAGCGAGAAAGGAATCTGGTACTGGGATATTTCATGTGATGATGCGAGGCATCAATCATCAGAATATCTTTGAGGACGAGGAGGACTGCTGGCAGTTCATTAATACTCTCGACCGTATGCGTGTGAGATATGATGATGACGGGAAACCTTGTGGTACTAATTGTATATACTATGCTTATTGTCTGATGGGTAACCACTTCCA
>JAEEGG010006335.1_pt1 | contig 27781 bp, 19 predicted proteins | sample 9134161 | NCBI WGS metagenome assembly JAEEGG01 (sample SAMN16246543, study PRJNA631951) | gut metagenome | biome: gut microbiome; feature: rumen; material: CR-attached | host: Bos | place: Iran: Karaj | collected 2018-10 | reverse complement strand
AATTGCTCGCAGATGGCAACCTTGTATCCTGCCTGAACGAGCCTGTTGGCATAGGTCGAATATGCATGAAAAGGAATGCCGCACATCGGCGCTCTGTAGCCCGATCCGCAGTCTCTTCTGGTAAGCGCGAGTTCAAGGATCTTCGCGGCTTTTACCGCGTCATCGAAAAACATCTCATAGAAATCGCCGAGCCTGTAAAGAAGGAACGAATCCCGGCACTTTTCCTTCATCTCGGCATAGTGCTGCATCATGGGAGAAAGCTCTTCAGGCTTTAAGTCTGAAAGGCTCATCGGGAACTGGCCGGCAGCTTTAACGTTATTCTCATCAAAACCGTTGTTATCAGTCACGATCATTCTCCCTTCAAGCTGACAAGCTCGCCGTCAACAGAATAAGGTCTTGCGCGGTCTATCCTTACCTCACAAAGTCTCCCCTCAAGATAATCAGGGCCGACATCGATTCCGAGATCTTCAGGGATAGTAAAGTTGACCAGATGGTTAGTGATTGTCCTTCCGGAGAAAGTCATATCGCCTGCTTTGCTGATACCTTCGATCAGGACTTCCATGGTCTTGCCGATAAGCTTCGCATTAGATTCTTCCGCATAACGGTTTGTATACTCGGTAAGCCTTCCAAAGCGGCCGGTTACTACGTCCTGAGGTATCTGGTCAGGGAAGCTTGCGGCCTTCGTGCCGGGTCTTGCGGAATATTGGAAAGTAAATGCCGCATCAAACTTAGCCTTCTCGACAGCATCAAGTGTCTCCTGGAAATCTTCTTCAGTCTCACCTGGGAAACCTACGATAATGTCAGTCGTAAGAGATCCTCCTTCTACCTTGGATCTGAAAGTATCCACGATCTCCTGGAATCTCTCGATCGTATAAGGCCTGTTCATAGCCTTGAGAACGGTATTTGAGCCTGACTGCATGGCAAGATGCAGGTGCTTTTCGACATTGGGGCGTGTCGCCATGATGTCGATAACTTCATCTGAGAGGTCCTTAGGATGCGAAGACATGAATCTCACCCTGGAGAACTCGGAAAAATCAGAAGCGGCCCTTAAGATATCGGCAAAAGTCTTACCGTCTTCGCCCTTGTATGAATTGACGTTCTGGCCCAGGAGCATTACTTCCTTGTAGCCCTGCGAAGCGAGCTCGGACAATTCCTTAACGATCTCATTAAAGTCTCTGGACCTCTCCCTGCCTCTTGCATAAGGCACGATGCAGTAAGAACAGAAGTTGTTGCAGCCGTACATGATAGGCACGAGCGCCCTGAACTTTCTCTTCCTGTCGATCGGGAAAAAGTCATCTTCAGCGATATAGTCGTCAGCTGAGATGTTTACGAGCTGCTTATTCTTACGGATGGCATCCCTCATAAGGATAGGGAACCTGTGCAGCTGCTGCGGATCGAAAACAAGATCAACGTAAGGATAGGACTTCTTTATCCTCTCGACGTTCTCGGGGACCTTCATCATGCAGCCGCCGACAGCGATGACCACGTCGCGGTCATTCTTCTTCAATGTCTTAAATACACCAAGATTGCCGAATAAGTGCCTGTCTGCATTTTCTCTGATCGAGCACGTATTAAATACGATAACGTCGGCATCATCGAGTTCCCCGCCTGATGACGGTGTAAGTCCCATCGAAGCCAGCATTCCGGAGAGCTTCTCCGAGTCTGATTCGTTAAGCTGGCAGCCGTATGTCAGGACGTTATATGTAAGATCTCTGCCTTTTCTGGCGCCTAAAGAGGAGAAATACTCCTTAAGCTCATTTATCGCAGAATCAAAATCAAGTTTATCTAAATCTGTAGTCTTAATAATCGCCATTTACAGCCTCATTTCATATACCCGCTAATTATACAGTAAATCGCCTCTTATTTTTAATAAAAATTGGCAGACCCGTTAATATTTGTTTTTTAGGCGAAAAACTATAAAATATACAGGTTAAAAACATTCGGGGAGATATTATGACAGCTAAAAAGCTTAAGATATCGACATTTTTACTGGTACTGCTAATGGCGCTCACCTCGCTTTATGCTTTCGCGGGAGCCCGTGTGCAGGCTGATGAGACATATCAAGACGACCCTAACGACGGTATCGTTACGGCCTCCGAACGCAAGACAGACCTCCTTAATGAGGTAATGGCTGACATTCCACCTGTTTCCGCTTCATCTTATGTTCTTTTCGATGCCAACAGCGGCTCGATCCTCTTAGGCAAGGATTACGATGTCCAGAAAGAACCGGCTTCCATGACCAAGGTCATGACGATCCTTCTGGCTTTGGAGCGCCTTGAGATGACAGATATGGTAACCATCAATCACGACATGGCCGAAGCCATTAAAGCGATAACTGATGACTACGTTAAGCTCGGACTTCAGGAAGGCGAAGAGATAAGCGTAAAAGACCTTGTTTATGCCGCAGTCCTCACATCGGCAAACGATGCAAGCCTTGCTCTCGGCATGTACATATCAGGTACGGAAGAAGCTTTTTGCGAATTAATGAACGCCAAAGCCTCCGAGATCGGGTGCCTCAATACTCACTTCTCTTCTGCTTATGGTCTTTCGACGCCTGATAACGTCACCACTCCTTACGACATGGCCCTGATCCTTAATGAGGCCGTAACCAACACCAATTATTCCGAGATCGCTAAAACTCTCAACTACACCATCAACGCTACAAACAAATACAGCAGCGTAAGAGACATCACCAACGCCAACAGATTCATAAATACCACAAAATTCAGTTATGAATACTACATCGGCGGAAAGACCGGCTTTACCAACACTGCCGGATACACTCTCTGCGCAGCTGCAAAGAAGAACAACAGATTGCTCATCGGCTGCGTCTTCAACGCTACAAGCGCAGATATCAGATATTCTGACCTTATCTCGCTTTTCGATTACGGATATGCAAATTTCGCGACAGTCGAGATCACCGAGAGCGAGTTCACTCCCCTGATCGATGAAGCACACGGACAGATGGAAGACCTTCTTTCTGACACTAACCTTTACATCTCCGAGCAGAGAGTCGTTCTTGACCACTACATCACGACAACTTCCTCCAGAGCGCAGCTCGGAAGCACGAACCGCATCGACTTGTCCAATGCTCTTATCGACACCTCGGCAGAGCAGCAGGTGCTCGAGATACCGCTGTGCAAAGCATATTCGGACAAAACTTACCTGATAGGCACACTGGTCGTAAAGATCGATAAAAAGTCAGGTGTCGTAGAGATCAATCCGGAGAAAAAGACGAATCTTACAAGTGTCAGAAGCATCCTGATCACATTCGCCGTTCTGTCGGGCTTAATTCTCCTGCTCGTTATCGTGCTCCTCATCTTCCGTGCACGCATAATCAAGCGCCGCAGGGACGAAGTCACGAAGCGCGCAAATATGCTCTGATATCAGGAATCTTTTTTACTGCAGTCGTCGCAGATCCCGTAAAATACGGTGCGTTTAGGATCGAGCATGAATCCGTGCTCTTTCTCTACATGCTCGAAAAACTCATTTATCTCATCGCAGCTTAAATGAATAAGCTTGCCGCATGTCTCGCACTTCATGTGATAACATTTGCCGCTGCTGCAATGGTCCGTGCCAATGTATTCATAACAGGCGGGTGATTTCTCATCGATAATATACTTGTTTACGAGGCCTTCGGTGGTAAGCCTGTCCAAACGTCTGTAGATCGTGGCCTGTCCGATATTGATGCCCTGAGCCCTGAAATGATCGGATATCTCCTGGCTGGTAAAATGTGAGCCCTTGTTATCCTTGAGGAAATTCAAGATCTCACATGACTGTTTTGTATTGTAAGCGCCTTTCTGCGTTCTGGGCATCTGTCTTTAGGCCTCCATCAATTATATGCCTGGTTTCTGCTGCGTTTAACAGCCTCAACGATAAAAGGAACGGCTCCGAGCAAAACGAAAACGACTCCAAGACCAAGATCCCTTAAGACAAGACCGCGCACATAGTCATCACTCAGATAATAATATGAACCTTTGATCGCTGCGAGGAAAGTAACTTTGGTGAAATACTCACCCGACTCATACCATATCTTGTATGCTTCATATACTTGCATAACAAGCACCAGATAATTAGCCATAACGACCGTAACCAAGGAAACGACGATCGAGATTACCAGTCCTTTTGTACTGTTCTTCTTAGTAAAAGCCCTGTAGCCGATAATGGCAAAGGTAATGATCGCGATACCGCATACAGGACGGAAAAGATCGAGCCATAAAAGGCCACACCAAATGGCGCCGCCGATAAGCGAGAGCAAAAATGCTCCCAGAATACCGAGCCAGACTTTTTCCCTGTCGTCTAAGAAATCGTCTTTTTCCTTAAGAATAACGTCGTTGTCCACGTGTTATGATCCTTCCTTACGAATCGTCCTATATCCTAACAGTTATAATATCACATTTTAAGAGCCCGCTTCTCTTTGGAATTCATCTAAGAACTCTTCCAGATATGTGTGGCGGACCTCTGCCATCTGCTTTGCTTGTTCAGTATTCATTTTGTCTTTGAGCAACAGCAGTTTATCCTCGAAATGTTGCAGAGAAGAATCTAAAGACCTGCCGTTCTTGCCGCCATATGCAAAAGTCCTTGCGATACCGATCGCGCCCATCGCATCCAGCCTGTCAGCGTCCTGAACGATCTTGCCTTCGATGCTTGCAGGGCAGGAATCCTTGTTTTTGCTGAAAGAAACACCGTTTATGATCTCACAGATCAACTCTATATCGGCGGGTTTGACGTGCTGGTCTGTCAAAAAGGACCTTGCATTCATGTTGTTCTCGGTATTAAACAGCTTGTGGTCATCAACATCATGCAGGAGCGAGGCCAGCGCAACGGCCATAAGATTGCATTCCGGATAGCTCCCGGCGATCTTAAGCGCATTGTGATAGACCCTCAGAGAGTGGTCCGGATCGTGTCCGTCAGAATTACCGTTAAAGATATCCTTCAGATAAAGTTTTGCCGCTTCGATTATTTGTTCGTTCATACTATTTACCAGCCTCCCGGCAATCACATTATACCAATCCGGGCCATAAAAACAGGAGCTGCCTTGCGGCAACTCCTGTCCTGAAGCGTATTTGTTTGTGCTTATCAGAGAACTGCGAAATTAATATTGTCAGCCATGTTCTCGAGCTGGGCCTTATCCATAGTCTTGTCGCAGAATCTGAGCAAAACGTTGACGGAGACAAAACTGTTTTCAAGATCTGCGAGGATGAGCGCTTTATCCTTGGAAAGACAGAGCGTAACATTCGCGCCGCTCTTGGTGGTGTAATTCCACTGCTCGTAACTGCTGCTTGAGCCGATATTCAGATAAACGGTATCGAAAGTACCCTTCATAACGCGGCCGAGCTGGATGGGATATCCGTCAAATTCGCCATCGACTTCGAAAGTGCCGTCCTTATAGCCGTATCCGCCAAGAAGTGCATCGTTCATAACCGGCTGGCCGAACTTCTCTTCCAAGACCTTCTCGTCCAGATCTTCCAGTCCGCTTTCGTGGAGAGTGAGGTTGTATTTCGCTGCGATCTCGTCAACCTTGTCAGCCATCTCCTGTGAATAAACTCCGTACGCGCCGTATTTTTCATCCCACTCGCTCGTATCGTTACCTGCTGCTTCAAGGATCGCAAAATCAATGTCGTATTTGTCTTCAAACTCGCGCCACTCTTTTGCAGCCAGGTATTCAGGTGTCTCGGCATATCCCTGCAGCGAGATGTACTCTAAATTTCCGACGTACGCAAAGTAATCATCGCTTGTCTTAATGTCAGATTCGGCCATAGGCGGCTGCTCTTCGGATGCTTTGTTGAACAATACGCTGTTTAATCCTCCTCCGAAAGCCGCATATGCTGTAGCGCCTAACGCGGCTACGACTGCGACGGCGATGCATACTGTGACTGCTCCTCTCTTGGATCTCTTGCTGCCATTGTTATTATTTGTGATCTTCATCTTAGTCAACTCCTTTATCCTTTCAGTGGAGACGACATTCTGTTCTTCGAGGTTAACTGAAGAATCTTCGATGTTGTTTAGTAATTCATGAATATGTACTTTCATTAAGATCGTCTCCTTTCGTTTTTTTGCTGAGGATCACCCGGAGTCTCTCGCGTCCGCGCTTAAGTTTGGTCTTGACCGTGGACGGGTTCATCTGCATTTGTTTTGCGATCACCGACACGCTTTGACAGTAGTAATAGAACCTGAGGAAAACCTCTTTATCCGGTTGCGGCATTGAATATACCGCATTTCTAACCATGTTGTCCTGATCTTCCTGAGCAAGCCTGTCAAATTCAGAATCGTCATCTAAGATAAGAATGTCCTCGTCCAAAGGGAGCTCTGCAGCCTTGTCCCGCAACTTCTGCATGGAAAGGCTCCGTGCTACGCGGCTCAAGTAACCTTTAAGGTTCAGAGGGTATAGTTTCTCCGCAGATTGCCACAAAGTCACGAACACATCGGCTGTCACCTCTTCGATGTCCTCATGTGTCATGGAGCTTTGCAATATATTACTAACTACGGTTCCGACATAGCTACTATATCTGTCTATAAACCACTCCAGTGCTTCCTCGTCGCCTTTCTTTAGTAAAGCCAGCGCCTTCGCTTCGTTCACTCGTTTCACCTCAAAATTTTATTCTGAACGGCCGTTCACCTATATAAGTGCATTTTTGTATCAAATGGTTTCACATTTTTCGAAAAATTACTTTTCAGGCTCATTTTATTCATTATTTTCGAGCTTTACACCGGTTAGACGGAGAAAACCCTTTTTCGCTACAAAACTCAAGAAAAAGGTCTGCCGAACCCGGCAAACCCTTCTTGGCAGCAGACAATCCTGACTGAAGACGTATCACGAGCACTGTTCAAAGAAATCCAGTATCAGTTCGTTAGTATTGAACCCTGCTACATCCTCTGCAGGCCACTCGTGTTCGCCTTCCTCGATCTTGACTGACCACACCTGGGTCTTGTTCAGAAAAGCAGTATATTTTGTAAGTTCGGCTCTGCCCGACAGCTGTTCTGTACTTGAAGCACTGAGACCGTTAGCCTGCGCCCAGTATTCCATGACTTTTTCGATCGGCGGGTGAGGCAGGGCTGCCGCCGTATCGTTACCGTCCTTCGAAAATAAGGTGTCATTTGTACCGTAGATCTCGAGCACACCGATACTGGTCTTATCGACCTTTTCATCCCATATCGTATTCGCCATCAATCCCGAAACGCTTGCGACGGCAATGAAAGTGTCCGAGGCTTCCATCGCGACTCTGTGCGCCATGAAGCCGCCGTTCGAGAATCCTGCCGCGAAAGCCTTGGTCTTGGACAGACCGTACTCATCCTGAAGATAGATCACGAGATTAACGAGGTAATCCAGACTGTCCACATCCCTGGTATTCCAGAGACCGCAGTCCCAGCCCTTGCCACCCGTTCCCCGGCCGGGCTGTACATAGCAGACGGCATATCCTCTGGGACAGGCCGTCTCTTCCATATGTGTCTGGCCCTTGAATCCCGAGTTGTTGATATAGAGACCCGTCATCATGAGAATGAGCGGCGTTTTGCTGTCAACCTTCTCTGGCAGGAAAAGCATGAAATCGAACGTCGTGCCTTCGAACTGACACTCATAGGTATTATCTTCGGTCTGGACCACATCAGTGATCTGACTCTGCGGGCGCGGTGCTTTTGCACACGAACAGACCCCCGCGAACATGCTGAGAATCATGACAAATGTTATGATCTTCTTTAACATGGATTATTCCTCCTGCCCCCCAAATGCGCTTCTGCGGATCTTCACCTTTTTGTTAAATATTTTTGCTTTAACGACTACATTATACCAAAGGCATAAAGAAAGGGTTTGCCAGACTTGGCAAACCCTTCTTGGTGGGAAGAGGTGGATTCGAACCACCGAAGTCAGTGACGACAGATTTACAGTCTGTTCCCTTTGGCCGCTCGGGAATCTTCCCATATATATATTCAAATGTTGTGTAATGGTGGGCCTTCGGGGACTCGAACCCAGGACCAACCGGTTATGAGCCGGGAGCTCTGACCAACTGAGCTAAAGGCCCACATCCACACTACACGTGCTTTTCTCAAAGCGCTTGATTAGTATAGTAATTTGTTCTTATTAAGTCAAGAGATAATTTCCGGCACGGGACCGATTTTTGGCCGTGCCGGAAATTTCTTACGAATCGTTAATTATTTTGCTGAGATGTATCCCTTAGCTACAAGGAGTTCAGCCGTAAGGACACCGCCGCCTGCTGCGCCTCTTAAAGTATTGTGTGAAAGGCACGCAAACTTGTAGTCGAAGAGGTTGTCTTCTCTGAGCCTTGCAACAGATACGCCCATGCCGTTCTCAAACATAGCGTCAAGCTTAGGCTGGGGACGGTTGTCTTCCTCGATGTACTGGAGGAAGTGCTTGGGAGCTGAAGGAAGACCGAGCTTGACTGCTTCGCTCTCATAGTTCTGCCATACGGAGATCATCTCTTCCTTGGAAGGCTTGTTCTCGAAGGATACGCTTACTGCAGCCGTATGACCTTCCTGAACTGCTACACGGTAGCACTGAGCGGAGATAACGGGCTTTTCAGCTAGCTCGATATGGTCGCCGGCAAACTTACCCCATACCTTGAGGGGCTCCTTCTCTGACTTCTCCTCTTCACCGCCGATGTAAGGGATTACGTTCTCGATCATCTCGGGCCAGTCCTTGAAGGTCTTGCCTGCGCCTGAGATAGCCTGATATGTGCAGACGGAGATTGCCTTGATGCCGTTTCCGAGGAAAGGTGTAAGGGCAGGTACATAGCTCTGGATGGAGCAGTTAGGCTTAACTGCGATAAATCCTCTCTTAGTACCAAGTCTCTTCTTCTGAGCTTCGATGAGCTGAGCGTGGTCAGCATTGATCTCAGGGATGATCATGGGAACATCTTCTGTCCATCTGTTAGCTGAGTTGTTGGAAACAACGGGGCACTCAAGCTTAGCGATCTTCTCTTCGAGAGCGCGGATCTCATCCTTCTTCATATCTACAGCACAGAAAGTAAAGTCGATCTTGCTGCAGTACTCTTCAATATTATCAGTACCGAAAACTACCATCTTCTTAACTGATTCAGGACAAGGTATATCAAGCTTCCATCTTCCCTCGACTGCCTCTTCGTAAGTCTTACCGGCAGATCTCGGAGATGCGCATAAAGCAACGATCTCGAACCAGGGGTGATCTGCGAGAAGTGTGATAAATCTTTGTCCGACATAACCCGTTGCTCCGATGATGCCGACTTTTAATTTCTGTTCCATTTCCAAATACTCCATCTTATCTTCGCAGTTTTTACTGCGGTTTTTTGTCTCAAATGTCCGCGTATCGTGTACATTTGTCTTTCGACGAAACACATATTAACACAATGACTTTTATATAACAAGTATGACAAATCAACCAAAAGCCCGCCCGGCTTATGTTAGAATTAAGGCAATTAAGCAAATTTTCATGGAGGTCAGCAGCTAATGTCCCCTACGTTTCCGCTTCTTGAGAACTACTGCAGTTACATGATCGCAGCTCTCGGCCGTTCGGAACTCACGGTTAAGGAATACCGCTATGACCTCATTCTTTTCGCCAGGTTCTTAAAGCTCGACAGAGGCATGGTCCCTGAGGATACGCCTCTTGAGGAGATCGATATATCAGATATCGACGTTAAGATCCTGAACAAAGTGACGACAGATGACCTTCTGGCCTTTGTTATCTGGCTCTCGAGATCGCGAAAACAGTCTAATGCCGCAAGAGCAAGGCACATAGCTTCCTTAAGAAGCTTTTTCAAGTATCTGCACTCCAAAAAGAGGATCATCGAGCATAATCCCGCGTACGATCTCGAGTCTCCGAAGATCGGCAAGCGTAATCCTAAGTATTTAACGCTCGAACAGAGCCAGAATCTCCTTAAGGTCGCCTACGATTCGCCCAAAGAATCAAATGAGCGCGACTACTGCATGCTCACGCTCTTCCTTAACTGCGGAATGCGTTTATCCGAGCTCCGCGGGATCAACACCAACGATATCCACGGCACGACTTTAAATGTTATCGGTAAAGGCAACAAGGAACGGACCATCTATCTTAATGATGCCTGCCTTGAGGCCCTTGATGACTGGATGAACAAGAGAGCCACGATAAAGATAAAGCCCGAAGCCGGCAAAGCGTTATTCGTATCAAAGCGCGGCACCAGAATATCCTCTGACATGATACAGATCACGATAAAACGTCTTCTCGAAGAAGCAGGTATCGATACGAGAGTCTATTCCGTGCACAAGCTCAGACACACCGCCGCTACTCTTATGTATAAATACGGCAAAGTCGATATCAGAAATCTTCAGATGATCCTGGGACACCAGAGCGTCTCCACTACCCAGATCTATACACACGTAGATGATGAAGCTCTGCAGAAAGCGATCGAGAGCAATCCTCTGGCAAATTTTGATCCCGAGAAGGGTAAAAAGTAATTACTGTTGATTTTTCTTCTTGAGCAGCTGAAGAACAGTCTTTCCGCCTGTAATGTAATTCCTGAAGATTATGAAGTATAAGATCACAAGCGGAACGAACATTATTATGTAATCACGATAGTATTCCATAGCATCGTAAATGCCGTCTTGAACAAGATACGGCACCTCACGGTAAGCCAGATCAAAGCTGATCACATAATATCTCATAAGGGTAACCGACCAGTTGAGCCTGTCACCTAGCAAAAGCGCTACTGTCGTTATAAAGAGACAGAAAGAAATCTCTAGAGGCGATGTTTTTGCTTTACTGAACATTTCATAGAAAACAATAGGCAGCGCACACAAAACGACGGCGCCTAACACATAGGGCCACATATAATTAAGCACTGCAAGCACAAGCCAGAGAAGGACGCCTACGACCGCGCCGATGACCGCACCTAACATGCCTTTTATGAAATGATCAGGCAGATGCTTTTCAAGTTCTACCTTTTCCGCATATACCATTGCCTGCTGCTGCGCGACTCTCGCTTCATCAAGCCTCTCGGCAATGTCTTTCTGCTCCTGACCGCTCTTATACATCAATGCCGCAAGGCAGTCTGCAAAAGCATTTAAGTCCTGGCAGATATCAAAAGCCTTATCCTCGGACAACTGGTTTGCATCAATGACCAGATCGACATTCGCATGATCAATGTTGTAGAACATGAAAGACTGCGTTTTAGCATAAGCACTCTCAATGTGCTCAGTATAAGGATCATCACCGAATAAGCGCACCTCAGTATGTGCTTTCAGGGTTCCGACATTATCATATAAGACCTCGAAAACGATGCCCTTTATGTTGCCTACGAGCTTTAAAGGACCGTCAAAATTGAAGCCGAGATAATTATTCAGTTCTATAAAAAAGTCGTAATTGTCCATCAAATTCCCCAATAACATACTTGCTGTATGGTACTGAAAACATTGTATCTGAATAAAGAAATGCTGTCTACTTTATCAGTATCCGATCTTCGAAAGGATCGTATCAAGAAGTCCTGCATTTCTGACAGAGAACGCCTCTGTAATATGAGGTGTCTCGCCGTTTTCGATGCAGCGGCCAAGTTGCTCGATCTCGAGGCTGTAGTTCTGCTTCGCAGTGACTTTGCGGTCGATCCTCTCACCTTCAGAGATAATTATGTAGCTTAAGTCGCCTGCCTGGTTGAATTCGACTTCAGAACTGATGATGCCCTTGGAGCCGTGGACATAGAGCATATCCTTGCGTCCGTCTTTTCCGGGATCAAAGATCATACCTACATTAAATGCCGCTCTAACACCGTTCTCGAACTTCATGAGCGCTGAAGAAAAAACATCGACATCCTTATCATTGAATTCAGCATTCGCAAGAACATAATCGATCTCAGAATCTACAAGTGACAGTATCATTGTCGTGCAGTAACAGCCGAGGTCATAGACTGCGCCTCCGCCGAGTTCCTTATAGATACGGATATCATCGAGATAACCCTGTGTAATGAATGACGACTGGATGTAATCAACATCGCCGATCAGGCCGCTCCCGATATCAGCTTTGAGCGCTGCAATATAAGGGCTGTGCAGATACGCATATGCTTCCATAAGAAGCACATTATTCTCCTTTGCTACTGCGAACATCTCCTTAACTTCGTCGCTGTTCAGAGCAAGCGGCTTCTCGCACAATACATGTTTGCCTGCCTTAAGAGCCTTAACGACCCATTCCTTATGAAGATTATTCGGAAGAGGAATATAGACAGCCTGGACTTCCGGGTCTTCTAAGAGTTTGTCATATCCGACATAAGCCTTAGTAAAACCGAACTCGTCTTTATAGCTTTGGACCTTCTCCTCATTACGTCCTGCGATTGCATAAAGTTCGCAATTAGAAGCCAGCTTCATACCGGGAATCGTACATCCCTTAGCAATGTTTGCGGTACCTAAGACGCCCCACTTTACAGACATAGAATATTCCTCCTTTGATAAATAAGAACTGCCTTAATCATAGCAGATTAAGGCAGGTTCTTGTGCGTGTAATAATTGTATTGTTCGAAAAATCAGCCGCTCGTAGCAGATACGTCAGGTATTGTCGTCTCTGCGAGGACCGGTCCCGGAACACCGTCAGTAGTCGTCTCCTCAGACTGGCTCTCAGCCGAAGGATCGACAGTGTCAGTCTCGATAGTCGGAGGTGCAAGGAAGCCTTTTTCAGACGTCTTATCAGTCTGCACTTTGATGGGATAGAACGGCAAAGCTGCAATGTACTGTTCCTGTATCGAACCGACCTCATAGATGCTCTTCTCATTGATAAGTTCCGAATTTCTGTAAGGAAGAGTTACTGCAACGAAGCTTACCACCCAGATAACGATCGCAAGAATAAGTATCTCAAGGATCAACAGAGGCGTAATCTGGAAAAGGTCATTGAGCTTACGCATCTGCTTGGGACGTCTTGCCTTCTTAACGTCGGTCTGGATAAATTCAGCTACTCTGAAGCTCTTTGAATCGATCTTCGAAAGGATCTTCTCGAGCATGGAATTGCGCGTATATTCATCCAGCTGTCTGTCTTCAAAAGTCAGATCGGCAGGAAGCGGATACTGAGTAACGATGTTCTTAGAATTCTCCAAAAGGATATCGCCGAACTCGTAAATGACCTTATCTGCAGGCACGTTATTGCGCTTTGAATAGATGTCCAGATAAGACTTAACGATAGCATTCTCGCATCTGGTCGCTTCCTTCGTGATGCCGTAGCATGAAGAATAGACCATAACTACGGTCGACATATAGAAATCGCGGATATTCTCGCGTGTCAGTTTCTGATTCCAGAGTTCATCAGCCATTTTGATTGCCTCCCTCATTTCCTTCGCCGTTCAGGAATCCGAGCGGATCGTAATTTCCCTGCTGCTGCGGCATTCCATAAGCTGCCGGATCAGCTCCTGCATAAGGATCAGCCGGATTTGCTGCATACTGTCCCTGATAAGGATCCTGCTGATATCCGGACTGGGCAGGCTGCTGATACTGCTGCTGTGAATATGCATACGGATCAGCCTGATACTGCTGAGTCGAAGGCTGCTGGTACTGTGCATCATACTGATACGGATCAGCCTGGTACTGCTGAGGCGCAGGCTGCTGGTATTGCTGATACTGCTGATAGTCCTGAGCCTGGGGAGCCTGTACCGGCTGCTGTGGTTCATACTGCTCTTCAGGAATTACACCGTCTATCTGAGGCTCTGCCTGAACGAATCTGTTGTCATCAGGAATTGCTTCAGGAGCGGGCTGTCCCTGTACCTGAGGTGCGGGACGGGGTGCCTGAGGTGCTTTAGGAGCGGACTTTTCGCGCTGCTTCTTCTGAGGCTTCAAAGAGATATCGCGCTCATCGATCTGGCCCGAGAATGAAGACATGGGATAAATGAATGCAAGGATCGCAACGATCAGTGTCACCACGAGGAAAGTGATCCTGTAGCTCTTGAGCATGAATGCAGCCATTATTATCGGGAGCATCAATCCTGCGCCCATGTATACAGTGAACTCGGCGAGCTTTCTTAAGTTAACCTTTACCTTACCGTTGCAGATCAGGTACAGGACATAGATGTAATAGTAATCGTGTATTCCGAGAGAGATTCCCAGGAACGCGCAGGTTACTACGAGCATCTTTGCAGAAGGCATCAGCGCGAAAAGGAAAAGACCGATTACAGTCGAAGCTGCCTGGATCAATACTCTAGTTCTTGAAGTAAGCAGATGCGCATATCTGTTCTTTACAAAACCGCATACAAAGCATGCAGTAAATCCGCATACCAGATAATAGAACGAAGTGGTGGGAAGTGAGATTCCGACGCTGTCGAGATAGTTAGGAATGAACATGAGCACGAATGCAAGAACAACGCCTAACATCAGGAATGATGAATTGAGGAATCTCGCAACTCTCGAATTAGAGAATACTGAAAGGAAGCTGCTTACCGTCAAAGGAGCCTCTCTTACCTGCGTATTATTCTGCATGAAATAGATCATGCCGATAGCGGTAAGCACGAGAGCAGCACCGCTGATTATTGTAACAACGAACAGGCCGTATCTCTCGTAGCAGATACCTGCGATAACCGCACCTACAGCTACGCCGAGGAAGTATGAAGAAGCCTGGACATTGTGGATAACTCTGTCGTTATAGTCCTTATATCCGAGTCTGCCCGCATTGATACGGTAATCTCTCAAATAATCGAAAGACATACCGAAGCAGAAGCCGATCGGAAGCGCAAGAACTGCCGTAACATAAGGGATATTGATAACGCCGGCGATGAGCGCGAAGAAATATCCTGCGCAGGTTACGGCGATAAGAGCGATCCTGCTCGTAAGCTTCATCTTGAAGCTGTTCCTTATGCCGGAGAATCCGAGGAAACCCCACAGGAACAGGAGCATTGCAGCGCATATGATTCCCTGCACTGCCGGTCCCGGCAGATACGTCAGTTGTTCTTTGAAATAGTCCGCAAATGCTACCGGGATCATGATCGAACCGAATGCCGTAAAGAAAGACAGGAATCTGTTCGCATTCTCACCGTACATAACAAGTACAGGAGCATTTCCGGAAATACCCTTGGATATCGTGGAGATCAAAAGGTTTAGCTCAAAGATCATGATACCCATGGAGATAGCGATGGAGATGATCGTGAAGATCCATGAAAGGCTCATTCCGTTTACAGAGCTTACGAAATCAGACTTCGGCATCATGATCTCCAAAACACCTGCTACGGTATTCGAAGACGAGATGACCGGAGCAATGGCACAAACATAAGCTGTGCCCGCTTCGCTGCGCTGAGTAAACGCAGACTGCTGCAGGCCGAAGCAGTCAACATACTGATTGCCTGCGCCTGTCAGATAATACTGCTGTACGTTGCCAGTAGCCGTAGATGAATAAAGCCTTAAGAATGAATCGCCTGCCATCGTGTAGATGTTGACCTGGTAAGGCTTTTCGGGAGCATACTGATAGATCGGAAGCATATATGACATGTTCTCTCTTACATCCGAATATGTAAGAGCCGCAGCACAGGATACTGCGCATCTCTCCATCATGTCGGCACGCTCACTCTCAAGAGCCTTGATGTATGTCTTGGAAAGCTGTGTTGCCATAACGAGGAGAACAACAAGGATAATGGTGAAGCAGTAGCCGATCGTAGAAGAAATCAAGCGTCTGTCACGACTCTGGGCAGTCTCCGCATTCTTCTTGCCGCCTGAACCGTTCTGTCTGTTCCTGATGACACGGATAAGGATCTCCTGCGCAGCGAAAAGAAGAACGCCGGCAAGAACCGCGATAACAACCGCAGTGAGGATCCTTGACTCGAGCTTGTCGCCGATAGCGTAAAGCTCTCCGAATGTGCACTTATACTCAAATACTCCGACGCACATTCCGGTGCTGTCTGTGATAGGAACGATTATGCTCTCATAGTTTTCGCCGGTTAAAACTGTTGCTTTGGAAGAACCGAGCCACTCTGAAATATCTCTGCCTGCAACTGCAAACTCCGAAGGATCGTTAACGCCTCTGCTCAAAAGGAGCGACAACTGGCCCTGGTTGTAACCGAAGAGTCCGTAGCCTTCTGCTGACAGATTCTCAGTAGAAGTATCAGCAAGCATAAGATCCAGAAGAGCACTGTACTTAGCAGGCGCGTTAACGGTATTGGACACAAGGTCATCACCGTCTACCGTCATCCTGACTACATCAGTGACCTGACGCATCTTAGTATCGGATATGCTTTTGAACTCGTCCTCAAACTGAAGTCTCATGTGATGCACTGCAAAAGATACCGCAGCGATCGCAACGACAAACGAGACAATTATCAATATACAGATACGAACTATTCTGCCGGCAACATCGTTGCGTTCAGCTGTCCGTTCACTCTGAAGATTAGCCATTTTGAAAGAAGCCTCCATATTTAGCTGAAAATCCGCATACATTATACACAAATAATAAAAAAACAAGAAATAAGAAATAAAGGCAGGATTTAAGCAGTTATCAGCCGGAAAACAAAAGAGGCTGCCTTTAAGACAGCCTCTTATAATCTGGTTGCGGAGGCGGGACTCGAACCACACGACCTCCGGGTTATGAGCCCGGCAAGCTACCAACTGCTCCACTCCGCGATGTCAATCGCCGCACTTAATAAGGAATAAATGGTGCTCGTGACCGGACTTGAACCGGTACGGATTTTACTCCGACGGATTTTAAGTCCGTTGCGTCTGCCAATTCCGCCACACGAGCCTATCCGTTAAGTGCGAACAAGATAATATCATCATGAAAGCTCAAAGTCAAGGCAAATCATCGGCCTTAAGCCCCACAAAAAGACCCGAAACCGTAACATAAACGTATTGATTGAAAACTCATATTCGTTAAAATTGAGATATTAATAATTTAAAAAGGAGATTAGACAAATGCCTAACGATCCTGATAATTTTGATAACTTTAACAGTTTCAATAATCCTGACAAAAAGGACGATTTTGTCGATTCCTCATTCTTAGTACAGTTTAAACCCGGTGACAAGACCGAGTCCGTAGCTGATAAACTTAAGGAAAGCAAAGATAATATCGAGAAGAACGCCTCTAATTCATTTAACGGATTCAGAGACGAGTTCGACGATTTTGAATTTGATGCATCGATCTCCGCATTTAAGCCTTTCAAGGCACCCGAGACAGATACAACAGTTACTCCGCCTACACCGGCACCCGACCCTAAGCCCGTTGAGGCAAAGCCTGCTGCACCTGCTGTTCCCGCTTTCCCTAAGGACGGCGGCACTTTCGATAAGCCTGCAGCTGCACCCGCTGCTCCCGCACCTGCCAAGGAAGCTTTGCCCAAGTTCAATGAGATCGATTCAGCAAACTCCGCAAAGCCTGCAAATGACAAGTTCTTTAAATCAGGCGACGGTCTCGATTTTGCAACATCTGAACACGATAAGAAGACCAGCCCGTTCATGAATGCGGCAAAGCCCGTCATTCCCGCACCGGACGAGGTTGATATTCCCAGAGCCGAGAAGCCTGCTGAAAAAGCTGCACCTTCTCCCTTCAAAGCACCTGCTCCTGCATTCAACGAGATGAATCACGACGGTGCCGCAGTTAACATCAAGGGAACCGGCGAAAAGCAGAAGCCCATATCACCTGCAGCACAGCCTCAGGCACAGCAGAATGTCGTAGGTTACAGACCTTATCCTTCTGCAACAAAGGGCGAGATCTTCAACAAGCCCGCTGATCAGGAATCCGAAAAGGCAGAAAGCGCTAAGGCTGCACCTGCTCCCGTTAAGCCGGCAGAGCCCGTTAAGGCTGCTGCTCCCGCTGCTCCGGCTGCTCCTGTTAAGCCGGCAGAGCCCGTTAAGGCTGCTGCTCCCGCTGCTCCGGCTGCTCCTGTTAAGCCCGCAGAGCCTGCTAAGGCAGAACCTTCAAAGGCTGCTCCTGTTGCAGCCGCTGCTACAGCAACTGCTGCTGCCGCTACTGTTGCCGCTGCAACAGCTAAGCCCGCAACTCCTGCCGCACCTGCAGCTCCTGCTGCTCCGGCAAGACCCACATCACCTTTCGCATCATCTGCGGCTGCTAAGCCCGCAGCACCTGCTGCTCCCGCAGCTCCGGTCAAGGCCGCTGCTCCTGCTGCACCCGCTGCACCTGTAAAGCCTGCAGAACCCGTTAAGCCGGTATCTCCCGCTGTCGCTGCTAAGCCTGCTGTAAATCCTGCTTCTAATGTCATTCCGACAAAAGCAGCTGAACCTGTTAAGGCAACTGCACCGGCCGCTCCTGCAGCTCCCGTTAAGCCTGCAGAACCCGTTAAGGCTGCTGCTCCCGCAGCTCCTGCTAAGACACCTGTTGAACCCGCAAAGGCAGCACCTGCTAAGCCTGTTGCTAAAGAAGTTGAAAAGGTACACGCTCCTGCAGAGACTGAAAAGCCTCAGAGACCTGCTGCCGCAGCTGCTCCCGCAAGCGCTGCAGCTCCTGCTAAGGCTGCACCTGCTCCAGCACCTGCACCCGCTCCTTCTCCTAGCGCAAGACCCGGAGCTACTAATACAAGACCTCAAGTACAGAGAGATGCATATTCTCCGTTTGAGCCTAAGGGCAAACAGCCCACAGCCGCAACACGCGGTGTTTCCACCGCCCAGACCCAGGGCTCACATCACGATAAGGCTATCTCCCCTGTAACTCCTGTTAAGCCTAAGAAGCGTAAGAAGGAGACCAAGGGCGTTAAGGATCCGGGACTTGTAGGTCTTATCACATTCCTCGGAATCATCTTCCTCGCTATCGTTGTCCTCTGGGCGCTTGATAACACATCAGGTCTCAAGGCTATTTTCGGAAAGAAGCAGGTAGAGACTATCGCTACCCAGACAAAAGAAAAGCATACCGAAGAGGATGAGACGGAAACCGAGACAGAAACTGAGACCGAGACAGAGACTGAAACCACTCCGACAACTACCGAGTCTGAGACTACTGCTACTACAGAGACTGAGACTACGCCGACTACTACGGAAGCTACTACAACAACAACCGAAGCAACTACAACTACGACAGAAGCAACAACAACGACTTCGAAGAAGCCCGCTGTTTCTTCCGGCAATGAGACTGCTGCAGGTTCGAGCATCAACGATTTCAATATGAATCTTACAAGGTTTGCACCTACATCAGACGGATTCAAGTTTGATATCGAATTGAAGAATAAGAGTAACTATACCTCTAACCTTCCTAAGTCACTCAAGGGTCTTGATATTAAGTTCTATTGCAATGCCAATATCACGGAAGTTACTTCAGACTCTATGACATTCTCCGGCGAAGGATATTCATTCCGCGGTGTTCCTAACGAGATCGCTGTAGGCCCCGGTGAGACATATACATTCACAGTCTATGTAAAGACCGATGCCAGCGTAACATCTTACGGATATAACTACGCTTACTTCGACTGGTACAGGTAATCGTTATCACAGATCAAAAACTAAGAGGCTGTCTCATATGAGGCAGCCTCTGTTATTTGATTTGTTATTGCACGAAAAGAAGTTTTATTATCACTCGCTCTTCTTGATCGTATCGAAGCAGAACTTTCCTCTTCTGAAATCGATCTTGAGGCTTGCAACATCCTTGAGCGCACCTGTAAGGAACATATCTGAGAGCGGATCTTCGATATTCGCTCTGATAGCCTTGCGCAAAGGTCTTGCGCCATACTTCTCATCGTAACCCAGCTCAGCAAGCCTGTCGCCTGCAGCCTTTGTCATGGAACCCTTGATATGCTTATCGTCAAGCGATGAGAATACATCCTTGATCATGATATTTACGATCTTGCGGACTTCTTCCCTTGTCAGAGACTTGAAGATGATCGTCTCATCAACACGGTTAAGGAACTCAGGACGGAACGTCTCTTTGAGAGCGCTCTGAACGTGCTGTTCCATAGCCTCGTGCGTGTCATTGGAGAAACCGATCGTAGCTGCCTTCGCAGAGCTTCCCGCGTTGGACGTCATGATGATGATGCAGTTCTCAAAGTTAACGTGCAGACCGTGGCTGTCCGTGAGTACACCGTCATCAAGCATCTGAAGTAAGAGATTGAATACGTCGGGGTGAGCCTTCTCGATCTCGTCGAAAAGGATTACCGAATAAGGCTTTCTTCTGACCTGCTCAGTGAGCTGTCCGGCATCGTCGAATCCGACATATCCCGGAGGAGAACCGATGAGCTTGGAGACTGAATGCGCTTCCATGTACTCAGACATGTCGACTCTGATCAATGCGTCTTCCGTATCGAACATAGCCTCAGCCAAAGCCTTAACGAGCTCTGTCTTACCTACACCAGTAGGTCCTACGAATATAAACGATGTCGGCTTATGCTTCTTGGTAAAGCCGGCTCTGTTACGTCTTACTGCGCTCGCGACAGCGTGAACGGCTTCTTCCTGGCCGATGACACGCTCGTGGAGCTTCTTTTCGAGGTTAGAAAGCTTCTCCGTCTCTGTCTCGGAAATAGACTTGAGCGGAATGCCTGTCCACATCTCTACTACTCTCGCGATATCTTCCACCTGGATAGGATCGGGGCTGATGTCATCTTCAAGAGCATTGACTTCATTCTGAAGCTTATCGACAGTAGCCTTGAGCTCTGCCACCTTCTCATAATCGTTCTCGCGCTCTTCAGGAGAAGAATTCTCCATGTCATCGATCAGCTTCTGATGCTCGGCCTTAGCCTTCTCCAGAGCTTTCTTCGTGTTGGCGAGCTTAACAAGCTTTATATTCTTAAGGTTAGCTGCAGAGCCTGCCTCATCGATAAGGTCGATAGCCTTATCAGGAAGATATCTGTCGGTGATGTATCTCTTGGAAGCCTTTACCGCGAATTCGATTACCTCATCAGAATAAGTGACATTATGGTGCTTCTCATAATAATCCTTAATACCCTTAAGGATCTCGATGGACATCTCAACGGAAGGCTCATCAAGCATGACCTTCTGGAAACGTCTCTCGAGAGCTGAATCCTTCTCGATCCTCTTATATTCAGCCGTAGTAGTCGAACCGAGGATGCGCAGCTCGCCTCTTGCCAATGCGGGCTTTAAGATGTTTGCTGCATTTGTGGAACCCTCAGCGTCACCTGCACCGATAATTGTGTGGAGCTCGTCGATTACAAGGATGATATTCTCAGCCTTGATCGCTTCATTGATAACGCCCTTGATACGGCTTTCAAACTGTCCTCTGAACTGTGTGCCGGCGACCATTGCAGGAAGGTCTAACTGCCATACCTGCATGTTGAGGAGCTTCTCAGGAACAGATCCCTCAACGATCTTAACGGCAAGGCCCTGCGCTACGGCAGTCTTACCTACACCGGGAGCACCGATAAGAACAGGATTGTTCTTGGATCTCCTGTTAAGGATCTGAACGCATCTGTCGATCTCTTTATCGCGGCCGATTATGCGGTCGATCTTGCCTTCAGCGGCACGCTCTGTAAGGTTAGTACCGAATTCATTGAGGTACTTAAGACGTGTCTTGCCTCTTGCCTTCTTGGGATCTCTGCTGTTCTTATCACCGGAAGCTTCGTCTTCGGACTGGCTGCCCGGTCTTCTGCCAAAGATGGAATCAAAGATATTAGGTCTTGAAGGACCCTTTTCTTCTTCGTTTTTTTCATCCTTGGTCTCAGGATCTGTTATTCCTACAGGTGTTGAATCTTCATCGAATTCATAGGTCTCATCATCTTCGTCGAAAGGAAGCGCGTCACCGCCTGCGAGATTTCTAAGAAATTCGGAAGGATCAGCTGAGATACCGTTCTGCGAAACGAGTTCTTCAAGTCTGTCACTCATCTCATCGATGTTGTCGGCATTGATGCCGGTCGCCTTGAACATATCGGTAACACCCGAAATGCCTGATTCATAGGCGCACTTAAGGCAGAATCCTTCATCGATCCTGCTGCCGTTCTCATAACGGCTCGTAAAGACAATTGCATGTCTTTTCTTGCAAATACTACAAAGTGCCATTAATCTTCTCCGTTACTATCGTTCTCTTCCCTTATCCTGCGTCTTACCTTAGGTCCGGTAAGGATGTCGTATTGTTCTTCCTCGAGCCTTGCAGTGTCAATAAATGCAGATATATCCTTGTATTGTCCGTTCTTTTTTGCCTTCTCCAGGATAGGCTTCAAGAACTGTCCCGTATAAGACTTCTTGCATTTTGCAATCTCTTCAGGCGTACCGCAGGCGATTATTTCTCCGCCTCCGTCACCGCTCTCGGGACCGAGATCTATTATATGATCTGCTGTCTTTATGACATCAAGATTGTGCTCGATTACGACCACAGTGTTCTTATTTTCGGTTAGGCGTTCTAAAATGTCAACCAATTTATGAACGTCCGCAACATGCAGTCCGGTGGTCGGTTCATCTAATACATATAACGTTTTTCCGGTCGATCTTCTCGACAATTCCGAGGCAAGTTTGATCCTTTGGGCCTCACCGCCGGAGAGTGTCGTGGAGGGCTGGCCGAGCTTGATATAGCCCAGTCCGACATCCTGCAGCGTCCTGACCTTCTTATAGATCGTCGGGTGGTTCTTAAAGAACTCGCAGGCCTCATCTACACTCATATCAAGAACATCGGAGATGTTCTTGCCGTTATATCTGACTTCAAGAGTCTCCCTGTTATATCTCTTACCCTTACATACGTCGCAGGTAACATAGATATCCGGAAGGAAATGCATCTCGATCTTATTTACGCCGTCGCCTGCGCAGGCTTCGCATCTTCCGCCCTTTGTGTTAAAGGAGAATCTGCCCGCCTTATAGCCTCTCTGCTTCGCATCAGGTGTCTCCGCATAAAGCTTTCTTATAAGATCGAAAAGTCCTATGTACGTAGCCGGATTACTCCTCGGAGTCCTTCCGATGGGGCTCTGGTCGATGCAAATGATCTTATCGAGATTGGAATATCCCGTGATCCTCTCGCACTTTACCCTGGTCTTTCTCGAGCCGTTGAGCTCATGGTTAAGGTAAGGCACAAGGGTCGAATTGATAAGCGATGACTTGCCCGAGCCTGATACGCCGGTAACTACGGTAAATAAGCCGATCGGGATATCAACGTCGATATGCTTAAGGTTATTGATATATGCTCCTTTTATCTTAAGAAGCTTCTTGTCATCGATCTTCCTTCTGTTCATCGGCACGGGGATGAACTTCTTGCCTGACAGATACTGTCCCGTAACCGATTCGGGCTCCTTGATGATGTCATCGATAGTGCCCTGCGCTACTACCTGTCCTCCGAACGAACCGGCGCCCGGACCGATATCGATTATGTGATCGGCAGATCTCATCGTATCCTCATCGTGCTCTACGACGATGATCGAATTGCCGAGATCCCTGAGCTTGAACAGAGTCTTGATGAGCTTGTCGTTATCTCTCTGGTGAAGACCTATGGAAGGCTCGTCAAGAACGTACAGGACGCCCTGCAGTCCAGCTCCGATCTGTGTGGCAAGCCTTATTCTCTGAGCCTCGCCGCCCGAGAGCGTAGATGAAGATCTGGACAGAGTCATATAGTCCAGACCGACATCGTACAAGAACTCGATCCTGGACTTAACTTCTCTTAAGATAGGAGCAGCGATCTCTGCATTCTTGCCCGTGAGCTTGATGTCAGCAAAGAATTCTCTCATGCTCTTAACGGACATATCGGTAAGCTCGCTGATATTAAGACCTCCGAGCTTTACGGAAAGGCTGTTCTTGTTAAGCCTTGCGCCGCCGCACTCAGGGCAGATATCAACGCTGAAGTATCTCTCGTAAGACTGCTTCGCCTCTTCGCTGTAAGACTCTCTCCAGCGTCTCATAACGCTGGGCACAACGCCTTCCCATGCAGAGTAATAGTCTTCGCTCCTTGCGTAGATGGAGTTTCTCGTATCGATCTTGAGCTTCTCTCCGCCATTGCCGTAAAGAATGAGATTCTTGATGTCATCAGGAAGCTTATAGTACGGTGTATCGAGCGAGAACTTATATCTCTTCGAAAGCGCTTCGATAAAGCATCTTCCCCAGCTCTTGGGATCGTCGAAATTCCATCCTGCAGTCCTTACCGCGCCTTCATTAAGCGAAAGCTTGGGGTTTGTAATGCAGAGCTCGGGATCAACGCTGGTGAGCGTACCGAGGCCCGCACAGTGGGGGCACGCGCCCTCAGGGCTGTTAAAAGAAAAGCTTCTGGTATTGATCTCACCGAAAGATATTCCGCAGTCAGGGCATGCCAGGTGCTGCGAGAAGAATTCCTCTTCAGACTCGTATACTCTCTCTCCGTTACTGTCTGTCGTAGCAGTCTGGAGCTCTACGCGCAGAAGGCCGTCTGCGAGCTTCAAAGCCGTCTCGCATGAATCGTAAAGTCTTGTCGTATTGGCTTCCTTGATGACAAGTCTGTCGACTACGACTTCGATCTCGTGCTTATTGTTCTTATTAAGCTCGATCTCTTCATCGAGTTCATATGTTATGCCGTCAACTCTTACACGTGCATAACCGGTCTTCCTGAAGCCCTCGAAAAGCTTGGCAAACTCACCCTTCTTGCCTCTTACGACAGGCGCATAGATAATGGCTCTGGTGCCTTCGGGATAAACTTTAAGCTTATCGATTATCTGGTCGATACCCATGGAAGTGATCTTCTTACCGCAATTGGGGCAGAAAGGCTCACCTACTCTCGCGTAAAGCAGTCTGAAATAGTCGTAGATCTCGGTAACGGTACCTACCGTTGACCTGGGATTGCTTACAGTAGACTTCTGATCGATGGAGATCGCAGGAGATAATCCTTCGATGCTGTCCAGGTCAGGCTTATCGAGCTGGCCTAAAAACATGCGCGCATAAGATGACAGAGACTCTACATACCTTCTCTGGCCCTCTGCGTAAATAGTATCGAATGCCAAGGAAGATTTTCCGGAACCGGACAGACCGGTAAGAACGACCATTTTCCTTCTCGGAATGTCGATATCTATGTTCTTGAGGTTGTGCTCTCTGGCGCCTCTTATCTTGATGTACTTATTCTCATCCATAACTCAAAACTCTACATTAAGTAAAAAGACGGACACTGTTCAAGTGTTCGTCCTTCCTTCATATCTGGTGACCCCAAGCGGATTCGAACCGCTGATTGCGCCGTGAGAGGGCGCCGTCTTAACCACTTGACCATGGGGCCTTGTTACTGTGCCCGAGTATATTACCACAGGTTTTGTGCCTGTGCAAGTATAACGGACACGAATGCACCGCCTGATTTGCGGCCAATTTCAGAATATCAGATGATATCTGTCCGCTTATCAGAGGGAACGTAGGGTCTGCGCTTGTTTACGCACTTAAAAGCAGGTCTCATGATACGTCCGCCTGATACGAGTTCTTCGATCCTGTGAGCACTCCATCCCGCGATCCTTCCGCATGCGAACAGAGGTGTATAAAGCTCAGTCGGAATGCCGAGCATCGAATATACAAGCCCAGCGAAAAAGTCGACGTTTGCGCATACGAGCTTATCGGAATTCTTGACCTCGTGGAACGCCTCAGGAGCGAGCTTTTCGACCAGGAGATAAAGATTATAAAGATCCATATTGCCCTTCTCTTTTGCGAGAAGCTCAGCGTACTTTCTGATAACGACCGTTCTCGGATCAGAGAGAGTATATACTGCATGACCGATACCGTAGATAAGTCCGGACTTGTCGAAAGCTTTCTTGTTGATGATATCGGCAAGATATTGTCTTATTGCCTTCTCGTCTGTCCAGTCGCTTACGTGCTCGCGCAAATCCTTCATCATGGCGTAAGCCTTGTTGGAAGCGCCGCCGTGCTGAGGTCCCTTAAGAGAACCTACCGCAGAAGCGATAACCGCATATGTATCAGAACCCGTTGAAGAAACAGCGTGTGTAACAAATGTAGAGTTGTTGCCGCCGCCGTGCTCAGCGTGAAGAACGAGCATAACATCTAAGATCCTTGCCTCGAGCTCAGTGAACTGGCCGTCAGGTCTGATCATGTGCAGGATGTTCTGAGCTGTGTTGTATTCAGGAACAGGAGCATGAATATAAAGATCTCTGTGCTCTATGTAGTGTCTTCTTGCCATATAGCCGTAAGAGATAAGCACCGGGAATCTTGCGATGAGCTCAGTGCACTGTCTTACAACGTTAGCGATATCCGTAGAATCAGGGTTCTCATCATAGGAATAAAGAGCGAGAACCGATCTTGCAAGTTTATTCATTACATCCGGAGAAGGAGCCTTCATGATCATGTCCTCGGTAAAGCCCTCCGGAAGAGGTCTTACGCTGGAAAGGAGCTGATTGAATTCCTTAAGTTCAGACTCTGTGGGAAGCTCGCCCGTAAGGAGCAGGAATGCTGTCTCTTCATAACCGTATCTGCCCTGGGAGAAGAAACCGTTTACGAGATCTTTTACTTCGTAGCCCTGATAGAAAAGCTTGCCTTCGACAGGGATCCTGTCTGCGTCGTCAACGATATAGCTCATGACCTCGCCGACTTCGGTAAGGCCTACGAGAACACCCGTGCCGTCGTTATTGCGCAGGCCGCGCTTAACGTTGTACTTGGTGTACAACTCGGTGTTGATGTGCGATTTAACTTTTGCTACTTCAGCAAGCTTATTGATAAGCTCTAAATTCTGTTCAGATTCCATGTTCCCGTCTGTCTTTCTGTGTGTTCGCTTAGACTCCCGCCTAATATATCAGATATTATAAAACTTTTCATTTAACTGGGTTTGCATACGCTTAGACGAATAATTATGCAGACAACGAGCTTTTAGTTGTTAAGTACGTTCAAAAAGTCCGTCTCAGATAAGCTTTGAGAGCTCGTATCCTATTACGGAAGCAGCCACTGCCGCATTGAGCGATTCGGCCTGTCCCTTCATCGGGATCTTAACAAGCTTCGTGCATCTTTCAGATGTTGCATCGGTCAGCCCGTCGCCCTCGTTGCCGATAAAATATGCACATGGCAGCCTCAGATCTCCGCTTCCCAATTCACTTCCCTTAAGATGCATCGCAAGCGTATCGATATTATTCTTTTCGAAATACTCAAAGCACTGATCCATCGTCTTTCTTACTACCGGGATATGCCAGACAGATCCCATCGTTGCTCTGATGACTTTGTCATTATAGGGATCGCACGTGGTGGGGCTTACTATTACAGCAGTAAGGCCGAATGCGTCAGCCATTCTGATTATGGTGCCGAGATTGCCCGGATCCTGCGTATTCTCGAGTACTACATAAATATCCTTGCCGTCACCTTTAGACGGAATCTCCGCCTTTATCTCAGGTTCTTTGATAACGATCGCAGCGCCCTGCGGATTAACGGTCTGGGAAATCTTAGTAAAAACGTCTTTGCTCAGCACAAGAGGCTCTATACCGGGAGTGAATTCTTTTGCCCAGGAGATCTTTTCTTCAGTAACTATAACCTCTACTGCCTTTTGTCCGCTTGCTAACGCTTCCTCACAAAGCCTCGTGCCCTCAAGATAGATCACGCCTTCAGATCTGGCGTTCTCTCTTTTGGCGAGCTTCGCGATGCGCTTAACATTCGGATTGTCACGGCTGGTGATGACCACTTATAAAGTCTCCTTTTCGATATGCAAAGACATTATATATTGATTGAACTACAAGTGCCAATAAAAAAGCTGCGCGAGAATCATCTCACGCAGCTTGAATAATCAGCTATTTATATATCAGAGAGCTGCCTTAGCCTTCTCAACGAGAGAAGTAAAGCCTACTGCATCTGTAACAGCGATATCGGAAAGGATCTTACGATCGAGCTCGATACCAGCCTTCTTGAGGCCGTTCATGAATCTGGAGTAGCTCATGTCGTTAAGACGGCAAGCTGCGTTGATACGAACAATCCAGAGTCTTCTGAACTCTCTCTTCTTATTTCTTCTGTCTCTGTAAGCATAGTTACCGGACTTGAGAACCTGCTGGTTAGCAACCTTGAAAAGCTTGCT
>JAEEGG010006333.1_pt1 | contig 27783 bp, 22 predicted proteins | sample 9134161 | NCBI WGS metagenome assembly JAEEGG01 (sample SAMN16246543, study PRJNA631951) | gut metagenome | biome: gut microbiome; feature: rumen; material: CR-attached | host: Bos | place: Iran: Karaj | collected 2018-10 | reverse complement strand
TCCTGGTGACTTCCGCTTCGTGGACACCAACGGTGACAACAAGATCAACAGCGACGACCGTACCAACATCGGTAACGGTGTGCCCGACTGGACCTTTGGTCTGACCTTCGACGTTGACTGGAAGGGCTTCGACTTTGGCGTCTTCTTCCAGGGCGTTCGTGGTGCCGACGTATTCGACGCTACCTACCGTCAGGACATCGCCTCGGGTAACTATCCCACTTGGGTACTCCAGCGCTGGACCGGTGAGGGCACCAGCAACACCGTGCCTACCCTGGGTGACTCCAAGAACTGGGTTTGCAGTGACATGTACATTCAGGATGGCAGCTACCTGCGCCTGAAGAACATCACCCTGGGTTATACCCTGCATCCCAATTTGACCAACAAGATTGGCATCAGCCGTCTGCGCATCTATGGCCGTGCCGAGAATCTCTTCACCTGGACCAAGTATTGGGGCTTCGATCCTGAAATCGGTTCTGGTTCCACCAGCCTTGGTGTAGACTACGGTATCTATCCGCAGGCCCGCACCTTTACTGTCGGATGTAACGTCTCATTCTAACAATCCAATAAAGAATTATCAATATGAAAAAGCATATTTCTATCATAGCAGGCCTGTGTGCAGCATTTCTTGCACTCACTGCATGTAGCGACGATTTTCTTGAGGTGAAGAACCCGACGGGTGAACCTCTTGAGGAATACTACACCACCGAGGAGACCCTTAACGAGGCGCTTACCGCAGCCTACGCTCCTCTGCACTGGCCCGACTGGGACGGTACTGCCTACAACGACCTCACCGTTGACGGCGAGATCATGGGCGACGACTTCTGGGTAGGCGGTTCGGACAACACCGACAACCAGCACTGGCACCGTCTGTTCAACTTCGAGGCCGACGGTAACAACACCCTCGCCACCCTGTGGGGCGACTTCTACAGCGGCATCAAGCGTTGCAACGATGCTATCAAGTATGCTTCGTGGGAAACCGAAGCCAGCGAGAGTTTCCGTCGTTCGATGGAGATGCAGGCCCGTCTCTTGCGCGTGTACTATTATAATATCCTGTGGCACTACTACGGCAACGTGCCCTTCTATCTGGAGAACCTCTCGCAGCCTTACACTGCTCCGCAGATCAGCGCCGACGAGATCTACAACAAGCTCCTTCCCGAGCTTGAGGAGATCATCGCTTCTAACGTGCTGCCCATGCGTTGGCCCAATGCCGAGGCTGGCCGCGTGAGCCAGGCTTTTGCCTACATGCTCTATGCCGAGATGGTTATGTACCAGAACGACCAGGCCCGTTATGCTCAGGCTCTCGCCTACATGAAGCAGATCATTGGCGACAGCAGCTACAAGCTCAACCCCAGCTTCTATGACCTGTGGCAGGAGAGCGGTGAGTGGTGCGCCGAGAGCATCTTTGAGATCAACTACAACGACGACCAGGCACAGCGCGACTGGAGCACCTCGATGGCTGCCGGTGGCACTGTATTCCCCACCCTGTGCTCGCCCAACGGTTGGGGCGGCGGTGAAGGCTGGGACAGCGGTGCCGACGGTTGGGGCTTCCTGCCCATGCGCCTTGAGGCCTACAACATGTACAGCGAGGGCGACCTGCGTCGCGATGTTACCTGCTGGGACGTGCGTGGCTACAGCTACACCGAGCGCTATCAGGACACCCACATCTGGCACGGCAAGTATCGCCCCCAGAGCGACAACAACAAGGACTGCCCGACCTCCAAGAACCTGAACTATAACAACAACAAGCGCATCTACCGCTATGCTGAAACTCTGCTCAACGCTGCTGAGCTGTTGATCCTGACCGGAGGCAGTGCAGCCGAGGCTGCCGGCTATGTGAACGAGGTTCGCAACCGTGCCGGACTTGGCAATCTGACCCCCGTCACCATCGATGACATCTTCAACGAGCGTCATCTCGAATTCTGTGGCGAGGGCAAGCGCTACTTCGACCTCGTGCGTGCCGAGGGTATCCCCGGTATCACCCAGAAGGCTTCGACCGTATTGGTTCCCAACAGCTACGGTTACCGTACCAACTCGTGGACTCCCAGCAAGAAGTACATTCCTCTGGCTCAGAGTGAGCTCGATGCTGACCCCACACTGGTTCAGAACAACTATTAATAATCACTAATTTAGAGATTAAATATTATGATTACCAAGATCAACAAAATAAGCAGCGCAATAGCAATCCTGTTATTGGCTATGGCTTTCACGGCCTGCTCTCCCGAGGAATTTGAAGGAGCAGACCCCAACGGTCTTCCCACGGTGAGCGGTGTTGACTTCAACATCTCTGTTGACCAGGAGACTAACCAGATGATCGCCAACTACACTCCTGGACCTGGTGTCTATCCCATCTGGATCCTTGACGGCACCTCCTACTCTACCCTGCAGGAAGTGGGTTACAAGAACAACGAGGCCGGCACTCACACCATCGAGCTGCGCCTGGGCAACCGCAATGGCGTTAGCCAGACCGGTATCAAGAAGGAATATACCTTCAACGAGTCCAAGATTGACTATACCAACGACTTCCGTCGCATCACCGAGAAGGAGTGGCGCTTCGACCACAAGGAAGTGGCCCACTTGGCTTGCGGCCCCGCCGGCACTGCCGGTACAGGATGGTGGTCGGCTCAGCCCGATGAGAAGAAGGACTTCGGTATGTATGACGACCGCATCAGCTTCACCGCTGAGAACCGCAAGGGCGGTAACTACTTCTACAATGCCGGTGAAGACGGCTTGACCTATGTCAACACCGGTACTACCAAGTGGGGCACCCAAGGTGCTGACTGGGACGCCACTATCGGCAACCAGAACAGTACTTGGAGCTTCGAGGAGTATGATTGGGAGGACGCCGACGGCAACGTGAGCAAGCAGACCTACATCCAGCTCGCTCCCAACACCTTGTTCCCCTACATCAGTTCTGACGCCCAGTACGAGAATCCCAAGTTCCGTATCGAGACGTTGACGGCCAAGAAGATGGTCCTCGTCTATGACGCTCCCGACCGTGGTATCGCATGGCGCTTTATCTTCACCAGCGAGCCCGAAGAGAAGGGATTCTCCGGATTTGACCCCAACAGCGACTTCAACATGTGGAAGAACGTGGAATACAACATGTTCTTCTGGTACGCACCCGGTTGGAACCAGATTGCTGATCCCGGCTTTGAGGCCAATGGTAATGACTATACCGTATTCCTGCCCGAGGCAACTACCGACCAGTGGCAGGCACAGATGGCCTTCAAGACCACTAACATCTCGACAAGTGCCGACAAGCACTATGACTTCTCCTGCATCCTCAACAGCGACAAGGACCTGAACGGTGTCACCGTGAAGCTCGTGATGGACGGAGACGACAATGTATTCTACTTTGCCGACCGTGTTGACCTGAAAGCTGGCCAAGACTACATCTTCTGGAAGAGCGACATGCCCGGTATCGACATGGAGCGCGTTAACCTGTTCTTCGACTTCGGCGGTTGCCAGGCTGGTACCACCGTCAACATCTCTAACATCGTCCTCAAGGACCATGCCAACGATGACGGCACCATCCTGCCCGTTACCCCCGACGAGCCCACTGTAGAGTGGGTAGATGTGAATTCTGCCGAGAACCTGGGTGCAGGTTTCAACACTGCAGGTACGATGAGCTTCTGGTGGGCAGATGCCGGCTGGTCACAGATCGCTGACCCGGGCTTCTCCTTTGCCAACGGTGTTTATACCATCACCGCCAACGAAGGTACCGCCTCGGAGTGGCAGGCCCAGTGCGCCATCAATGGCGTACCCCTGCACATCGAGAAGGGCCAGGCCTATGATGTTCGCGTCACCATCACCACCAACATGGAGCTAGGCCGTGCCACCGTCAAGGTCAACAAGGATCCTGACGTGACCAACGATCCCAACACGCTGTGCTACAAGGGCGACTTCGCCCTCGAGGACGGCGAGAACGTACTCCAGTTCATCGGTGTGGTTGCCAAGAACAATGGCGAAGACATCGAGTTTGACCAGGGTAAGTTCATCCTCGACTTCGGTGGTTGTCCCGCCGGCTTTGAGGCTAAGGTCAGCGACATCATCATCCAAAAGCACAAATAAAGCTGAATAACCTTTCAAAATGAAACGATTCATGCTTTACACATTATTGCTTTCTCTCACCGTAGCCCTTTGGGGCTGCGGTGGAGATGGCAAGGATGAGCCTCAGCCCGGGAACGTGAACATCACCGTCTCGCAGGACAACATCACCGTTCCTGCTGCGGGTGGCACCTACACCATCAATGTCACTACCACGGGCAAGGAATGGGGTGCCTATGCCGACAAGGATTTCATCACCATCGACGCCAAGAACACCACTTCACAGTCGGGCACCATGGCAGTCATCGTTGCTGCAAATCCCATGACCGAGGTCCGCACGGCTACGGTCACCATCATGTCGGGAGCGGGCCGCAAGAGCATCAGCGTCACTCAGGAAGCTGCCGAGCAGTCGGCCTACTATGCTCCTGATGGCTACAGCCTTGTTTGGCACGATGAGTTCGACAAGGGCTCTGAGCTGAATGGCGACGACTGGAGGCATGAGGTACAGAACAGCGGTTGGGTGAATCACGAGTTGCAGAACTACGTGAACCACAAGACGCCTGGCGGCGCCCTTGTCACCGAGATTCGTGACGGCAAGCTTCGCATCACCGCACTCAAGGAGAATGGCAAGATTTACTCTGGTCGCGTCTATGCCAAGGACAGACAGGGCTGGAAGTATGGCTACATCGAGGCCAGCATCAAGCTGCCTAAGGGCAAGGGAACCTGGCCTGCCTTCTGGATGATGCCCGTCAACTTCCATTCTTGGCCCGATGACGGTGAAATCGACATCATGGAAGAGGTGGGTTACCATCCCGACTATGTGTCGTCGAGCCTTCATGCCAAGGCCCACGTTCACTCCAATGGCACCCAAGTGACCCATGAGATGTATTGCAAGGGTGCTGAGGGTGAGTTCCACACCTATGCCATCGAATGGACGGCCCAGAACATCACCACCTACGTTGACGGTAAGGTGCAGCTGAGCTACGACAACCGTGGACTGGGTCGTGACGACTGGCCCTACGATGACCCCTTCTACGTGATCCTCAACCTCGCTTGGGGAGGCGACTGGGGTGGCGCTCAAGGTGTTGACGAGAGCGTGCTGCCTGTTACGATGGAAGTGGATTACGTGCGCGTATTCCAAAAGAAGTAACTGTTTAACCCAAATGACTCTATGAGAGGATCTTTTTTAATCATACTCTCTCTTATTCTTGCCTTGGGGCTTCATGCTAAGCCCCAAGGCAAGTTTGTACATGTAGAAGGGACCGATCTGGTGCAACCTAACGGTGAGAAGCTCTATATTCAAGGTACAAACCTGGGCAACTGGCTCAATCCCGAGGGCTACATGTTCGGTTTCAGCAAGACCAACTCGCCCTGGATGATCGACCTGATGATCAAGGAGGCCGTTGGACCTGACTTTGCCGCCGATTTCTGGCGTCAGTTCAAGGACAATTACATCACCCGCGCCGACATCAGCTTCATCGCTCGCCAGGGGGCGAATACCATTCGCCTGCCCTTCAACTACAGGCTTTTCACCGACGAGGACTATATGGGACGGTCCCGCGAACAGGACGGCTTCGCACGCATCGACTCGGTCGTGAGATGGTGCCGTGCTGCAGGCCTCTACCTGATTCTCGACATGCACGACTGTCCCGGCGGCCAGACCGGTGACAACATCGACGACGGTCACGGCTATCCGTGGCTCTTCGAGAGCGAGCCCAGCCAGCAGTTGTTCTGCGACATTTGGCAGCGCATCGCCGCCCGTTACAGCGACGAGCCGGTGATTCTGGGCTACGAGCTGATGAACGAGCCAATCGCCCACTATTTCGAGAACAAGGATGAGCTGAACAAGAAGCTCGAACCGCTCTACCAGCGTGCCGTTAAAGCCATCCGCCAGGTGGACAAGAACCACGTCATCCTGCTGGGTGGTGCCCGCTGGAACTCTGACTTCTTCATGTTCAACGACTGGAAATTTGACGACAACATCATGTACACCTGCCACCGCTATGGCGGCGACGCCACTGCCGAGGCCATCAAGGACTACATCGACTTCCGCGACAAGACGGGACTGCCGATGTACATGGGTGAGACCGGGCACAACAGCAACGAGTGGCAGGCGCAGTTGGTCGACGTGATGAAAAAGGCCAACATCGGCTACACGTTCTGGCCCTACAAGAAGATTGATAACTCGTGCATGATGGGTATCACCAGGCCCGAGATGTGGGACAGCATCGTCGTGAAGTACTCCGAGGCGCCCCGCACTACCTATAAGGAGTTGCGCGAGGCCCGTCCTGACCAGGAAATGTTCCGCAATCTGCTGATGCAATATGCTGAAAACAGCCGTTACGAGAACTGCACCCCACAGATGGACTACATCCAGTCGCTGGGAATGACGCCGAAGGTGCCTGTCTATCTTGACGAGACGTTACCCATCGAACAGCGCGTCGAGGACGCCTTGGCACGCATGACGCTCGACGAGAAGATCGCCGTCATCCATGCCCAAAGCAAATTCTCGTCACCTGGCGTGAAGCGCCTGGGATTTCCCGACTTTTGGACCGACGATGGGCCTCACGGCGTGCGCCCCGACGTCCTTTGGGACGAGTGGGTACAGGCCGGACAGACCAACGACTCGTGCGTGGCATTTCCCGCACTGACCTGCCTGGCAGCCTCGTGGAATCCCGTGCTGGCTGAGCTCTACGGCCGCAGTCTGGGTGAGGAGGCGCGCTACCGTGGCAAGGACATGATCCTGGGTCCTGGCGTGAACATCAACCGCACTCCGTTGAACGGCCGCAACTTTGAGTACATGGGCGAGGATCCGCTGCTGGCATCGCGCATGGTAGTGCCCTACGTCCAGGGACTGCAAAGCACGGGCACCTCGGCATGTGTCAAGCACTTCTGCCTGAACAACGATGAGGAATACCGCCATCAGGTCAACGTCATCGTGAGCGACCGCGCCCTGCGCGAGATCTATCTGCCCGCATTCGAGGCCGCCGTCAAGGAGGGCCACGCTTGGGGCATCATGGGTTCCTACAACCTCTACAAGGGCCAGCACTGCTGCCAAAACCAGTACACACTCAACGACATCCTTAAGGGTGACTGGAAATTTGACGGCGTGGTGGTCAGCGACTGGGGTGGTGCCCACGACACCGAGATGGCCGTCAAGAACGGCCTGGACATGGAGTTCGGCAGCTGGACCGACGGTCTGGCATGGGGCGCAAGCAACGCCTACGACGCCTACCACATGGCCCTGCCATACAAGAAGATGATCCAAGAGGGCAAGTTCACCACGCGTGAGCTGGACGACAAGGTGAGCCGTGTGCTGCGCCTGTTCTTCCGCACGACGATGAGCAACAATCGTTCTCAGGGCTTCCTGTGCAGCGAGGCACACTATGACGCTGCGTTGAAAATCGCCCAGGACGGCATCGTGCTGCTGCAGAACAAACGCAATGTCTTGCCTATTGACCTGAACAGTGCCAAGCGCGTGCTGGTTGTCGGCGAAAACGCCATCAAGATGATGACCGTCGGCGGCGGCAGCAGCTCGCTCAAGGCTCAGCACGAAATCCTGCCGCTGGAAGGCCTCAAGGCCCGTCTTGCAGGCACAGGCATCGAGGTGGACTATGCCCGCGGCTACGTGGGTGACACCACCGGCGAGTACAATGGTGTGGTCGCCAAGCAATCGTTGGCTGAGAACCGTCCCGCCAGCGAACTGATCGCTGAAGCTGTCGCCAAGGCCAAGACTGCTGACTATGTCATCATCTTTGGCGGCCTGAACAAGAGCGACTACCAAGATGCCGAGGGTCACGACCGCAAGCACATGGACATGCCCTACGGCCAGGATGCACTGGTCGAGGCTCTGGCACGTGTCAACAAGAATGTGGTGTTTGTCAACATCTCGGGTGACGCGGTGGCTATGCCGTGGCGCGACAAGGTCGCTGCCATCGTGCAAGGCTGGTTCATCGGCAGCGAGACAGGCAAGGCATTCGCCAGCATTCTCGTGGGCGATGCCAACCCCTCGGGCAAACTGCCGTTCACCTGGCCTGTAAGCCTCAATGACTTGGGTGCCCATGCCTTGAATTCCTATCCTGGAACGTGGCGCGAGGGTCACCAGATTATCGACGAGGAATATAAGGAAGGCATCTATGTGGGCTACCGCTGGACCGACAAGCAGAAGACGAAACCCGCCTTTGCCTTCGGCCACGGACTGAGCTACACGACCTTTGCCGTGAGCAACCTGCGCCTCGACAAGCGCGAGGTGGCTGCCGATAGCACCGTGACCGCTACAGTGACCGTCAAGAACACCGGCAACCGCTCCGGTGCCGAGGTCATCCAGCTGTACGTGAGCGACCACAATGCTACGGTCGACATGCCCGTGAAAGAGCTGCGCGGTTTCCAGAAAGTCACCTTAAAGCCCGGCGAAAGCCGCGACGTCACCATCACCATTGGTGGCCGCGCGTTCCAGTACTGGGACGAGGCTAAGGGCGACTGGGCAACATCACTGGGCCAGCGTACGATGCTCGTGGGCACAGCCAGCGACAAGCTGCCGCTGAAGGCCGACTTCACCGTCCGCTAGAGTGCAATATAGGCATAAGGTCCATTTTGCAGGATGAAAATCACACATAGTGGTTCTAAGGTTCATTTTGCAGGATGATTTTTCAAAACAAGAATAGCATTGCTAAAAATAGCTATTATCTTTGCAATGCAGTCTGAAGCGTAACATGGCTCTGCTGGGGAGCAACCATGCCAGGAATAGGGCTACGGCGCAAGACGCAAAAGACTGGGCGGAGCGGATCCGCCCTTTTTCTATTGCTGATTGTTGCCCAATGCCAAGAAAAACCCATTGATGAGGCGTTCCCGATTCTTGCGGCTCATGCCGCTATGGTTGTTGATGTTGCGTTTGAGGTCGGTGAAGATGCCTTCCAGCCTGTTGTTCGTGTTAGGCATCCCTTCTACCTGTTGCCACGTGAACAGATAGGGCAAGTAAAACCGGATGCCGACCATAGCCGAGCGCAGTCTCCTGTGCGTGTAGAATGTATGGCCGGTTTCGGGGTTGACAGTGCGCTCTTTCAGGAAAGCATCCCACTTCAAGACCCAAGCCTCGAAAGCCGCATAAAAGGTGTCCCTGTCGCAGGTTGTCAGCGTTGTCATCAGCGTCTTCAGTTCACGGCCTGCAGGAAGGCGCGGGTTCCCCGTGAGTTTTCTTCTGACAATGGCGCACATGTGGTACTGGCACATCTGCACCTTGTAATCCTTGAAAAGCGAGAAAAGTGTCTGCATCCCATCGATGACGATGCCGTCAACCACATAGCCGTCACGCTCAATCCAGGCGAGCGCTTCGGCATAGTCCGAGGTGCGCTCATGGGCGATATGCTTCAGGTATAACGGCCTCCTGCTCGTAGCCTCAAGCGCGACCAGAACACCGCAGTTGCGGCCGAAATAGGTGGCATCAAGCTGGATCACGCCATGCCCTCGGCACACGGGGTTACGCCATGTGATAGCGACTTTGCTTAAGATGCGCTTCACTGTTGAACGGCTTACACCATTGGCAGCAGCAAGTTCATTCATTGTCTGCTTGCCCTCAAGATAATCGTGCCAGAGTGTTTGCCAGCCAAGATAAACTTTCCCGCGGAACTGGCGACCACAGGCCATACACTTGTAAAGTTGGACACTATCACGGGTGCCGTTGCGAACAGTTATGGGTGAACCGCAATGAGGACATTTTTTTGTTCATATCGATTTGTTTTTAGACCTTTTCAAATGGTCACAAAGGTAGTGTACATCGGGCTTCAACGCAACTTCCATCCTGCAAAATGAACCTTAGAGCCATTTTAAAAGCGGAATTTCGGCTGAAATTTTTGAAATGCCTGTAAAGCCAGTATTCATCGGCTCTACAGGCATGTCTTATCCTGCAAAATGACCCATAGGTCAAAGTTTTTTGTCCAACTTTTGGGGTTCACTACATATATCACACTGGTGAATTGAGCATCACACCGTGATTTCTTTTCCGATTACGTCTTTTAGAGTCGCATACACCTTGCGCTTGACCCCCTTTTTTAATGGAGCCTGCATGCCGCCGTCAAAATCGGGACGGTTGTTGACCTCAATCAAATCGACAATGCCTTTATCAGTAACCACGACATCCCAACCGGTAATAATATTCTTGGTCTGACGCGCAGCGCGCAAACAAAATTCAACGACCTTATCCCAATGAGGAATCTGGGTGCCCTTGATTTTTAAGTGAGTATCGGGATGCTCCACATAATACGAACCATTAACGGCAAGGCCATCACTCTCGACAACACCTGTCTCGATGTTGACTTGGGTGCATAAGCCGCCAGCATGGACGTTGTCGATAATCATATCTCCAATTCCCATACGGAAAATGGCCCCGAATGCCACAGCCTTACCACGAAACGCCATGGTCACAAAGCGAATAGTATTGAGAGACTGCGGGTGGAAAACCTGCAATTCATCACACCCCTTGATACATTCTTCAAGCAGCATTTCACGTTTCACGCATCTATCATACAACGCCTTGATCTGATCCGGGTCGTCCATCTTTTGCACCTTCTGCACTCCAATGCCTAAACTGCCGTCATGAGGCTTCACGATGCAGTCAACAGAACTGATCAAATCGGCAAACTGCTGATAGGTGCATTCCGGGACATATAGCCACTTGTGGCGGCAAAGATCCAGTTCAGTGAAGCGGGAAAGATAGACCTCTTTGAACCGCGAAAGGCCACTGCATTCTTTAGGATACATCGAGCGCAGCTTCATGGCCAACGCACGCATGCTTGCACGGGAAATGAATTCATCCCTTTCAGCCTCAGTTAATTTGTAATAATCATACTGATAGAAATACTCTGAGATGGAAATCAGATCTTTGCGCATCGCTTGATAAAAATCCTCACGAGAAGCGCCCTCGGGCAAGGGCTGCCCCTGGCTAAAAAACTGTTCTGCCTCCTTGCGAATCATGTTCAATTCTTTATGTGCACGAAAAGAAGCGGCCAGACTCGGAAAAAGCTTGAAAAGCTCCATCGCTGTCGGGCGAAGTACATTGCTACGCAATTTCAGTTTCAGATCATTCACGGACATAACAAATCAACTTAAATCAAAACCTTCAGCACCTGACAAAAAGTTGAATTATAACATTAATTATCTGGTCAACAAGTAGTCGATAAGCATTGTCACATCGGTAATGTTAATCTGGACGCCAACGAAATTCCCGGTAAGTAACATATCGATAGCATCGACCACATCATCGATACTGAACGGAGCGCCATACTTGGCAAACTTGCCATAAATGGTCAGTTGGCCCTGGGCATTAACCACCTGCGTCAACGGGTTGCCATCAGTAGTGCGATAGTTGAGGTGCAGGTCATACGTGCCATCCGGCAGCGTCTCGGGCAACGTGATAGCCAGACTGATGTCAGTCCCGTTCTCAAAGGTGAGCCTGTTCAGCGTGATTGACTCACTGACGGCCACTTCATTCCCTCTTGCATCCGTCAAGGAGAACATGAACGGCAAGGTGCGATAGGACATACTCAGCATGACATCGTTTGCCTGAGCAGTAAGTGTTTCTCCCAGCAAGTGCACCCCCCCATCAGCAGCAACTTCAGTATTGATTGTACAGAACAATGGCGGCTCAAGGTCTTGAATAAATGAATTACTAGCACTGTAGCTACGGGTTGAGCCATCAAGGTAGATAACATTTATAGCTGAAATTTGATACCAGCCGTTGCTTTGCCCATGCCAGCCCAGGTTCAGATGGAGATAATCCTCGCTATCATAACCATCAAAGATAAACGCGTGACCAGTTCCCTTCACAGGATCCTTCCCTCCGTATACGACAATTCTTCCCGCATTCAACTCCTCTTTCATAAGTCCCACCCACTCAGTATCATTGTAGAACTGACGATAAAGAGTTTTAGCCCTGGAATTATAGCCAATTTCCTTGAGTGCATCAATTCTTTTTACTAGACTAGTACTTCCTGTTGGCGAATAGTTCATGTGAAGCATCTGTCCACAGTAACGGCACAACTTGGCCACCTCTTGCGCTTGTTCTTCAGTATAAACGCCTTGAATAGCAGAATGGGTTTGCATATCCCATTCTGAATAGGACGGCAACATTAAGTCATAATTAAAAACTGTTGGGGGAAGCGCCGGAACGGTGTCATTTAACTTGCTGGAGAAGTAAGCAGGAACACCATCGCTCGATTTGGGAAACTGCCAGAAATACAATGCTTGAGCCGTTGCAATAGCAGAGCATCCCACCTTGCAGTGTACTCCATCCACCATCGGACATTGGTTATAATAGGGCTCATATTGCCCCCAGGTTGATTTGGCCATCGGTTCCACGACGACCGATGGTTCCTGAATGCTTTGGTTGTATGACTTAGGAATTATAATGTCATGTGCCAGCAAATATTCGATGTCAGCTTTGTAGTCACCGAGTATGCACTTGAGGGGTTCCGGCAGATTGAGAATGTCGATATACCCCTTGTCGCTGTAGCCCAGAACCGGAGTCGCGTGGTCCTCGCCGCTGACGATGACAAAGCCGCCGCCCTTGATGTTGAAGATATAGTAACATTTGGCTTGGGGCACTTTGTCAGACGGCTCGGCATAAGCCAACACAAGGTCGGACATTGCATGTGCGTTGAAAGAGCCTGGGAAAGACTTACAGTGCGACTTGAGGAAACCGTTTGCTATCTCTCGAGCTGCGCTGGGGGTCACATTGCCAGCCACGACAGAGAATGACGCCACTGCGAGCAAGGTCAATATTAAACTGATTAACTTTTTGAGATTCATAATAATATGGAGCTATCAATGATTTAGTACATGACAAAAAGTTGAATTATCAACGTCCGTTAACTGATTATCGGGTGGATAACTATTGAATAAAACCTTGGGGGTTAGTAACTTCTAAAGAATAACTTCCGATTCTTCTGATGAAAAAAGCCACCAATTCCAAAAACATGGGCAAAGTTAACAAACTTCTTCCGATCATGCAAGAGCATTTGGGAAAATCGATAAAAGCAGCCATGTCAGGAGATATGGCTGCTTGAAGCATTTTCCAGATAAAAAATACTTAGGCGAGGCCGAAGGCGGCACGCAGGGCCTCGGTGCGGTTGAGCTTCTCCCAAGTGAAGAGCTCGACCTCCACTTCCTTGGTCTCGTTGTAGAGCGACTCAAACTTCTTGACCTTGAGCTCGTATTTGCGGCCCATGTGACCATAGGCGGCAGCCTCGGTGTAGATGGGGTTGAGCAGCTTCAGGTCGCGGATGATGGCCGCGGGACGCAGGTCGAACAGGTCCTTGAGGATGGCGGCAATCTCCACGTCGCTCTTGTCCACATGGCTGGTGCCATAGGTGTTGACATAGAAGCTCACAGGGTCGGCAACGCCGATGGCATAAGCTACCTGCACGAGCACCTCGTCGGCAATGCCGGCAGCCACCACGTTCTTGGCGATGTGACGGCAGGCATAGGCCGCGCTACGATCCACCTTGCTGGGGTCCTTGCCGCTGAAGGCGCCACCGCCGTGGGCTCCGCGTCCGCCATAGGTGTCCACGATGATTTTGCGTCCCGTAAGGCCGGTATCGCCGTGAGGGCCGCCGATGACGAACTTGCCCGTGGGGTTGACCTTATAAGTAGTATCGCCATCGATCATGGCACGGATGTCGGCGCCAAAGTGCTCCATTGCTCTCGGGATGAGGATGTTGCGTACGTCCTGCTCGATGCGCTCCTTGTCCACATCGTCGTCGTGCTGGGTGCTCACCACAATGGTATCGATGTGCACGGGGCGGCGGGTCTCACCGTCATACTCAACGGTCACCTGGGCCTTGGCATCAGGGCGCAGGTAGGGCATCAGCTCCAAGTGGTTGTGACGGATGTCGGCCAGCTCACGCATCAGCGCATGCGCCAGGTCGAGCGTCAACGGCATGTAGTTGGGCGTCTCGTTGCAGGCATAGCCGAACATCATGCCCTGGTCGCCGGCACCCTGGTCGGCACGGTGCTGTTCATCGCGGTTCACGCCCCGGGCGATGTCGCCGCTCTGCTCGTGCACGCTGTTGAGGATACCGCAAGAGTTGGCATCAAACTGGTACTCGCTCTTGGTATAACCGATTTTCTCGATCATCTCGCGCGCCGTGCGCTGCAGGTCGATGTAAACGTCGGTGGTCACCTCACCGGCGATGATCACCTGACCGGTGGTCACCAGTGTCTCACATGCCACATGGGCATTGGGGTCAAACGCCAGGAACTTGTCCAGAATGGCGTCACTGATCTGGTCGGCAACTTTGTCGGGATGACCTTCAGACACGCTCTCGGACGTGAAAAGATAATTGTTCTTACTCTTCATTGTATTACAAAAAAAACATTCATTTTTGTGGAAAATGAACGCTAAAGGAAAATCAATAACAAAGTTGTTGATGATCGCATTTTAGCATTTTTTCAAGTGGTTGCAAGCAGCCCAAATTCCACTATTATTATTACGTTAACTTAAAATCGGCTGCAAAAGTACACATAAAAACGCACACGCACACCTCAAAACCCAAGTTTTTTCCAAGTTTTGAGGTTTTTTAGCGGTTTTTCGTTAAGAAATGGACAATTTAGCGCTTGCGCAGCTCCCAAAAGGCGACGGCAGCAGCCGCGGCAACATTCAGGGAATCAACGCCGTGCTTCATGGGTATGCGCACGACATGGTCGGCGGCAGTGATGGCCTCTCGTGACAGGCCGTCGCCCTCGGTGCCCATTATCAGGGCCAGGCGGGGTTCTTCTTTCAGTTGGGGGTCATCGAGCGGGATGGAATCGTCGCTCAACGCCATCGCGGCGGTGCGGAAACCCAGCTGGTTCAAGTGCGGAGTCACGGGCTCGTCGATCCATGTCCATGGCACGAGGAATACCGACCCCATCGACACGCGAACGGCACGGCGGTTCAGCGGGTCGCACGCCATGGGCGTCAACAGCACCGCATCGATGCCCAGAGCGGCTGCCGAGCGGAAGATGGCCCCGATGTTGGTTGTGTCGGTCACGCCGTCGATGACCACCACACGGCTGGCATCGCGGCACACGTCGGCCACAGGCATGGGCATGGGGCGCCGCATGGCACACAACACGCCACGCGTGAGGGTGTAGCCCGTGAGGGCCGCCAGCAGGTCGCGTTCGCCCGTATAGACAGGAATATCACCACAGCGCTCGATGATGCCTGCAGCGTCTCCTGTGATGTGCCGCCGCTCGCACAGCAGCGACAACGGCTCGTAGCCTGCATTCAAGGCGACATGGATTACCTTGGGACTCTCGGCAATGAAGATGCCCTTGTCCGGCTCCAGCCGGTTGCGCAGCTGCGCCTCGGTAAGCGTCCCGAAGACCTCTACCCCAGGATGCTCCAGCGATGTTATCTCAATAATCGGCATGATGGATGTGTTTTTTCACTCGATGGGGGCGGTGCCGGCGCCCTGGATGGCGCGTACCTGGCGTTGGAACTTCAGCGGGCGCTTGATGTAGCGCAGCACGATGGTGCCGGCCCCGGTGCCCGAGACCTTGATGGTGCCGTAATTGCAGATGCGGCCCCACAGGTTCTGCTCGACCAGGATGCTCTCCACCTTGCCGATGACAATCTCGTGGGCATGGCGGTGAACCCAACCGTGGCTGTGGAAGAAGCGCTTGTCGCTCACAAAAATGGTCGTCGTGAGGTTGCGGATGAGGCTGCCCAAGTGCAGATAGGCCCACTTGCTGAGTTTGGGCTCATAGAGGATGGTCTCGCCCTGCGCGATTATCTTGCTGATTTTCATAACTTATCCTAAAAAAAGCATCTTATTGTGCAAAGTTACTGCTTATTTCCGCATTATTTAGTAATTTCGCACCGATTTTTTCAAACGATAAAAACAAATATGGCAAACGACAAGGACAAGAATAAAGAGAAAGAGGAAGAATACGTTAGGCAAACCGGTTCGCTCAAGGAACGCCTGGGACGCGTCAAGACCACCCGCTGGTGGCGCTTCGGCATCGTGGCGCTCATCTATGTGCTGTGGACCATCTGGATGGGCAACCCCTTGCTGCTGCTGGGTCTGATCCTGCTCGCCGACATCTACCTGACACAGTACCTGCCATGGGGCGCATGGAAAGGCATGAAGAACAAGACCCTGAAGACCGTCATGAGCTGGCTGGACGCCATCGTCTATGCCCTGGTGCTGGTCTATTTCCTGTTCCTGTTCATCGGGCAGAACTACCAGATTCCCTCGTCATCGCTCGAGAAGTCACTGTTGACGGGCGATTTCCTGTGGGTAAACAAGGTGGTGTACGGCCCCCGCGTGCCGCAGACGCCGCTGCACTTCCCGCTGGCACAGAACACGTTGCCCTTCTTTAACTGCAAGTCCTATATCGACAAGCCGCAACTCGAGTACCACCGCCTGAAAGGCCTGCGCAACGTCGAGCGCATGGACATCGTGGTGTTCAACTTCCCCGCCGGCGACACCGTGGCCCTGAAGATGACCAACCCTGACTACTACACCCTGTGCTACGAGCGCGGCCGTGATGTGGTGCGCAACAACAAGGACGTCTTCGGCGACGTCATCTATCGTCCGGTCGACCGCCGTGACAACTACGTGAAACGCTGTCTGGGCTTGCCTGGCGAGACCCTGCAGATCAAGAACGGCATCGTCTATGTCAACGGCAAGGCCGTTCCCCAGCCCGAGAATGTGCAGTATTCCTACTATGTGGCAACCGACGGCACCCAGATCAGCGACGACCTGTTCGACGAGATCGGCGTCAGCAAGGACGACCGCAACCACGCGCTGGATATGTACGGCAACATCATCCCCAACCTGTATGTGCTGCCGCTCACCAAGACAATGGTCAGCTCCCTCAAGAGCCAACCTTGGGTAGAGACCATCGAGCGCTATCAGCCCGACGAACGCGAGGCCATGCTCACCTATCCCGTGGGCACCGACTACGGCTGGACCCATGCCAACTACGGCCCCATCTGGATTCCCAAGAAGGGCGCCAAGGTGGACCTCACGCTGGAGAACCTGCCGCTGTATGAGCGCTGCATCAAGAACTACGAGGGCAATGAGCTGGAAGTGAAAGGCAACCAGATTCTCATCAACGGCCAGCCCGCCACCAGCTACACCTTCAAGATGGACTACTACTGGATGCAGGGCGACAACCGTGACAACTCGCTCGACTCGCGCTACTGGGGCTTTGTGCCTGAGGACCACATCGTGGGCACACCCGCCATCATCCTCATCTCGTTTGACAAGGACCATGGCCTGTTCAACGGCGGCATCCGCTGGAACCGCATCTTCAAGATGCCCAACCCCGACAAGAAGTGAGTTCGACCCAAGCTGCCATCATGGGCAGCATGTGCGCCGCCAGCGTGCGGTGTTATGCGGCCGCACTCGAGGCAGGCACCCTGCTGGTTGACCTGGACGAGCGACGCCTACCGCTGCGCCACAGCCATCACCGCTACCGCATCGATGGCCCCAACGGCGTGCAGACGCTCACCGTACCCCTCGTGGGCAGCACCAACAACATGATGACCCCGCTCAGCGACGTGCTCATCTCGGAGCATGGCGACTGGCGCCGTCTGCACTGGGGTGCCCTGTTCTCGGCCTATGGCCGCTCGCCCTACTTCGACTATGTCGCCGACGATCTGGCCCGTGTCATCCATGGCGGCCAACGTTATCTGCACGAGTTCAACAGCCAGCTGCACGAAGTCATCATCGACTTCATGGACCTGCCCATCATCACCCGTTACATGAATTCGGCCGAAAGGCCCGACGCCGATGCCGTTGACCTGAGGGGACGCATCGCCATGAAAAAGCCCGACAACCTCGCCATCGTCAATGTGCCTTACAGCCAGATGTGGACATCCCAGCAAGGTTTCGAGCCCGACCTGAGCATCCTGGACCTGATGATGAATACGGGCCGGGAAGGCATCTTCACGCTGATGGCGATGACGGAAAGCGGCAAGTAAAAAACAAAGGTCCAAGCATCACTGCTGGGACCCTCATAATTACTAATACTTGAAAACTATATTTACCCCATAAAAACTTTACTCATTCGGAAAAACTGAATCATTAATCATTTGTTCTTCCTACGACATCGCAAATTAAAGAAATAATTCTCTAAATGTACCAATTTCAATAATTAAAAAATGTGAAAATTCCAGCTAAACCCGATTTTTATTAGCAAAATTCCGCCAACATCGGCAAATCAGTGGATTTTTGCGCCCCAAACGTCCATTGCACCCGCTTTATGCCAAAGGCAGGAACTAATCTTTTTGGGGGCATTCCGCTCGGCTTGCACTCACGTTGCCCCAAAGGGCGAAGGTAGGCTGCGCCTCGGAAATGCTCAAATAAATTTGGCATTCCGCTCGGCTTGCACTACCTTTGCACTGCAATTATGATGATCGAAGCACGGCATATCGTTAAGCGCTATGGCGACCTGGAGGTGTTAAGAGGTGTTGACCTCGACATCGCCCAGGGAGAAATTGTGTCGATTGTCGGACCCAGCGGTGCCGGCAAGACCACGCTGTTGCAGATCTTGGGCACACTGGACGCGCCCCAAGAGGGCGAGGTGCGCTACGACGGCAAGGATGTACTGGCCCTGCGCGACCGCGAGCTGGCACACTTCAGGAACCGCAACATCGGCTTCGTGTTCCAGTTCCACCAGTTGCTCCCCGAGTTCACCATGCTCGAGAATGTCGCCATTCCCGCTCTGCTGGGCGGTGACAACCGTGCCGACGCCATGAACCGTGCCAAACGCTTGCTGGAACGCATGCATCTGGGCGACCGCATGAGCCACAAGCCCTCGCAACTGTCGGGCGGCGAGTGCCAACGTGTTGCGGTGGCCCGCGCTCTGATCAACAGCCCCAAGGTCATCCTCGCCGATGAGCCCTCGGGCAGTCTCGACAGCCAGAACAAGCAGGAACTGCACCGTCTGTTCTTTGAGTTGCGTGACGAGTTGGGACAGACCTTTATTATTGTCACCCACGACGAGGGGCTAGCAGCCCAAGCCGACCGCACCCTGCACATGAGCGACGGCGTCATCGTGGACCAAACCCGACGCACCGCCCAGCTATGACCATCTTGCGACACATGACACTGTTGCTGCTGGCCGGCCTGCTGGCAATGGCCTCGTGTGACAAGCACGAGGACATCGACCGTGCCTATACCGACTACCGCTACGATATCGTCACCTATCTGGGTCAGAACGGCAACGGAGCAGTGTTCGAATACCTGGGCCGCGACGACTCTTCATCCATCAGGCTGCAGTCACGCGTCGATGTTGGCAATGACGTCAGGGCCAACCACCGCGTGCTGCTGCGCTACAACTTTGTGGACCCCCACCCCGCCGCCAACCGCGACATCGAGGTGTATGGCTGCAGTGCCATCTTCAGCGACTCGCTGCGGCAGTCACCCGTCTCTCCTGACAGCCTGCCGCGTCACCAGGTGAAGCTGCGCAGCCTGTGGCGCACGGGCGAGTTCATCAACCTGCACTGCCAGGTGGAGTACACAAACAAGGCGCGCACCCTCATGCTCGTGGCCGACGAGAAAACGCTTCTCGACGACACCGTGCACTGCTACCTGGTGCACGACCTCAGGGGCGAGCGTGCCAGCTTTTGGCGCGACTGCTATGCCTCGTTCAACGTGGGCGCCCTGTGGAAACGGCCTTATCTACAGTGCCTGAGAATCCATCTCAACGATGTAACCTTCCCCGGCACCCCATATTACGACTTCAATAAATAATCATTTTGTAAAACATTTTTATCACAAAAATTATGGCAAACGAAAATCAGAACCAGAACCAAATCAAAATCGAAATCCCCAAGGAGGAAATAATGGGACGTTACGCTAACATGGCAATGATCGCTCACGGTCCCAACGATTTTTTCATTGATATGATCCTGCGCGGCCCCAACATGCCTCAGGCACGTGTGCAGAGCCGCATCATCATGGCTCCCCAGCATGCCAAGGAGCTGATGCTCGCCCTCCAGGACAACATCCGCCGCTACGAGCAGAACTTCGGCGAGATCAAGATCAACCGTCCCGGCGGCAACCAGGGCGGCATCATGGACTTCCCCCTGCCCAAGGGCCAAGCATGATTCCAGTGACCTCATGGGGTCATTGAAAGTTTAAAGTTTAGAGTTTAGCGATTTTTTCCAGAACTCAAGACTAACAACATAAAACAACCGACAATATGGAACATCCACTGTTCATCTACAATACCCTCACACGGCGCAAGGAGCACTTCGTGCCCCTCAGTGAGCCCATGGTGGGCATGTACGTGTGCGGCCCCACGGTCTATGGCGACCCGCACCTGGGCCACACCCGTCCGGCCATCACCTTCGACGTGCTGTTCCGCTACTTGCAGCAGCTGGGCTACAAGGTGCGCTATGTGCGCAACATCACCGACGTGGGCCATCTCGAGCATGATGCCGACGAGGGCGAGGACAAGATTGCCAAGAAGGCACGCCTCGAGCAACTCGAGCCCATGGAGGTAGCGCAGTACTACACCAACCGCTACCATGCCGCCATGCAGTCGCTCAACGTGCTGCCTCCCAGCATCGAGCCCCATGCCACGGGACACATCATCGAGCAGGAGGAACTGGTCAAGCAGATCATGGGCAACGGCTATGCCTACGAGAGCAACGGCAGCGTCTATTTTGACATCGAGGCCTACAACCGCGGCCACCGTTACGGTGTGCTCTCGGGACGCAATCTCGACGACATCCTCGATGCCAGCCGCGAACTGGACGGTGTCGGCGAGAAGCGCAACCAGGCCGACTTCGCCCTGTGGAAGAAAGCACAGCCCGAGCACATCATGCGCTGGCCGTCGCCCTGGAGCGACGGTTTCCCCGGCTGGCACTGCGAGTGCACGGCCATGGGACGCAAGTATCTGGGCAAGCATTTCGACATCCACGGCGGCGGCATGGACCTCGTGTTCCCGCACCACGAGTGCGAAATTGCACAGGCCGTAGCCAGCCAGGGCGACGAGATGGTGCACTACTGGATGCACAACAACATGATCACCATCAACGGGCAAAAGATGGGCAAGTCGCTGGGCAACTTCATCACCTTGGAACAGTTCTTCACGGGTGACCACCCTGCCCTGACCCAGGCCTACACGCCCATGACCATCCGTTTCTTCATCCTCCAGGCCCACTACCGTGGCACGGTGGACTTCAGCAACGAGGCCCTGCAGGCTGCCGAGAAAGCCCTGGAGCGCATGCTCGACGGCTGGCACCGCCTGAATGCCCTCACCGCCGCAACGCAGTCGTCGCTCACGCTCGACAACTACCGCCAGCGCTGCGCCGACGCGATGAACGATGACTTGAACACGCCCACGGTCATCGCCACCCTGTTTGATGCCTGCAAGGTCATCAACCAGGCCAACGACGGACATGCCGCCCTCAGTCAGGCCGACATCGACGTGCTGAAGAGCGTCTTCCAGACCTACCTGTTCGACGTGCTGGGCATCCGCGACGATGCCGCCGGCGGCGACAGCGTGAACCTGGAGCCCTACCGTCAGGCCGTTGACCTGCTGCTCGAGATGCGCCGCAACGCCAAGGCCAACAAGGACTGGGCAACCAGTGACCTCATACGCGACAAACTCAGCGAGTTTGGCTTCGAGGTCAAGGACACCAAGGACGGCTTTGAGTGGAAAGTGAAATAATGAGCCAGGAGCCGCTCATATCGGTACTCGTTCCGGCCTATAACGCCGAAGCGTTTTTGGAACAATGCCTCGAGAGCATTGTCGCCCAGACCTATCGTCACCTCGAAATCATCGCGGTGGACGACGGCAGTACCGACGGCACCGCAACCATCAGCGACCGTTGGGCCGAGCGTGATGACCGCATCCGCGTCATCCATCAGCCCAACGGTGGCCATTCGGCCGCACGCAACACGGCGCTGGATGCCATGACGGGCGAGCTGGTGATCATGGTGGACAGCGATGACGTGCTCCACCCCCAATTCACCGCAACCCTACTCGACCTCATGCAAAAACATGACGCCGATATCGCCGTTGGAGGCTATACCGCATTCTATGGCGCGGAGCCCGACTTCTGTGGCCATCGCGGCGGCAGCCCCAGGTCCTATGACCAGCAGCAGGCTCTGCTGGCGGTATTTTATCAGCAGGGGCTTAACCACTCGCCGTGGGGGCGCCTGTTCAAGGCCTCGCTGTTCGACGGCATCCGCTTCCCGCTGGGCATCATCTACGAGGATCTGGCCATCATCTACCCGTTGCTCAAGAAGTGCCGGCGCGTGGTCGCCATCGACGGTGTGCTGTACGGCTATCGCCAGCACGAGAGCAACAGCATGAGGGTCTTTTCACCTCGCCGTGCTGCCGTGCTCGACGTGTGTGAGAACTTGGAGAGCCAGATGCAGCACGACGACCCGCAATACCTGGATGCGGTGCGCAGCCGCCTGCTGAGCGCCTATTTCAACATCCTGCTGCTCAGCCATCAGGACAAGAGCGGCGATCACCGGCAGCTCGAGGACCGTTGCTGGAACGGCATCAAGCGCCTGCGCCACAAGTGCCTGTTCGACCCCAACGTCAGAACCAAGAACAAACTCGGCATCATCGCCTCCCACATGGGGCGCCGTTTCCTGTGCGATGTGGCGGGACGCAACTACCAACCTGAGCCTTAGACTACCGATATCGGTAAAGCGAGTCGTTTTCACCGATAAAATCCACCCATTGGCAGAAAAGATTTGCACACGTGGCATTTAACCCGTTACTTTGTTGAATCAAAACATCCAAGACAAAGAATTAATGATTCGCCAGATCTAATGACCATGATCATTTGGGTTTAGTTAAAAGTTTTTAGGCTTCAGAACACAGACAAAGAAAGAGAAGACAGGGTGGGAACTCTGTCTTCTTCTATTATATCAATGCCTCAATCGAGCAAGAATCAATGTTTTAATATGGTAATAGGCCATAGCCAGCAACACCGTCGACACCAGCACGATAATCGGACGTAGCCACGACTCGACCACACCAGGATTACCCCTGAGGGCATCATAACAGGTCGATACCAGCGGATGAACGATATAAATAAAGAACACATAAGTGCTACCCAGCAGACAAAAGCGGTTGAACTTCATGCCGCTCCAGCTGAACAACATGAACAGTGACGGCGCGATCAACATGTTGGCGATATGCCACCATCCTGTACCATTGTACCGTGACAGGAGATTAAGCAGAATGCCAACCAGGCACAGGGTAACCAGGTAACGCCGCTTGAACACATGACGCAACGCTGTTTCGTACTCATGGACAAGTTCTCCGATAACAAAGAAGGGTATGCCCCACATCCAGGGGTTACTGATGGGGAAGTCCATGTAATTGTCCACTGGAGGCAAAACGACAACGATGCCTGCGACAAGACCCAGATAGCCCAAATAACGCAGTCTTTTCCCCAACACGAGCTTGAGCACATAACAGATGATCAGCGATATCAGGAACCATGCAACAAAGCAGATTTTGGACTGAGAGGTAATCAATATTTTCAGCAAATGCTCCACTGTGAACACCTCATTGACCAGGAAATCAACTACGGGGCGGACATGAAAACCCTCGAGAGCCAGCATCTTGAACAGATACAACACATAGGCCACAAGCAGGTAGATGGCTGTGCGCTTGACGGAATGCAGTAATTTCCCTTTCGATGCTCCATAAGAATAATAGCCCGAGGTCATGAAAAAGACCGAAACGGCAAAGGAGCCCAAATAGGCTACAAACACGCCATAGGGCCAAGGGAATACCACATGGACAAAGACAATGAAACAAGCTGCAATTCCTTTGAGGAAGTCCAGACCGTGATTGCGTGGATAGCCGGTATTGCCCATTGCCTTATTATGATTGCCCCGTGTAGAAGACCCTGTATCAGGGATTATCGCAACATGTCGGCGACGCGGCGTGTGGCGGCGACAAAGGCGGCTACCTCGTCGAGCGTGTTATAGACGGCAAACGAGGCGCGCACCATGCCTGTCACGCCATAGCGGGCCATCAGCGGCTGGGCGCAATGGTGACCGGTGCGCACGGCGATACCCAGCTTGTCGAGCAACAGGCCCATGTCATAGCTGCTGATGTCGCCCACCAGGAACGACACCACACCGCTCTTGCCGGGGGCTGTGCCGAACAGGCGCATGCCGTCAATCGTCTGCAGCCCTTCGACGGCTGCCGTGAGCAGTTCGTGCTCGTGGGCGGCAATGTTCTCGATGCCCAACGACTTGATGTAGTCGATAGCGGCACCAAAGGCTGCAATATCGACAAAATCAGGCGTGCCAGCCTCGAACTTGAAGGGCAATTCGGCAAAGGTGGTACGCTCAAACGTCACCTGTCCGATCATTTCTCCCCCACCCTGGTAAGGCGGCATCTTGTCCAGCCAGTAGCGCTTGCCGTAGAGGATGCCAACGCCGGCGGGGCCATACATCTTGTGGCTCGAGAAGGCATAGAAGTCGCAATCCAGGTCCTGGACATCGACACGCACATGGGGAGCGGCCTGCGCTCCGTCGATGAGTACAGGAACGCCATGACGGTGTGCGATGGCTATCATCTCCTTGACGGGGTTGACCGTACCCAGCACATTAGACACGTGGGCCAAGGCGACAAAGCGGGTGTTGTCGCTGAACAGGTCCTCATAGGCCTCCATGTCCACCTGACCGCTGTCGTCGATGGGCACGACACGCAGCGTCACGCGTTTGCGCTGGCCGATAAGTTGCCAGGGCACGATGTTGCTGTGATGTTCCATCACGGTGACGATAATCTCGTCGCCGTTCTCGAGCATCTGGCCAAAGGACGATGCCACGAGGTTGATGCCCTCGGTAGTGCCACGGGTGAAGATGACCTCCTGAATGCTGCCGGCATTGATAAAGGCACGCACCTTCTCGCGCGTGAGCTCCACCAGGTCGGTGGCCTCTTGCGACAGGGTGTGCACGCCACGGTGCACGTTGGCCTTGTAGTGGTAGTACATCTGGTCGATGGCCTCCACCACGGGGCGCGGCGTCTGGGACGTGGCCGCATTGTCCAGATAGACGAGCGGGCGGCCTGACACCTCGCGTTGCAGGATGGGATAATCCTCACGTATCTTGTTGATGTCCATTGTTTCTAGTTGTGAGTTGTTAGTTTTTTGTTTTAAGTAAGAATACTATCTCCTTTTCTAACTCCTAATTTCTAACTCCTAATTCTTTTTGCAGGCGGCCAGGCAACCGGCGCAATTGCTCAACGTGCCGGCAAAGCGTTTCTCCACCAGGTAGTGCAGGCGGTCCTTGAGGGCGTCCAGGCGGACACCGTCGATGACGTCGGCCACAAAGGCCTGCATCAACAGACGGCGGGCCTCGTCGATACCGATGCCGCGTGTGCGCATGTAGAACAGCGCCTCTTCATCGAGCTGGCCCACTGCCGAGCCGTGGGAGCACATCACATCGTCGGTGTAAATCTCCAGCTGCGGCTTGGTGTACATCTTGGCCGTAGGGGCGCCGCACAGGTTACGGTTGCCCTGATAGGCCTCGACACGCGGACAACCCGGCTGCACCAGAATCTTACCGGCAAAGGCGCCGACAGCATTGTCGTTGAGTACATACTTGAACATCTCGTTGCTGTGACAACGGGGCGCATTGTGGCTGATGAAGGTGTGGCTGTCGACATGCTGCTCACCGCTGGCGATGGTCATTCCCAGCAGGTGGGTCTCGGCATGCTCGCCGTTGACCTCAACGTGGTAGTTGTTGCGGGTGAATCCGTTGGTGAGCGTGATACCGTCGATGAGCACGTTGCTGCCCTCATGCTGCTCAACATAGATCGACGACACGCGGTTGGTCTTGGGCGTGCTCTCCTCCATGTCGTAGTAGTCCAGCGTGGCACCCTGCATGGCGACGATTTCCACCACCTGGTTGTTCAGGTAGCTGTAGTCGGGGCTCTGCGTGTGGTCACAGGCCAGCAGTTTGATGGCGGCGTTCTTGCCCACAACGATGAGCAAGCGGCGCTGCACCATCATGTCGAGGGCGGCATTGAAGATGTTGACCAGCTGGATAGGGCGCTCGGCGACAACACCATCGGGTACATAGATCAACAGTCCGTCCTGCACCAGCAGGCTGTTAAGGGCGACGGTTGGATCGCTCATCTTGGCGATCTTGCCGTAGTAGTCGGCCATCAGCTCGGGATAATCCACCGCTGCCATGCTGAAGGGTTCCACGACCACCTGGCCGATGTTGCGCTCGGCAGTGGCACTGCTGTGGAAAGCGTCATTGCTGCTGTAATACAGGCAGGTGCTCAGGTTAGGCACATCACAGTGGAAGGTCTCGCCCGGGTCGGCCTCAAAGGGCAGACGGTTCACGTTCACGCCATAGTCATGGGCGAACACCGCCTCCAGGTCGGTGGCCTCGTAGTCCTCGCTGCCCTTGCGCGGCAAGCGCGCGGTAGCCAGCTGTTCACGGGCGGTGCGGCGCACCATATTTAACAGGGCGGGAGACTGCTGCTCGAGAACCTCGCGGCACTCGTCATACAGGTCGATGTATTGCTGTAGTGCGTTCATGTCACTCTTATTGCTGCTGATCGACTTGTTCCTTGATCCAGTCATAACCCTTTTCCTCAAGCTCCAGTGCCAGCTCGGGACCGGCACTCATGACGATGCGGCCCTTGTAAAGCACGTGCACAAAGTCGGGCTTGATGTAGTCCAGCAGTCGCTGGTAATGGGTGATGACGATGGTGGCGTTGTCCTTGCTCTTGAGGGTGTTCACGCCGCTGGCGACGATGCGCAGGGCATCGATGTCCAGGCCGCTGTCGGTCTCGTCCAGGATGCTCAGCTTGGGCTCGAGCATCGCCATCTGGAAAATCTCGTTGCGCTTCTTCTCGCCGCCCGAGAAGCCCTCGTTCACGGCACGCGAGGCCAGCTTGTTGTCGAGCTGCACGATGGAGCGTTTCTCACGCATGATTTTCAGGAAGTCGGCAGCACTCAGCGGCTCTTGGCCGAAGTACTTGCGCTTCTCGTTTATCGCGGTGCGCATGAAGTTGACCATCGACACGCCAGGAATCTCAACCGGGTACTGGAAACTCAAGAAGAGGCCTTCGTGGGCGCGGTCCTCAGGCGACAGGGCCAGCAGGTCCTTGCCGTAGAACTCGACACTGCCGCCGGTCACCGTGTAGGCGGGATTGCCCGTGAGCACAGCGCTCAAGGTGCTCTTGCCCGAACCGTTGGGGCCCATAATGGCATGCACCTCGCCGGGTTTGACAGTCAGGTTGATGCCCTTCAATATCTGCTTATCCTCGATCGAGGCCTGTAAATCTTTAATGACTAGCATATTATAGTTGTTGGTTTTTAGTTTCTGATTTTAGTTGTCTTGTAAACCGCGGCATAGCTGCGATCCACTTGACTCGTTTTTTTAGCCCACGGCGCCCTCGAGCGAGACGCTGAGCAGTTTCTGTGCCTCGACGGCAAACTCCATCGGCAACTTGGCCATCACTTCCTTGGCATAGCCGTTGACAATCAGGCCAACGGCGTCCTCGGTCGAGATGCCGCGCTGATTGCAGTAGAAGATCTGGTCCTCGTTGATTTTGCTCGTAGTGGCCTCATGCTCGACCACCGACGTATCGTTACCCACCTCGATGACGGGGAAGGTGTGGGCTCCGCTGGTGTCGCTCAGCAGCAGACTGTCACACTGGGTGAAGTTGCGGCAACCGGTCGCCTTGGGGGCAATCTTGACCATGCCGCGATAGCTGTTCTGGCTGTGGCCAGCGCTGATG
>JAEEGG010006331.1_pt1 | contig 27788 bp, 18 predicted proteins | sample 9134161 | NCBI WGS metagenome assembly JAEEGG01 (sample SAMN16246543, study PRJNA631951) | gut metagenome | biome: gut microbiome; feature: rumen; material: CR-attached | host: Bos | place: Iran: Karaj | collected 2018-10 | reverse complement strand
GGCTTGGTGGGATCCGCAGCACCGGTCCCGCGCATCGCGCCGTAAACATAGGCCCGGCCGCTCCGGGGATCCCGGATCGCGCCGCCGATACAGGTGGCCGCGCCGCCGAAAGGTTCAATCTCAGTGGGATGGTTGTGGGTTTCATTCTTGAACAGCAGCAGCCAGGGCTCCTTGACCCCGTCCCGCTCCACGTCCATCTTCACCGTGCAGGCGTTGATTTCTTCGCTCTCGTCCAGCTTGTCCAGCTTGCCGTGCTTCTTCAGGTACTTCACCGCAACCGTGGCGAGGTCCATCAGGCACACCGGCTTCTTTTCCCGGCCGAGTTCAGCGCGCACATCCATGTAGCGCTTCCATGCCTTCTCCAGCACCGGATCCTCAAAGCGGACGCTGTCGATCTCTGTCAGGAAGGTGGTATGACGGCAGTGGTCGCTCCAGTAAGTGTCGAGCATCTTGATTTCTGTATCGGTAGGATTGCGTTTCTCATCCTCACGGAAGTAGCGCTGGATGAAGAGCAGGTCATCGGCCGACATAGCCAGCGACATCTGCTGACGGAATTCCTCCAGCCGTTGGGGAGTCCAGTCGATAAAGCCCTCATACACGGGCACATCAGCCACATCCACTTTCTCGGCGGCTGAGAAGACATTCATATCCTTCTCGCGTGCTTCCACCTCGTTGATGCAATAGTGCTTGATGCGTTTCAGGTCGGCGGCGCTCACGCCGTTATCCACAATAATGAGCTTACCACTCTTCACGATGGCCTCGGTCTTGGGGTCGAGCAGCGAGAGGCACTGCATGGCGCTATCGGCGCGCTGGTCGAACTGACCGGGCAGGAACTCGATGGCGAAATGAGGCTGTGCGGGAATCTCAAAAGCAGTGGTCACATTGTCGGTCACCGGCTCCGAGAATACCGACTGCTCGGCACGTTTCAACAGCGATTCTTCAATGTTGAATACATCGTAAATATTAATCAGTCGCAGCGACTGGATTGGAATATTCAAATTGTGGCTCAGTTCTTCTTTCAAACTGTTGGCTTCGACTTGGAAATCCGCTTTCTTCTCAACGAAAATCCGATAGTTAGAATATGCTGACATAATAGTAAAAATTTGTCGCAAATTTACGGATTATTGCAATATGTGCGAACAAAAAATCGCTCTATTTTGGAACATATTGCTAACAATTTTCCAACAACTTTTTACATAAAAGAAGTGTTATTATTCGATGGTGTTCACGCCACAGATTACATGGAATTACGCGGGAGCGGAGGCAAATGTTTTCGGCAACTATACCAACACGGCGTGACTGAATGTTTTGGCGAACCGTGTAACACCCATCTGGATACGTTGTATGGTTTTTGCCGATGGCTTCCGATAGCCTGTCACATAGTGGCTCAATTGCTTGCAGTTGATGCCCGTAGCTTTCGACAAGCCTGTAAGGGTAAACGGCGAATATTTGAGGAACGACACCGTGTCAAAAACATACTCAAATTCCAAACTATCGAAATCGAAATGCTCTCCCGTCTCTGCGTACGCAGCCTTCATCTCCCTTTTGCTTTTTTGCAAATCAGCTTTAGCCGCCTCTATAGTGTCACCTTGACCAAGCAGCATAAAGCCCAAGGAATCGTCATCCGTATAGATGTCGAAGTTCAAGTTTTTGCCAGTTTCAATAATCGCCTTTACTTTCATATTCTTTTAATCTATAATATATTAACCTTTAATACCTGCCATTTTCAATATTTTTTCCAATGTTCCCTTCTTAACTTCCTCCGACTTATGATGACCTGTCTGGAATCGCTTGCCTGTAATTGGACTATACCATATTGGATGGTCATTGTTGCCTATGGAATAACAACCCGCCTTTCTCAACTTCTTTTCCAATTCTGAATATTTCATCTCCCCCACCTTTCAACTTTGCAAAGATAGAAAAAAAACTAACAAATAATACAATTGTGCAAAATTAACACTAATCACTTATGGTATAAGTCACTACGTATAAGAAATTATCAACAAAGTGACATACCGCCACTTTTCGGGGCAAATATTGCAGTTTTGGGAAAAGGATTTGGATTATTTCTACTGCTTCCCGAGTCAAAGACCCTATTGCATATAGTTTCCCAATTTTGAGTACTGTCGTGCTGAAAGCACGCTATTCTATTAACCTCGCACAAGCGAACGAAGTGAGTGCAGTGTGGGGTGGCAATAGGCTCTCGGAAATCTGCGTGTCGAAGACACGCCACTTTGGATATTTGTTCATAGTGGCGTACCTTCGGCACGATCTATAGAGTGAGCGCGCTCGCCTTACTGCTTAATCAAAGTTCCATCATTAAAACCATCAGCTTTTAATGTCAACACATCTCCATCGATATATGCAGTGGCTGTCAAAGCTTTCTCATAATGATTGATTCCCGAAAAAGAATAATTGCCGACGAGCTTATAAGTATTATCATCGGTAGCAGCATATTGACCAGTGAAAGAATAAGTCGCCTGATCACCTATTCCAATACTTGGATCCGTACCATTAATCGAAAAAGTCTTATCAGCATTAAACACAAGTGTACAAGGACGATTAGACCAATCTCCCACCCAAGTTGTGCCAGCCACAGAAGTTTCGTTTTTGCTGCAGGACATTACTGCAACCAAAAGTACAGAAGCAATAATTAACAAAATCTTTTTCATGTTACGATATATTGAAGATTTAATTATTTGTTTGAAACTCTTTTTTCAAACAACACTTTGAAAATTCAAAAATACAATTTATTTTATTACTAACACATTTTTCTTAAAAAAGATACAATTATAGACTCTACTTGCGGGATCTCTTTACCAATAACTATCAACTAAAAACCAACAACTAAAGTCTAATGTCTATTTTTTGTATATTTGCCTTTTGATATCATCATCATAATGAACTATCTCAAAATTGCTATTATGATTCTGTTAGTCAGTGTGGTTTCCTGCAACAGAAAAGAAAACGGGCCGGCGACGGGCACCGAGGACACCTTCGAGTTTGTCATCGACAGGTTTGCCGACATCGAGATTATGCGCTACCGCGTGGACGATTGGGACCAGCTGTCGCTCAAGCAGAAAGAACTAGTCTATTACCTCAGCCAGGCTGCTCTTTGCGGGCGTGACATCATCTACGACCAGAACTGCCGCTACAATCTGCGCGTGCGTGGCACCATCGACAATATTGTTGGCACCTACAGCGGCGACCGCCAAAGCGAAGAGTGGCAGCACTTTATGGAATATGCCAAGCACTTCTGGTTCTCGAACGGCATGCACCACCATTACGCCAACGACAAGTTCTTCCCCGACATCTCGAAAGAGTACTTCAATACACTGCTGGCACAATCCGACACGGCCAATTTCCCTTACATAGACGGCGAAAACTACAAACAATTTGCCGCCACCATCACCGACATCATCTTCAACCCTAAAGTGGCTGCCAAGCGAACCTTCCAAGATACTGGCAAAGATTTGGTTACCAACTCGGCAGTCAACTTTTACGAAGGTGTGACACAGAAAGAGGCCGAAGGGTTCTACTCGCGTCTGGCAATGGCCGACGGCAACGACCCGCAACGCCCGCTGTCGCACGGACTGAACTCTAAGCTGTGCAAAAACGAGAACGGCGAACTGGTTGAGCAGGTTTACCGCATCGGCGGACTGTACAGCGAGGCTATCTCCCAAATCGTCTATTGGCTCGACAAAGCCGCCTCGGTGGCCGAGAATGACGCGCAGAAGGAGCACATTCTCAAACTGATAGACTATTACAAAAGCGGCAACCTCCAGACGTGGGACGACTACAATATTCTTTGGGTGCAGGACACCAAGTCGCTCGTGGACTACGTGAACGGCTTTATCGAAGTCTATACCGACCCAATGGGGCGCAAGGCCACTTGGGAAGCCGTGGTGGATTACAAAGACCTGAAGAACAGCAAACGCGCGGAAATCATCAGCCAGAATGCGCAGTGGTTTGAGGACCACTCACCTGTGGATGCGCTCTATAAGAAGAAAGTGGTGAAAGGCGTCGAAGCCAAAGTCATCACCGTGGCGCACCTGGGCGGCGACTGCTACCCTGCCACGCCCATCGGCATCAACCTGCCCAACGCCAACTGGATACGCAAAGAACACGGTTCCAAGTCGGTGACGATGGAGAACCTGATGTACGCCTACGCCCAAGCGCGACTCAAGAACGGCAGCTCGCAGGAGTTCTACGACTCGAAAGAGGACTTGGATCTGCTTGAAAAATACGGCTATATATCCGATAATCTGCAAGTTGACCTGCACGAATGTTTAGGTCACGGCTCCGGGCAGATGCTGCACGGCGTGAGCGACAGTTTGCTCAAGAACTACCACTCAACCATCGAGGAGGCCCGTGCCGACCTCTTCTCGCTCTACTACATCGCCGACCCGAAGATAGTGGAACTGGGGTTGCTACCCAATGCAGAGGCATACAAAGCCTGCTACTACAAGTACATCCTCAACGGACTGATGCTGCAACTTAACCGCATCAACCTGGGCGACCAGATAACGGAGGCCCACATGCGCAACCGCGCCCTCATCGCCCGCTGGTGCTACGAAAAAGGCGAAGACGACAATGTCATTGAGAAGGTAACCAGAGATGGCAAGACCTACATCAAAATCAACGATTACGATAAGTTGCGCAAACTCTTCGGCAAGCTTTTAGGCGAAATCCAAAAGATCAAATCCACGGGCGACTATGAAGCGGCCAAAGACATTGTAGAGACCTACGGCGTACGCATCGACCCCGTTTTGCACAAAGAGGTGAAACGGCGCTACGAGGCCCTCAACATCGCCCCCTACGGCGGTTTTGTCAACCCCGAATTTGTGGTCACCAAAGACGGCGACAAAATCAAAGATATCTCGCTGCGCTACCCCACCAACTATGTACAGCAGATGCTCAATTACGACAAGCAATTTCATTTTATCAAATAAACCCAAACAATCATTAACTTGTTAAATATCAATATTATGAAAAAGTATTTCAAACACATTCTCTTTGTCGTGCTGGTTGTAACGCTAGCCAGTTGCGCCACCCTTCAGGAGGCTCTCAACATGGCCAACTGCAAGTACAAACTCGACAACATCACCAACATCATCTGGGGTAATGTCAACCTCTCTAAAATTAAGAAAGTGAGCGACTTGTCGGTAGCCGACGCCGCCAAACTGGCCAAGGCCATCATCAACAAGGACTACAACATCCAGTTCACCACCAACATTGCAGCCCAGAACAACACCGCTTTGGCAGCCGCCCTCAGCGGTTTTGACTACATCCTGCAACTCAACGGCAACGACATCGCTTCGGGCGAGCACAACAAAGCCATTTCCATTCCCGCCAACAGCAGCAAAACTATTCCTCTTACGCTGAAAGTGGATGCCAAGAACCTGTTCTCGAAAGGCACCTTGGAAGACATGGTTGACCTGGCCAAGAACATCAGCAATTATGGTGAAGGCAACGCCTCGAACGTAGGCTTAAAAATCCGCCCCTGGATTACCAACGCCGTGACTGGCGGTTCCACCAAACTTACTTACATCAACCTTAATAAAACCTTTCAATAATAGATAGTTATGATTCAAAGAATTCAATCGCTCTACCTGCTTTTAGCAGCCATTATCAGTATCGTAGTGTTATTCCTCACCATCGGCACCATCTACACCGATGAGTTTATGTACACCTACAACTGCTTCACCGTCAAGGAGGCTTGTCCCAACGGCGGCAACATACTGGCTACCTATTACATTGCCGCCGCGCTGATTTGCTCGGCATTGCTCTCGATTATCACCATTTTCATGTACAAGAAGAGAAACAAACAACGCACGTTCAATTCAGTCAATATGATTATCTATCTTATTGCCTTGATACTCATGCTGTACGTATATCCTAATGTGGTGTTAATCAAGAAGGAAATCATGGCATCGCCCGATGATTTGCACTTCAACTACTGGATTCTACTATCGCTGGTGCCCGCCATTCTGCTTTACTTGAGCAACCGCGCCATCCGCAAAGACGAAGAGCTGATTCGTTCGACGGAAAGATTGCGATAGCCTATCGAAAGAATGAAGGGGGCTGCGGTCCCCTTTTTTTATCAACCAACCGAGCAACTTATGACACCCATATTACCCGATATCAGCACCATACGCCAAAGTGAGCAATACACTATGCAAAGCGAGCCCATCGCCTCTATCGACCTGATGGAGCGCGCTGGCAGTCGTTTCACCGAAACGCTGTGCGCCCAGTTCGACTTGAGCCGCTATGACAAGGTGCTGGTCTTCTGCGGCCCTGGCAACAACGGCGGCGACGGCTTGGTCATCGCCCGCCAATTGTCGCAACGGAATTATCCCGTTACGGTGGTGCTCTGCCACGAACAGATGAAGACCACGCCCGAGTTTGAGACCAACCTGCAACGGCTGCCACAACGTGCCGACCTGCAGACTATGCCTTTCAGCCAGTGGCGCGAAACAACTTGTACAGAGAATGTTATCATCATCGACGCTCTTTTCGGCATCGGCCTCTCGCGACCGCTGACGGGTTATTTTGCCGAATTGGTGGATAATATCAACAACATGCAGGCGACCGTGGTGTCTGTAGATTGCCCATCGGGACTATTTCTGGAACAATCCACACCAAACGACCTGCCGTGTGTCGGCGCCACTTGCACCTACACTTTCCAATTCATGAAGGAAGTGTTCCTATGGCCTGAAAACGAGCAGCGTGTAGGTGCCGTGACCGTCATTGACATCGGATTGAAATTAGAGCATAACGAATATAGCAAACAGCTCATCGACAACACATTAGCGTCTTCAATATTACATAAGCCGCACAAATTTGCCCATAAGGGCGAGAACGGCTACGGCTTGCTGATTGCGGGTTCGTACGATATGCCTGGAGCGGCGCTATTAGGGGCCAAATCTGCACTACGGAGCGGCATTGGCAAGGTGATGGTACACTCGGTAGCCAGAGTCACCGACCTGCTGCCGACGGTCGTACCCGAGGCCATCCTGCACACCGACATCAACGAGCGATGCGTATCGAAGGTGGATTGGGAGCAGTTGCCTGTCAACGCCATTGCTGCGGGGCCAGGACTTGGCAAAGCCCAGCCGACGGTGGCGCTCATCAAGAATCTGATTGACGAGGTGCAATCGCCGCTCATCTTGGACGCTGACGCCCTCAACATATTGGCCGACAACAAGACACGTCTGGCTTACCTGCCTCCCTACTCCATCCTGACGCCGCACCGCAAGGAGTTCCAGCGGCTGGCGGGCAGTTGGGAGAACGATGGTGACCTCATCGGCAAGCTGACCGAGTTCGCCAAACGCTATACGGTCATTGTGGTGCTCAAGGGAGCCTACACTGCTGTTGCCCTACCCGACGGGCGGCTCTATTACAACACCACAGGCAATCCCGGCATGGCGACGGCTGGCAGTGGTGACGTACTTACGGGCATACTGTTAGCATTATTGGCACAGGGCTACACTCCCGTTGAGACGGCGCTGTTGGGCGTGTACCTGCACGGACTCGCGGGCGACGAAGCACTGCAGCAGCAATCGGAGCAGAGCCTGACAGCCGGCGATATTACAGAACACTTAGGGAAAGCGTTCAAACAACTGACGATTAACAATTTATAATTTATAATTTACAATTGATAATTATTAATCTAATTATCCCTGTTCATTACATTTGCCTTCAAAAGATAAAGCAATAGCAGTACCAAGGCTGATACACCTGCCAAAATCAGTACCCATGTAGCTCCTTCAGCATGAATCAAAAGCATAATGAGTCCTACTACTGCCACAATAGCAGTGAGGATGCACAAGCGTTTAAAGAAGGCTTTGAATTTTGTGGAAGCAAAAAGATCACGAAGGTCTGACATGAGTATTAAGTTTTAGTGAACAAATACAAAGCAAGGCTTGTGGAAGGCAAACTATTGCATATTGAGTTCTGAAGCGATGCGTTCCTTGCTGGCAAGGCAGAACACATGGTTGAAAGCACCGATAGTTATCAGATTCCTTTCATCACCCGAATGCCAATAGCCCAAGCTTACAAGAAAATAATCCTTAACCTCCAGATTGCTTTTTACGATAGCAGGAATCATACTTTCGCCCAATATGCCACCCAGCGCATTGCCAAGCCAAGAGGCCGCACCTGAGGCATCTTTCGTCATATCATTACATTTATCGTGCCAAACAGCCGACAGCAACTCCGACATTTCATCTTCATGTTGAACCGCCTTCGGGCACGTAAAAAGCATAATACCGGCAACGATGATAAGAATGATGGCTGTTGTTGAAATTCCACGTTTTGCGCTCATAATATATTTACTATTAAAATGTTAAGACATAAAAATATGAAGATTTGACATATCAAACCATGTCATTACTTACAAATCGTCCTTGGATTCATCCACGTCTTTATCCATATTGGCATTATCTAGATACGACAGGGTTTTATGGTCGTAATCCATCACAATAATGCCTTCGGGCAGACGGACGCCTGCAGTTGACACACCGTCTTCAACACTTTCAAAGAAAGTACCTTGCGTATATTTCTCTTTCAGCGACTTGACCATCTTTTGCAACTGTTCGCGAGTCACCTCTTTACCAAAAACCACTGAAATTCCATAAACAGTTTTGGATTTCACGGACTTATGCAAATCAAGCTTCACATCATAGCCCGAGAATTTGCCTTTGTACATATTATCCTTAGTACGCGTAAAGCCCTTTGTGGTCAGGCGCTGTTCAACTGTACTCTGCTGTCCGTTGACTTCCACGCCCATAAATTTAATATGACCGCTATTCTGCGAAAAAGCGAGAGTTATTGTAAATAAGCAAATTGCAAAGATGATTAATTTTTTCATAGGTCAGTTAATGGTTTAGATTTGGAATGACAAAGATACAAAAAATTACTAACTGTCATCTCCCGCAGAACACGCAGATGAGCGCAGAAATTTTCCGCGTTGATTCGCGTGATTCGCGAACTATTCTTTCTGCTTTAATTCAAAGTTAACCTCTTTGGTTACGCTACCCTGATTCCAGCCAGAGCCACCTTGCAACTCTTCAGGATTAACTCCCACTCTCTTCATGGCGGGCTCAAACTCGCCGCCATTGGCTTCGCCATCAATATCGGTAGCAATGACGGTAAGAGAATCCCAAGGAGACGCGTGAACCTCAGCCTGATATTGACCTACAGAATCGGTGTAAATCTTATAATCTCCATAAACTACCGTCATCTCGATATGATTGATTGGCTGCTGGTTTTCGTCAACAACCTTACCTTTCATCTTGAAAGTGGCATACGGTGCAGCATATTCATTGGTATGACCATGACCAGGGCTGTCAGACTTGTCACAAGCAGCCGTCGAAAAGCCCAAAAGACTGATTAAGAACAGAAGAAAGCGGTTCATCGTTATAAATGTTTGTGCAAAAATAAAAAAAGGCGACAAAATATTGCCTCTAACCTTGAATCTTTCAAAAAATTTCTCCCGCAGAACGCGCAGATGAGCGCAGAAAAATTCCGCGTTGATTCGTGTGATCCGCGGAGCAATTCTCCACGAATCACACGGATCGGCACGGATTATATTGGCTATCTCGTTTGTTTCACCACTTTGCGAACAGCCACGCCATCGGGAGTTTCGATACGCAAGGTGTAAACGCCTGCTGATAAGGTCGATAGATTCAATTCCGACTGGTCGTTGAATTGTGCCACCTTCTGTCCGGCCATATCGTAAACCGTCACATAGTTAACCTTGTCGTAACGGATAATCACCCTATCGGTGGTGGGATTGGGATAGAGCGACAGCTCTGCCAGTTTCGCATCTTCGATGCCTGTAGTGGTCACTACGACCTGAATACCAGCCGTGGCAGCGCATGGACCATTAACCATATCGGCGGGACCATTGGTTACGGTCACTCTGTAGGCAGTGGTCGTGTCGGGACTTACCGTAATTGAACGAGTAACAGCGCCGGTGCTCCACAAGTAGGTCCACTCAGCATTCGACGGCACAGACAGTGTTGTGCTCTGGCCCTTGATAATCTGCGTATTACCGCTAATGGTAAATTCAGGACGATGATAGATGGTTAAGTGCAAGGTTACGGTGCTGTCGTAGCCCAAAACAGATTGATAATCATGCGTATAGTCGCCCGAAGCGGTCAGATGCTGGCCATCCCAATCGTAGCTTTCGCAAGCCTTGACATTGACAGCCGTCTGCACCTTAATGCCGTTATAGACAATATTGGAACGCGACGAGGTGTAAGCGCCTGCTTTGGTATGTACGGGCGCACTTTCGGGCAGCACCACTTCAATCTGATAGAACAGTGCTCCGTCGCCAGGATTCTGGTCGGTGAACGAGGTCAAATTCGACGGCATTGTCTGAATCAGTTGCAGGTTGTTGTTGGCCGTGCCACGATAGAGGCGATAGCTTTCGAACTCGAAGCCTTCGTAAGGTGTCCAGATAAGGTTCCAGCTGTCGCCAAGACCCTTGTTGATGGTGAGGTGCAGCGTCTTGTGCAGCGGGCTCAAGTCGGTCTCGCCATCACATTCGTCCATGGCGGTCATCTTGTAGCGATAAGCGCGCACTGACGGGTCGGCGGTAACATCCTCGTAAGTGTAGATGGTCGCCGTCGGATCCACTTCCACCACGGCCAGCGGCTCATAAACATTGGCCTTGTCATTCTCGCGATAGAGTTTGTACTTCTTCACATCAGGATCAGACATGGCGTCCCAAACTACGAGGTTGTGGCCGTTCTCAACGCCTACCAAACGGATGGCGGGCACATTTTCTATCAGTTCACTTTCACCAAGATGCAGCATTTCTGAAGTGCCCGAGCAGCCGTGGCCGTCGGTTACGGTAGTCCAGTAATAGCCAGCCGTGGTCACTTCAATGCTCGGCATCGTTGCCCCTGTTGACCACAAATAGGAAGCGTATGTTCCATTGACCGCCAACGTAGCTGTGCCACTCTCGCACGCGTTGACCGTACCCGTTACAGTCACCTCAGGCACAAAGGCGGGTATAATGGTCAGCTGCAATCTTACGGTACTGTCGCAGCCGTGTACAGTCTTGTAATGGAAGTCGTGCGTTGAAGCATACGGCGTACCAATCTCGAACGTGGTATCCTTGTACGTGTACGGCAGCTCGCTTTCGCAAATGGTAAGAGTTTCGTTAGTCACCACCGAATTATAGATGGTCAAGTGTAGCGTAACCACACTATCGCAGCCGGCGGCGTTGGTCAGCGTCTGCACATAATCGCCACTCTTATCATAGATTTGGTCATTCCATACATATTCATCGCAAGCCTCATCAGAGAAAGCATACTCGGTGGAGTGAGTAATCGTCAGGTGCAGTGTCACCACACTATCGCAGCCGGCGGCGTTGGTCAGTGTCTGCTGGTAAGTGCCGCTCTCGCGATATTTAGCTCCATTCCATATAAACTCATCACATTCGGTCAGACTATACTCATAGCTATTCGACTTGTGGATGGTTAAGTGAATTGTCACAATACTGTCGCAACCGTTGGCAGCATCAAAGCGTTGCCAGTAGGTTCCGCTGCGAGTATAAAGTTGGTCATTCCAATTATAGATATCGCAAGCCTCAACAGAGAACTCGTTGGTGATGACATCTACAACGGTGAGGTGCATCGTGACTACACTATCACAGCCATCGGCATTGGTCAGCGTCTGCACATAATCACCACTCTTATCATATTCTTCGCCGTTCCAAATATACGATACACAAGCCAATTGGTCGAACTCGTAGCTATTGGGATGATTGATTGTCAGGTGCATCGTCACAATACTGTCACAGCCCGTGGAGGACTGCAAGGTCTGCACATAATCTCCTGATTTATCGTATGTTTCACCATTCCATACAAACTCATCACATCCATTCTGCTCAAACTCATAGTAAACTTTCGGATTCACCGTCAGGTTGAGCACCACCAGGCTGTCGCAACCCGAAACAGACTGCAACATTGCCTCGTAGGTACCTGTCTCAGAAAGAGACTCGCCAATAAAGTCGAAGTATTCGCCTTCGCAAATGGATTCTTCCAAATTAACATTATATACCTCATTGACTTTCAGATTAATATAGGCAATATAATCCTTCCCGTCATTATTATAGATGAAGGTATCGAGGAACATTCCCGTTGCTTCAGGATGAACGAAATAGTCGCCATAGAAGAAACTCTCGCCGAAGCAGGTCGAGTCGATGATGGTTTCGTAAATCACATCGCCGAACTCGTAGGCACCGATGTCGAGGCGGGTTTGCTTTACACGCAGTGAACCAGCCAAATCGTAAAGCGGCAAGTTGAGCGAAGTGGTGTTAGGATTACCCTTGTTGATACAAGCCGAACCGTCATTGGGACGCCAGTCGTAGTCGGTTTGGGTAGTAACGCCCGCCTCCGTAGTGGGCTTGATGAAATTGACATACGAAGCACCGGCTGTCGTGCCGTTGTTGGCCGCATCAAGGGTAATATTCTGCACGCCTTCGTAACCACCTTCGATAGCGCAGTACGAGAAGGTACTTTCACCCGAAATGTTGGCCACACCACTTTGGCCCTTATTACCCCAAATAATGCAGTTGGTGTATTCATTATTGCTATTAGCATTCACTACACCAGCCCTATCGGAATTAGGGGCATAATTGTTGACAATGTTGCAGTTAACGAAGTTTGTCTGTCTGCGAGCATATACACCTGCCGCCTGATCATTCCAATTGTCGGTGTTCGTATTGTTGGCAATATTCAAATTCACATAGAGGCCTCCATCGGCATACAAACCACCGCGACTATTATTGAGAATTGAGCAATTGAACACATTGGCTCCATAACTATACAGACCATAATTCTGCGTGCCGTTGTTGGTCATCGTACAACCATCAGCCTTGCCGCCATCCAGATAGAGACCGGCATTGTTATTGCGAATAATGCTATTGGTAATCAAACTGTTAGTTTTAAGATACATACCATAGTCGGTATTGTTTTCAGCCACGCAGTTCGTCACCGTCACAGTTTCGCCATACAAACCATAACCCGTGTTGTCGGCAAAAGTACAGTTCGTTAAATTGCAGTTTTTAGCATAGACGGCTCTGTTCTTATTCTGCTTGAAGGTACAGTTGAGCATATCGGTATTGTCGAGCAGACGGGCACCACTATATTCCGAGCTATTACCATTTTGTACCGTAAAGCCGTCAAAAAGGCTAGTACCGTTTCTAAAATCAACATCATATTGATTTCCGGGCAAAACAGCCTCGCAATCGCTACATGAGAAGTTGATTTCGAATCCATAACCGCCATACCAATCGTCACCTACGGCAAATTGCAGCACCACTTCCCCACCTTCAACCGTCAGGTTCATATTGCCCGACATATAACAGGTCCTCAACAATTCACCACCAACACCCTGATAGATTTTCAGCGTATTGCTCTTTGTATCGCCCGTATTATAACTTCCTGTTAATGTTATGGTTGAATTGGGATTATAGGAACGAAGAATCAATTCGCCAGAGGCCGTACTTGAGAAATTCTTATCCTTACCACCGTCATCGTAAAGCACACCTGAACAAGCTGTTACAGTCTTTGAACCCGTTACAGGCATCAGGATGTCGGAAGGTTCGGTTAGATATTCGACAGGATCAGGAGTCGTGAAAACACAGCTCTTGTCGAGCACGCGGTGTGCATCGCCACCATCCAAGATTGTGGCTTTGGCTGTAAAATCACGCTTCGACAAGTCATATTTGTACGATTCATTGCCAGCAAAACTACCATATACGGCCACATCAGGCTGCACAATGAAACTATTGTCGGAAGTATAGGTACCGGCGGCCACCCACACGGTTGACGGCGGGTTGTTACCCGCAGCCACATCCATCGCATATTGCAGATTAGAGGTGGCGTTGCCCCAAGACGAGCCGTCTTGCGAGCCAGCGCCAGTTTTGGTCACATATATGATATTGCTGGCAGCTTCGGGATGGATGGGGAATGCTGTGGTCAAATCAGACTCATAAGCACCGATATCCACACGCTCCTGCTGAATACGAGTTTCACCTGCCAAGTCGGTGGCTGTAGCGCAGTTATTGTCACCCATATTGATACAGATGGAACCAGATTGTAATGTCCAGTCACCGAGAGCATTGTTGACATCCACACCTGCCTCCTCGGTTGGGTTGGCGAAGTGAGGATAGCCGATGCCTGTGCCGCTATTTTCCTCTTTCAAGGTCATAGCACCGCTATAGCCGCCTTGTACGGCAGAATTCTTGAACGTGAAGTAATTGCTGCCCGACAATGCATATTGGCTGGCATTGACACCCACTTTATTACCCCAAAGAATAGAGTTTCTGAAAGTGCTACCGTTTTGTGAATAGATACCGCCCGCATTGCTTGTAGCAGCGTTTCTTACAATGTTACAACCCACATACGTTATACCGCCTTTATCATAAACACCACCACCAGAAGAGCCTGCGGAGTTATTGCTTATCAGGCAGTTAACCAAGCTATAATTGATTGACCTATACGAGTCGGCATAAAGACCACCGCCATCCTCGCGCGAAGTATTATTGGCAATTATACAATCTTTGATTCTCACAGGATTAGCAACATTGCGGTCGCACGACAGATAAAGACCACCACCATTGTTAGCAGTATTATGCGTAATCAAGTTGTTTTCAACTACACTTTCCCGATTGACATACAGACCGCCACCCAATGCATTCCAGTTACTGCCTGTACCATCGTAATTGGCTTTGTTGTCGTGAATATTGCAATTGATAACAGCTCCACCATTCTCACTATATACACCTACGCCATATACATAATATCGGCTGCCCGTACCCGAGAGGCTAATGGTATTACTATAAATCTCGCAATTGGAAACCGTTCCACCTGCATTGTAAACGGCTATACCATAGCGGGAGATATTGCTGGTAGAACCCGAAATAGCAGCATTGTTGGCCGTGATGATACAATTATTCAGCGTGCAGTTCTTCTGGATGTAGGCCGCACCACCTTTCTCTGTGGTATTGACCGTACCTCCACGGATGGTGAAACCATCGAATATAGTTGACTGGTTATCCGAGAACTCTTCGCTCTGATAGAGCACGCGTCGGGCATTCGAGCCAAACAAGATGGTCTGGTTGGCCGTCAGGTTACGGCTTTCCAAGTCGAAGTCGGCTCTTTCGGTGCCGGCAAAGCCGCCGTAAGCGTGTACATTAGGTCTAATGATGAAACTGTTTTCGGCTGAAGTGTTGCCCGTGTACGTTCCTTTCTTCACATAGAGATATGGCGCCATATTGGTGATGGTAGCTGCCGTATCCATAGCGGCTTGCAAATCCATGGCGTTGGACCATGAGGAACCGTTCTTGGCGCCCGAACCTGTCGTGGTAACAAAGAAAATCTTGCGCACTTTCAGGTTCAAAATCACCAAGCTGTCACTCGTTTCATCAACATACCAGCGATGCGAATAGGAACCTTGTTCTGTCAGCGTTTTGCCATAAAAATTGTAAGAACTACCATCATTAATAGTCACTTCCATCTCGCGAGTCAGAATCTTTATTTCAGAAGAAGTGACACAGAAGCGCATATTGGCTCTGTATGAAGTATAAGTAGGCTCAATATAATCCAAATCGAGCGGCTCATACCAAGAAGCGTAGGCCGTCGCCGTGTTGTCCGTATTGTGAGTCTTGGCCTTGAAGGTTTCATTATCGGTACCGCTGTTGTTCAAGAAGGTTACTGCCAACGAGCCGCCAGTCCATTTGAAAGGCATATCCAAATGAATGGTCACCCAACCAGGAGCCAAAGAGACAGCTCCGTGGAACACCTTCGTCAACTCTGTTTTAGGAATGATGTATGAGCTGCCAAGTCTCTGATAATCAGTATTTGTAAAATAGATGGTCACAGGCTCTTTCTCCTGTTGCTGACCGTCATACTCGAACGATAAAGAGCAAATGTAATCACCTGCCGACATGCCATTGGATTCCAATTCTTCAGCTAAATACAGCTGCTGCGACCAAGTATAAGGCCACAAGTCATTTCCATAATAATGAGTATAACCCATAGGGAAGATATTGCTGGTATTGGTACCCTCACCTATTTGGGCACAATCGAAAATGCCAGCTGCAAAGTTCATTGTGGCTGCATGTCCACCGCAATCGGCCTGTACATACAAATCATAGCTGCCTAATGCCAACTGCGAAATCTCCAGTGACGGCGTGCCACTGACGGTGCGCTGCGTGCCTTCGCCACGCTTAAAGCCGGCGGGACCATACTCCACATTCCAAGCAGTTTCCTGATAACCAGGCTTCCAATCCACACGCACAGTGCTGCGCGACAGAGAGGTGTAAGTCAAGTCTGCAGGCTTCATACAAGTCGGGTCTATACAGAACTTGATATTGGTGCGTTGGTTGGTCAATGTGCCACTAACACCAGATGCCAACTGCACTTTATTACTATACAAAGTACTATTAGTAAAGCTATTGTGAGAATAATAAAAGTCTCCGTTCCAACCGCCATCGTTTGATTTGTTAGTGAAAACCACTACCACATTGCTCTTACCATCCCACACAAAGGGCGTTTCAAACTCAAACGGAAGCCAATAATCTGTATTATTGCTAGTTACAAATGTGTTCTTTTCGGGATAGACATTGGTCAACGACTGCAACGCAAACAGGTCACTTTCGTTGGCAAAAGCCGTTTTAGTGGTATGTCCCATATAAACAGACACCAAACAATTTTTAGAACTATAATGAATATATTGCAGCGACAGAGAAGAGATGGCATCGCCTTCCTGCAAACCATTGGCTTTCAGCTCTTCTGCCGTAAAAATCTGTTGCGACCAAGAATTGTCATAGGGATTAAATGCAATAATAGTAGAATTTTTGGCCGTGCCGATAGGTTCCATACATTCTTTCAGCTTTTCGGTTGTGAAAGTGCACGGTCCAACCGTTTCCCGCTGATTTCCAGCACAAGTATAAGTCAGATAGACATCGTATGTAGTTTGGGCCTCTAAGCCAAAGATATAGGCCGATGTATCAGCAACGGCCATCTTAGTGCCCGTGCCCGGTGCAAAGCCCTGCGGACCATATTCTACTTGCCAGTTGTATTGGTGACCCGGATAATTCTCCTTTTGGTAAACATCCCAAGTCAGTGTAGCTGAATAGTGGTCTTTTTCTTCACAATGGAAATTAATTGCTACGGGCAGGCACTCCACTTGCGATACGCGCGACATAAAGCCGTCGGGATAAAGCTGGCTGGAAAAATCAATCGTAAGCGCCCCTTGGGTTGAAACCACCACATTTTTCGAAACACCTTCCCCATTACTGGTTGCCAGCAAAGTACCCTCTGTTCCCACGCCATCGTATATGGACACACTCTGACTACCTCCGTTCAAAATTTCCAGCAACAACTGATTTCCTTCTTGTTCAGGATACAGCACCAACGTGTTACTCCAATAATTTGTAAAAGTCGGGGGAGCTTTATAAGTATCATTCAAAGCACGCGGATGGCCCACCATAACTGACGAGCCAACCCTTTGTGTTGTCGTGCCCGAAACGTTGAGCAATAAGGTCTCTTGTCCAGAGGTGTGCGGAACAGCCACCACGATTTGATTTTCATCGCAGAAGTTATAAGAATCACTGGCATTCAACGCTCCAATGGCGAAATAGCCGTCACCATCGCCACCCCAACCCCAGTTGAAATGGAAATAGTCGCTGGCATCGTAGCCATCGCACACAAAAGCATGCGCCATCTTGCCACTGCTACCTGAATAAAGTAACGGATGAGCTTCATCCAGAGCAGCCTTTAAAATCTGTATCCACTCGTCATCTTCGTAAACGTTAACAGTATGCGTGGTAGGTAAACCCACACCATAAGTTGTCACTTTATAGCTCTTGATCGCCCCTTGGGCATCATAGCCAAAATGGTTGATGAAAGCCACTCTTGCAGCCTCGGTATAAGCTGAACTCTCGGAGGGTTTATAATCCATAGCCAGAGCCACACCGCAATGATACATCAATGTAGCCACCGCATTCACTTGAGCCTCACTGCTGCTTGAAGAGAGTGCACTGGGCATCAGCGAATATTGGTAAGTGGCAGCACCGAAGTCCGCAAATTGTTCTCCATAAGTATCATACGCGGGAGTATATCTGTGCGTGCCCTTTCCATGTGCGGGATATTCGTAATAGTTGATAATCTGCGCCATAGCGGTGGCCTCGCAACCGGTCGGCGCCTGTGCTTCGCCAGTGCCCGGACAGAATTTGTTGTAATAAGGCCATTGGTCCCAGGTGGTCTTCAAAAGTGGAGCCACTGAGGTGCCTTTGGATTGGCTACCCGTTGCAACCGCCAAATTCTCCCACTGGGTCCGCACGGTAGCATCTGCCACCACGCCTTGGGAAACGACATACTGAATCTCATCACTATAAGTCTTAATCCACGAGCGCATATTTACAGGCATGTTACTGGTCGGGAAAGAATTTGTAACTGAATAACCCAAAATCGGCTTCACAGCATCATCGGCAGCGACCATTACAAAACCGTTGCCAACCTGAAACACATAGAACAAAGCCGTGCCGCTTTTCGAGTCGGTTTGGGTGTACAGTAACTGTCCGTCGCTGTTCTTCATCACCGGCCCCGAGGGATTGGTTTGTCGCATAAAATTGAGGGCCACTTTGCGGGCTTGGTTCGGATTTACAGGGGCGGCCATCAGAGCCATAGTCCCGAGTAACAACCAAACGAAAAAGAGTTTTTTCATGTTAATGAAAATTAATGTAAAAAAATGATTTTCTTTTTTAATGGGAGCACAAAAATAAACTTTTTCTTTTACATACGACCTTGACAAATCTTGATTTTTTCATTTTTAGGAATAAAAAAAGCGGGAAGCTTTGAAAGCTTCCCGCTTTTATATGAAGTTCTTATCTAATTACTTCACGATTTCTTGGAATGTGGGGCTCTTTTTGTATTGTTTGAACTCGGCATCCTTAGCAGCTTTTGTCTTGTAACCGGCGTTCATCTCAACAGCCTTCTTCAGGTTGGTATAAACCTCAGCCTCGTTGTTGGTACGAGCCGACAAAACAGCCATCAGATAGTAGCATTGGGCGTCTTTGTTCTCAATGCATTCCAGACCCTTCTTGCAAGCAGCATAGTCTTGTTTCAGCAAGTGCGACAAAGCCATGTTGTAGTCGCAGTTGCGGTTGTTCATCATCTGCTGTGCACCGTCATAGTCACCGTCGAGAATCTTGTACATTGCCAAGTTGTAGTTCTGGTTAACGGGATTTACAGAGGCTTTTTGCGAAGCTTCGAGTTTTTCCTTGGCACCTTGAACATCACCCTTCAGTACAGCGAGTACAGCTTGGTTGTTCAGGATGATACCATTGTTCGGTGAAACGGCGGCAGCCTTCTCAAGGTTGTCGTTAGCATCGTTCAGCAGACGAACATCGCCCGTATTCAGGAATTCGTTCAACTGCAGAGCAGCCATATTGTTGTAAGCTCTCCAATCGGTCTGGTAATCTTTTTCATCGGCAATAGCCTTGTAGATATCCATCTTCTTGTCGAGGTCTTTTTCCATCGAAGCAGCATAAAGTCTTTCGTTCAAAGAGAGTTCTGACGGATTCGAGTTGATCTTTTCAGCAATCTGCTGATCGTTGAAGTTGTTCTTGTTGCAAACCAAGCCTACCTCTACACGACGGAGCGGAGGAAGAATGGCATCCTTAATCTCATTGTAGATGTCGGTCATTTCACGAATCTTCTGCTCTCTCATAGCGGGAGTCGATTGCGAACGAACTACATTGAGGATTTGGTTTTTCTCAGCGATGCTCGATTTTTCAACGGCGGTTTCAAATCCTGACCAGTCTTCACCAGAAGCCGTTACATTGTAAACGAGTTCGGGTTTGGGAAGATCTTTGTATTTGATTTTGTTCTTCTTGGCATAATCGCGCATGTATTTTTCATACTGCTGATCAAACCATTTCTTACCTTGTTCTGAACGTTTCTGCGACAAGTTGTCATTCATTGATTCCTCGCCTTCGGGTGAAGCCCAACCGGTAACAACCACCTTGTCAATTACGCGGCCTTCGTTCAAGAAGTTAACGAATTTCTCGTTGTTCTCCTTGGCAGCCTTATCTTTGTTAAGATTCAGATTCCAATTAACATCTGCATTATTTACAGGGAAATAGATAACGCCCGTCTGGGTCATATATTCAGCTTTGTAGCCGTGAGGACCGTACAGGAGGTAGGTGCCGTTGCCAGCATCGCCAGCTTCCGATAAGGTAGGCATCATGCCCACGCGTGAAGCGGTATTGGAAATACCCTCTCCCATCTTCACTTTCGGGAAATCTTGTGATTTTTTCTTCTTATTGGCAGTAGCATTTGAATAAACTACGGCTTCTTCGTATTCGTCCTTATAGTCGAAAGAACCGGAAGTTGAGAATGAACCACCTGTCTTGTAAGGAATTACAGGACCCGTAGCCTTGGCCTTCTCGCCTTGAACGGTAACAGGATTCAACTTCAGCACGCCACCTTCATATTCAACGGTGGGGGTAAAAGTCATCGTAGCTCTTTTCTTCAGATACTTGGGAGGAATGGTACCTTGTACATTGTAAGAAACCTTACCACCCTTCGTTTCCAGATTGGCAGGGTCATTCAAGGTCACTTTCACTTCAGGATAACGCGGAACCATTTTCCCGAAGCCGCAGCCAGCCAATATCAAGGCTGAGCAACCAACAATAAATAAAAATTTTGCAGCTTTCATAATAGTTTGATTTTATGTTTGATTATTCTATTTCTATAGGGTGCAAAGATAATTAATTTTATTTCAAAGTCCAAAAAGATTATTTTCCAGGACTGTAATTCGGAGCCTCGCTGATGATGGTCACATCGTGCGGGTGGTTTTCGGTAACACCAGCCGGCGTGATGCGACAGAACTTGGCATTGTGCAACTCTTTGATTGTCAGTGCGCCGCAATAGCCCATACCCGAGCGCAAGCCGCCCGACATTTGGTAAATCACTTCGTAGAGGTCGCCTTTGTAGGGCACACGACCTGAAATGCCTTCGGGCACCAACTTCTTGGCATCCGACACGTCGCTCTGCATGTAGCGATCCTTCGAGCCGCGCTGCATGGCTTCGAGCGAACCCATACCGCGATAGGCTTTGAACTTACGACCGTTGTAGAGGATTGTCTCGCCTGGCGACTCTTCCACGCCGGCAATCAGACCGCCCATCATCACCGAGTCGGCGCCGGCTGCCAAGGCCTTCACAATATCGCCCGAGAAGCGGATACCGCCGTCAGCGATAATCGGCACATCACGACCTTCCAACGCCTTATACACCTGATATACAGCACTTAACTGCGGCACACCGATACCAGCAATGATACGGGTGGTGCAGATGGAGCCAGGCCCCATACCCACCTTCACAGCGTCGGCACCGGCGTCAGCCAACGCCACAGCAGCCTCGGCAGTGGCAATGTTGCCCACCACCACTTCCAGGTTGGGATAGGTGCTCTTGATTTTCTTGAGGGCCTCAATCACGCCTTTCGAGTGGCCGTGAGCCGAGTCCAAAACCACAGCATCCACACCGGCATTAACCAGCGCAGACACACGGTCCATCATATCGGCCGAGATGCCCACACCGGCAGCCACACACAAACGACCGTTGCTATCCTTGCAAGCGTAGGGTTTGTCCTTTGCTTTGGTGATGTCCTTATAGGTAATCAATCCTACCAGATGACCTTTATCGTCCACCACGGGCAACTTTTCAATCTTGTGCAGTTGCAGAATCTCTTCCGCCTCGGCCAAACCCGTTTCACGGTTGGTGGTAATCAGGTTGTCCTTGGTCATAATCTCTTCCACCAGCTTGTCCATATTCTTCTCGAAACGGAGGTCGCGGTTGGTGATGATGCCAATGAGGTGATTCTCGCCGTCAATCACGGGAATACCGCCGATTTTGTAGTCGGCCATCAGCTTCTGCGCATCCTTCACCGTCATGTTGGGGCGGATAGTCACAGGCGCATTGATCATGCCGTTCTCGGCACGCTTAACCGAATAGACTTGCGCCGCCTGATCCTCAATGGACATATTCTTGTGAATCACGCCGATACCACCTTCACGAGCCATCGAAATGGCCATCTTGGCTTCGGTCACTGTGTCCATGGCTGCCGAAACGAAGGGCAGATTCAGGGTGATTTTTTTCGTGAAGCGTGTCTTCAGAATCACATCCTTAGGCAACACTTCCGAATACGACGGAACTAACAGGACATCGTCGAATGTAAGACCGTCAAAACAAACTCTATCGGTTAAAAATGACATAATCAGGTATTTTTTAATCGTTATTACTTATTTCTTCTTTCCTTGGTTGGCCACCTCTTCCATCAGTTTCTTCAAAGTGGCTTCGTCGGCCAGGAAATAATCCTTTACAAGATTCATGTTCTCGTCAAACTCAAATACATAAGGAATACCTGTCGGCAGGTTCAACGAAACGATGTCGGCATCGCTGATGTTCTTCAGGTACTTCACAATGCCGCGCAAGCTGTTGCCATGGGCGGCTACAATCACTTCCTTATGTTCTTGCAGTTTCTTTGAAATGTCTGATTTCCAGAATGGAACGATACGTTCAACGGTGTCAATCAGCGCTTCGGTAGCAGGAGCACAGCCCTTCTCGTTGATGCCGGCATAGCGAACATCGTTGATAGGATGACGCGGGTCGCTCTCTTCGAGTTTCGGAGGACGCACGTCGTAGCTTCTTCTCCAAATGAGCACTTGCTGTTCGCCGTACTTCTCCACCATCTCGGTCTTATTCAGGCCTTGCAGCATACCGTAGTGCTTTTCGTTCAAGCGCCAGGTCTTCTCCACGGGAATCCACAGCAGGTTCATCTCTTCGAGCACGTAGTTCAAAGTCTTGATGGCACGCTTCAGGAAGGAAGTGTAGGCATATTTGAACTGGAAGCCGGCCTCGAGCAGTTTCTGACCAGCCTGTTTGGCTTCATTCACGCCTCTTTCCGAGAGGTCCACATCGGTCCAGCCTGTAAAACGGTTTTCTTTATTCCAAGTGCTTTCGCCGTGGCGAATCAATACTAATCTATACATAGTTTCTATTTTAAATGGTTGTTTTTAGGGAAAATGATATAAGGTTTGAATTTTTTGGCTTCTTCAAAATCCATGGAGCAGTAAGAGATGATGACCACCACATCGCCCACCTGCACCTTGCGCGCAGCGGGACCGTTGAGGCAGATGACGCCCGAATCTTTCTCGCCTTTGATGACGTAAGTTTCGAAGCGCTCGCCGTTATTGATGTCGAGCACCTGAACCTTCTCGTTTTCAATCAGATGAGCGGCATCCATCAAACTCTCGTCGATGGTGATGCTACCCACATATTGCAGGTTGGCCTCGGTCACCACGACCTTATGAATTTTCGATTTTAAGAGTTCAATTTGCATGGTTACACAAATTAGTACATTATGTTATCAATCAATCTGACACCGCCGCACCAGACTGCTATACAGCCAATGGCATTCTGCAATGTAGCCGTAGGTTGCAGTGTGTCCTTATCGGCGATGGCATAATATTCAAGTTCAAACGCGCTGATTTTGGCAATTTCTTTTTCCACAAACTCTTTGGCCTTAGCCACGGTATTGCCGGGCAACTGTGTCGAGGCCAGCATGATACGGTGGATATTGGCGGCCACCTCGAACTGCTCGGGGGTGAGTCGTTTGTTGCGCGAGCTCATGGCCAGTCCGTTGGGCTCACGCACAATGGGACAGGGCACAATCTGCACCGACAGCCCACACTGCTTAACCAGCGAGCGGATAATCAGCAGCTGTTGGTAGTCCTTCTCGCCGAAGTAGGCGCGGTCGGGGGTGGTCCAGTCGAAGAGCCTCTTTACGATGATGCCCACACCATTGAAATGGCCGGGGCGTTGAGGGCCTTCCATCACCTGCTCCAGCGCACCAAAATCATACTTCTCGGTGGGCGGCACTGCATAAACCTCTTCGGGTGTCGGGGCGAAAACCACCTCAGCCAAGTCGCCAATCTTCTCCACATCAGCATCCAACGTGCGCGGGTAGGCAATCAGGTCGGCCTGGTTGTTGAACTGCACAGGATTGACGAAGATGGAGACCACTACCGCATCGTTCTCCTCCCCTGCCCTGCGGATGAGCGACAGATGACCGTCGTGCAAGGCGCCCATGGTTGGAACCAAACCGATAGTTTTACCGTCATTCTTAAGTTGAAGAACAGCTTCTTTGAGTGCTTTAACAGTATTTACTATCAACATATTGCAAGAGATTTTAAGTCGTAATAGCAGTCAAGGTCGGCTGCGGAAATAGATGGCAAATATACAATAAAATTACTTTTTATTTTTGGTATTTTCACTTTCAGCCTCCACATACTGCGGAATCTGATTCCTTTTGACAATAGAGTAAACCAGACAGCCGATGCCAATGAGCACAAAGGGAATGCTGAGTTTCTGTCCCATATTGAGCACCATGTCCAACTCTCTGGAAACTTGCACCTCCTTGAAGAACTCGATGATAAAGCGGGCGGTGAAGATGACCACCAACAGGGTTCCCACGCAGCGGCCGGGAGGCACTTTGCCCTTGGCAAATTTGAAATAATAGATAACCAAGCCAATGAAGAGCAATAGATAAACCATTGACTCATAGAGCTGTGCAGGATGACGAAAGGTGCCAGCCACACCAAAACCGCCGTAGATAAAGTCAAACGCCCACGGCACCGTGGTGATGCTGCCCACAATCTCATGATTCATCAGGTTGCCCACACGCACAAAGGCAGCGGCAATGGGAATGGCAATGCTAAGTCGGTCGAGCAGCCACATCACATTCATCTTGTTCTTGTAGGTAAAATAAATCACAAACAGGATGATGGCAATCACTGCACCATGACTTGCAAGCCCCTGATAACCAACAAAGTGCCAATTTTCATCTACAGGCAACAACACCTGCAACGGATGGGCAATCAGGTACTCGGGCTCATAGAAGAGGAAATGGCCCAAACGCAACCCGACGATGGTCCATACGATAGTCCAGATGGACAAGCGGTCGAGCAGCTTCTGCGACAGGTTTTCGGTTTGGAAGATCTTTTGCAGCGTCAGATAGGCCAAAAAGAAGCCCGTAGCCAGCAAGATGCCATACCAGCGCACTTCCAACGAGCCAATCGAGAAAGCCACAGGGTTGACAGTCCAAGTGATGTAGGCGAGAATGTTCATTATTGTTAAGTTATGAAATTACGAAGTGCGGAGAGACGCACGGCCGTGCGTCTGTACTATTTTGTTCTTTGTTCTTTGAATTCTGAATTCCGAATTTCCTACAGCAGTTTCAGTCGCTTGAATATAAAGTCCACATTTTTCAGGTAGTACTCAATGGTGAAGCAACCGTCGAGTTCAGCTTGGGTGAAGTGCGACATGACGGTGGGGTTCTCTTCGAGCAATTGCTTGTAGTCCTTGCCGTTGAACCATGCCTCCATGGCGATGGGCTGCACGAGGTCGTAGGCGGCTTCGCGCGAGAGTCCCTTGTTGATGAGGGCGGTCATCACACGCTGGGCGAAAATCACTTTGTGGGTAATGTAGATATTCTGGAGCATGCGTTCGGGAAATACCACCAGATTGTCGAGGATGCCTCCAAAGCGGTTGAGCATGTAGTCGATAAGCATGGTGGCGTCGGGCAGGATGATGCGCTCGGCCGACGAGTGCGAGATGTCGCGTTCGTGCCAGAGGGCGATGTTATCGTACGAGGTCATCATGTAACCTTTGAGCACGCGGGCGCAGCCGCACATGTTCTCACTGCCGATGGGGTTGCGTTTGTGGGGCATGGCCGACGACCCCTTCTGTCCTTTGCCGAAAGCCTCTTCCGCCTCGCGCACTTCGGTACGCTGCCAATGGCGCACCTCGGTGGCCATCTTCTCGATGCTGGCCCCGATAAGAGCGATGGTGGCGATATAGTGGGCGTGGCGGTCGCGCTGCAAGGTTTGTGTCGATATTTTAGCCGACGCAATGCCAAGCTGCTCGCACACATAGTCTTGCACTTCGGGCGGAGTGTTGGCGAAATTGCCCACGGCACCGCTAATTTTGCCAGTCTCCACATCGGCGGCGGCATCCTCGAAGCGGGCGATGTTGCGCTGCATCTCGTCGTACCATAGGGCCCACTTCAGTCCCAACGAAGTGATGTCGGCATGCACACCGTGCGTACGGCCCATACAGGGCACGTCTTTGAACTCCAGCGCACGGCGTTTGAGGATAGCGACAAACTTCTGCAAGTCCTGACGGATGATGGCGTTGGCCTGCTTGAGCAGATAGCCGTTGGCGGTGTCCACCACGTCGGTCGATGTGAGGCCGTAGTGCACCCACTTCTTTTCGTCGCCCAGACTTTCGCTCACCGTACGGGTGAAGGCCACAATGTCGTGGCGGGTTTCCTTTTCAATTTCGTAGATGCGGTCAATGTTGAACGTCGCTTTCTGGCGCAGCAGTTCCACATCTTCGGCGGGGATGACACCCAGTTTGCTCCATGCGGCTGCCGATTCGATTTCCACCTTCAGGTAGGCGTTGAATTTGTTCTCTTCGGTCCATACGGCGCGCATTTCGGGACGTGAATATCGAGGAATCATGATAATTTACAATTGATAATGTATAATTGATAATTCTTTTTCTAATGGCAAAGGTACGATAATTTTTCAAAACAAAAAAGAGGGCGAAACGCCCTCTTTTTTGTTAGAAGCATTATTCAAATGAAAGAATAGCTTTCTTGATGATTTCGATGGCTTCGCGAAGTTCTTCTTCGGAGATAACCAATGGAGGAGCGAAGCGGATGATGTGTTGGTGAGTAGGTTTAGCCAGCACACCGAGCTCTTTCATCTTCTCGCAAACGTCCCAAGCCTCTTTACCGTTGGTGGGTTGGATGATGATGGCGTTGAGCAAACCTTTACCGCGGATCTGTTTGATCATCGGGCTCTTAACCTTGCCCATCTCTTCGCGGAAGATCTTGCCGAGGTATTCAGCACGCTCAGCCAGTTTTTCTTCCTTCACTACTTCCAGAGCAGCGATACCTACGCGAGCAGCAACCGGGTTGCCACCGAAGGTGGAGCCGTGCTCACCGGGCTTGATGTTCAACATGATATCGTCATCGGCCAACACTGCCGAAACAGGCATAGTACCACCCGAGAGAGCTTTACCCAACACGAGGATGTCGGGACGAACGCCTTCGTGGTCGCAGCAGAGCATCTTACCCGTACGGGCGATACCGGTCTGCACCTCATCAGCGATGAAAAGCACATTGTGAGCCTTGCACAGGTCGTAGCATTTCTTCAAATAGCCTTCATCGGGAACAAATACACCAGCTTCACCTTGGATAGGTTCAACCAAGAAACCGCAAACCATAGGATCTTTCAAAGCTTCGGCCAAAGCATCCACGTCATTGTAGGGGATGCGGATGAAACCGGGAGTGAAAGGACCGAAACCTGCGTAGGAATCGGGGTCATTGGAGAGGGAAACGATGGTGATGGTACGACCGTGGAAGTTGCCTTCGCAAACGATAATCTTAGCTTGATTTTCGGGAAGACCTTTCTTGTCGTAACCCCAACGACGACAGAGCTTCAAAGCGGTCTCGTCGGCCTCGGCACCCGAGTTCATGGGGAGCACCTTGTCGTAGCCAAAAGTTTCGGTAACATATTTTTCAAACGGTCCCAGGCAGTCGTTGTAGAAAGCACGTGATGTAAGAGTAACTTTCTGTGCTTGGTCAATCATTGCTTCAATAATTTTGGGATGGCAGTGACCTTGGTTTACAGCTGA